>Ga0335074_10004340_pt1 | contig 19526 bp, 18 predicted proteins | sample Lox_Sample_23_FD_206715 | JGI IMG/M metagenome (GOLD analysis project Ga0335074, IMG submission 206715) | Soil microbial communities from Loxahatchee National Wildlife Refuge, Florida, United States - Lox_Sample_2.3 | ecosystem: Environmental > Terrestrial > Soil > Wetlands | place: USA... | reverse complement strand
CCGCGCACGCCGCCGGCATGGCGCTCGATCAGTTCGCGCATCGGGACGCTCATCGCCTCCTCGACATTGCACGGCTGGTTCACATGGCCGGAGATGCAGAAGATTTTCGTGCCGGTATTGCGCGGCCGGCCGATCGCCGAAAACCACGCCGCGCCGCGTTTCAGGATCGCCGGCGAGGTGGCGATCGTCTCGACGTTGTTGACCGTCGACGGACAGCCGTAAAGGCCGACCGCGGCCGGAAACGGCGGTTTCAGCCGCGGCTGGCCCTTCTTGCCTTCCAGGCTTTCCAAGAGGCCAGTCTCTTCGCCGCAGATATAGGCGCCGGCGCCGCGGTGGATATAGATGTCGATGTCGTAGCCCGAGCCGCAGGCGTTCTTGCCGACGAGGCCCGCGTCATAGGCTTCGTCGAGCGCCGCCTGCAAGCGCTGCGCCTCGTTGTAGAACTCGCCGCGGCAATAGATGTAGCAGGCGGTGCAGCCCATCCCGACCGAGGCCAGGACGCAGCCTTCGAGCAGCTTGTGTGGGTCGTGCCGCAGGATGTCGCGGTCCTTGCAGGTGCCGGGTTCGCTCTCGTCGGCGTTGACGATGAGATAGGTCGGCCGGTCGCTCTGTTTCGGCATGAACGACCATTTGAGTCCGGTCGGGAAGCCGGCGCCGCCGCGGCCGCGCAGCCCCGATTCCTTGACCTCGTTGACGATCCAGTCGCGCCCCTTGAGGATCACCTCCCGCGTGCCGTCCCAATCGCCGCGCTTCCTCGCGCCGGCCAGGTGCCAGTCGTGCTCGCCGTACAGGTTGGTGAAGACGCGGTCCGTGTCAGCCAGCATTGCTTTTCTCGTCTTTGGCCTCGGCCGGTGCGGTCAACGCCGCCTGCAACGGCGGCGGCGCCGGATCTTCGAATAGCGTCGTCTTGCCGCTCGCAGCCATCGATCCCTGCCGGCCGATGATTGAACCGATCGGCGGCTGCTTGCCGGCCTGCAGCGCATCGAGCAGTGCCTCCGTCTTCGGCCCGTCGAGATCCTCGTAGAAATCGTCGTTGACCTGCAGGATCGGCGCATTGACGCACGCGCCGAGGCATTCGACCTCGACGAGCGTGAAGATCCCGTCGGCCGTCGTGCCGCCGATACCGATGCCAAGCTTCTTCTCGCACGCCGCGACGACCGCGTCGGAGCCGCGCAGCCAGCAGGGCGTCGTCGTGCATGCTTGCAGGAACCAGCGGCCGACCGGCTTCAGATTGAACATCGTGTAGAACGTCGCGACCTCGTAGACGCGGATCCGCGGCATGCCGAGCATCTCGGCCACCGCATGCATCGCGGCCAGGGGCAGCCAGCCGTCCGACTGGCGCTGCGCCAGGTCCAAAAGCGGCAACACGGCGCTCTGCTGTCGGCCCGCCGGGTATTTGGCGATATGCGCCTTCGCCTTTTCGATGTTCTCGGGTGTAAATTCGAAATGTTCCGGCTGCGCTACCGGCTGGCCTTCGCCGTGACCCATCATCGATCGATCTCGCCGAACACGATGTCCATCGATCCGAGGATCGCGACGAGATCGGCCAGCATATGGCCTTTCGCCATGAATTCGGTCGCCTGCAGAAAGGCAAAGCCGGGCGCGCGGATCTTGCAGCGATAGGGGCGGTTCGTGCCGTCGGACACGAGATAGACGCCGAACTCGCCCTTTGGCGCCTCGACGACCGTGTACGTCGCGCCCGCCGGCACGTGGTAACCCTCGGTATAGAGCTTGAAATGGTGGATCAGCGCCTCCATCGAGCGCTTCATCTCGGCCCGCGGCGGCGGCGCGACCTTGCGGTCATCGACCTTGATCGGCCCGGGCGGCAGCTGCTCCAGCACCTGGCGGATGATGCGCAGCGACTGCCGCATCTCTTCCAGGCGCACGAGATAGCGGTCCCAGCAATCGCCGTTCCGGCCGATCGGCACGTCGAATTCGACCTTGTCATAGGCATCGTAGGGCTGCGCGCGGCGCAGGTCCCAGGCGACGCCGGAGCCGCGCAGCATCGGCCCGGAAAAGCCCCAGTCGAGCGCATCCCTGGCGCAGACGATGCCGATATCGACGGTGCGCTGCTTGAAGATGCGGTTTTCGGTCAGCAGGCGCTCGATATCGTCGACCGTCTTCGGAAAATGATCGCAGAACGCGGTGATGTCGTCGACGAGCCCGGCCGGCAGGTCCATGTGCACGCCGCCGGGGCGAAAATAATTGGCGTGCAGCCGCGCGCCCGAGGCGCGCTCGTAGAACTCCATCAGCACTTCGCGCTGCTCGAACCCCCACAGGAACGGTGTCAGCGCCCCGACGTCGAGCCCGAACGCGCAGATGTTGAGAAGATGATTGAGGATGCGGGTGATCTCGGCGAACAGGACGCGGATGTATTGCGCCCGCGGCGGCGGCGCGATCCCCATCAATTTCTCGACTGCCAGCGCAAAGGCATGCTCCTGGCACATCGGCGACACGTAATCGAGCCGGTCGAAATAGGGTATCGCCTGCAAATAGGTCTTGTATTCGATCAGCTTCTCGGTGCCGCGGTGCAACAGGCCGATATGCGGGTCGGCGCGTTCGATGACTTCGCCGTCCATCTCCAAAACCAGCCGCATGACGCCGTGCGCCGCCGGGTGCTGCGGCCCGAAATTCATCGTGAAATTCTGGATCGCCGGCGCGCCGGCGAGTTCGCCCGGCGGCTCGCCGGCAAACGACGGCAGCGCGGCATTGTCGCTCACGGCCCGCGCTCCGGCTGCGGCAGCGGCGGCGCACTCGCCTTCTCGTCGCCCGGCAGGATCCTGTCCATGCCCTCCCACGGCGACAGGAAATCGAAGCTGCGAAACTCCTGTTTGAGGCGCACCGGCTCGTAGACGACGCGTTTCTGGTCGTCGTCATAGCGCAACTCGACATAGCCGGTGAGCGGGAAATCCTTGCGCATCGGATGCCCCTCGAAGCCGTAGTCGGTCAGGATGCGGCGCAAGTCGGGGTTGCCGTCGAAATAGATGCCGTAGAGATCCCAGGCTTCGCGCTCCCACCAGCCGGCCGCGCTGAACAGCGGCACCGCCGACGGCACCGGCTGCTCCTCGCCGGTTTCGACGATCAGGCGAATGCGCTGATTGAGCGTCACGCTCAGCAGGTTGTAGACGACATCAAAGCGCCGCTCGCGATCGGGATGATCGACACCGCAGATGTCGCACAGCATCGTGAAGCGGCAGCGCGGGTCGTCGCGCAACAGCGCCAGCGCCTGCGGCAGCGCCTCGCGCCGCACCTGCACCGACAATTCGCCGTGGCGGATCTCGGGCGCAAAAACCCCGGCGGGCAGCGCCGCGGCTACGTGCTCGGCCAGCTTCTGGAGATCGCTGTCGCTCATCCGCGCATGAACCGCCGCTCGCGCTTGATCTTCTTCTGCAGCAGCAGCACGCCGTAAAGCAGCGCTTCGGCCGTCGGCGGGCAGCCCGGCACGTAGATATCGACCGGCACGATGCGGTCGCAGCCGCGCACGACCGAATAGGAATAGTGATAGTAGCCGCCGCCGTTGGCGCACGAACCCATCGAGATGACCCAGCGCGGCTCGGCCATCTGGTCATAGACCTTACGCAGCGCCGGCGCCATCTTGTTGCACAGCGTGCCGGCGACGATCATCACGTCGGACTGGCGCGGGCTGGGACGGAACACGACGCCGAAGCGGTCGAGATCATACCGGCTGGCGCCGGTGTGCATCATCTCGACGGCGCAGCAGGCGAGACCGAACGTCATCGGCCACAGGGAGCCGCTGCGCGCCCAGTTCACCAGCGCATCGACGGTCGACAGGATGAAGCCCTTGTCCTGCACCTCCTCGGTCGCGGCGCGCAGCAGCAGATCCTGCTCCGGTCCCGGTGGCGTCAGCTTGTCGGGGGTCTCGATCAGTCCCATTCGAGCGCCCCTTTCCGCCATTCATAGGCAAAGCCGATCGTCAATACGGCAAGGAAGACGATCATCGACCAGAAGCCGAAGAGGCCGACATCGCCGAGCGACACCGCCCACGGAAACAGGAACGCGACTTCGAGGTCGAAGATGATGAACAGGATCGCGACGAGGTAATAGCGCACGTCAAAGCGCACCCGCGCGTCCTCGAACGGCTCGAAGCCGCATTCATAGGGCGACAGCTTTTCCGAATTCGGGTTCTGCCGGGCCAGCACGACGGAGGCGAGGATCATCGCCGTCGCGATCGCGCCGGCGATGACGAAGAACACGACGATCGGGAAATAGGTTTGGAGCAGGCTCTCCATAAAAAACCTCGATCGCGAGACCGGCCGCGCGGCGCTCGCATGCGTCAAGCCACATACCGGCAAAGCGCCGAAACAGCCGACGGCGCGCGCGGAATTGCGTCGCGCCGCAACGGCGATGCCGACCGATGGCGGGAGCGACGGGGCTCGAACCCGCGACCTCCGGCGTGACAGGCCGGCGCTCTAACCAACTGAGCTACGCCCCCGCGATCCCTCGATCGCGGCGCCCCCTCCTAACTGGGCACCCCAAGTGTGTCAAGCAACTCCCCGCCGTCGCGGCGGCGCAAGCTTGACCTGCGCCGCTGCCGGCCGAGGGGCCGTGCCATCCGGATTGTCCGGGTTCTCGCGGTGCGGTCTGCGTTCAGGCACGGTTAACGCGTCGCCGCTAACGTCGGCGGCGAGATGAGCTTTGACCCTTGCGACCGAGCGCCGGCGCGGCTGCCGGTCCATCATCGAATCGCCATCCCCCTCGCGGCGCTGGCGCTGTTCGGATTGGTCGCGCTGCTGCGCCTCGCCGGGCTGTCGGCCGTCGGCAACGGCGCGCTGCGGCTGCTCGGCGTCGTGCCCGGCCCGTTCCCGTTTCTCGACACGCATGCGGTGCTGGCGGCGGCGCAATGCCAGCGCCGCGGCATCGACGTCTACCTGTCCAATCCGTGCGACGTGTTCGGCCGGACGCATGTCTACTCGCCGCTCTGGCTGTCGCTGGTGCCGCCGGGTCTCGGCACGGCGGCGACGCCGTGGGTCGGCGCCGGCCTCGACCTGTTGTTCATCGCCTCGCTGGCGTGGCTGCTGCGACCTCGCACGGGGCGAGAATTGGCGATCTTCGCGGTCGCCGTCTTTTCACCGACGACCGTTTATGCACTGGAGCGGGCGAACAACGAACTGGTCATCTTTCTGCTCGTTCTGGTCGCCGGGGTGTTGCAGGCGCGATCGCGCGCCGCGCGGCTGTGTTCCTATGCGCTGATCGTCGGCGCGGCGCTGCTGAAATATTTTCCGGCCGTGCTGTTGAGCCTAGCGGCGCGCGAACGGCGGCGCGACGCGCTGTGCGTCGCCGGCGGCGCGATGCTTGCCGCCGCGCTGCTCGCGGTGGCCTATCGCGACGTGCTCGGCACGGCGTTGGCGAACATCCCGTCGCTGTCGTATTATACCGACTCGTTTTCCGCGCGAAACCTGCCGTTCGGGCTGGCGACCGGCCTGCCGATGCTGGCCGATCCGCGGCCGTTCGCGATCGGGCTGTTTGCGGTGATGACGGGGTTGGCGCTGGTGTGGCTGCGCCGCGCGGTGACGTTGCTCGATCGTGCCGGGCTGGTTTGGACGGGTGCCGAGGCGCGGTTCGCCGCGATCGGCGGGCTGTTGCTGACGGGGTGCTTTTTCGCCGGCCAGAATGTCGATTACCGCGGCATCCATTTCCTGTTCGCGCTGCCCGGGCTGCTGCTGTTGCGGGCATCTGCCGCACCGCCCGCCGCGCGGCGCTTTCTGTCGCGGCTGGTCGCTGCCGCACTGCTGCTGATGTGGGAGGAGTTTTTTCGCCAGGCATTGCTGGCGGCGTTCGCCGCGCAGCCGGGCGACCGCGTCGCGATGGTTTTCTGGGTCGGGCGCGAATGGCTGTGGTGGTGGACGATTTCCGGCCTTGCCGCCGTCGCTCTCTGCTACCTGAAGCGTCTGCCGCTGCTGCAAACGCCGGCCGCGATGCTGACGCGGCTGATCGGCGTCGGGCGCGGCTCAATCGGCATTGCCGCTCCCGGCGATCAGTGAGGCGATCGGCGTCGGCGCCGCGATTGCGCGGTCGGTCGCGATGCGGATCGCGGTGCCCGGTACGTCGTAATGCCGGTTCAGATGATCCGCAGCAGCGAGCCGGCGCAATTTGTCGGCGTCGTAACCGTGCGCCAGATACGCCACCGTGTCGGGCGAGGTTTTGGCCGCTCCCTGCAGCGTCTCTTCGCGGCTGAAATCGTCGGCCGCCAACGCAACGACGCTGGTATCGAGGAGGAGCCGGCCCAGCGCCGGCTGCGAGCGCGCCAAGAGCGCAACGGCGCGGTCGGTTTTGCCCTGCCGCGCCAGTGACGGCGGCGACAGGAACCCGGTCAACAGGTCAAGGCGCCCGGGATTGTATTGGTGCGCCATGCCGACGAACGACAGCGCGGTCATCGCCGCGAAGGGCAGCATCGCCGCCGCCGGTTTGCCCGCCGTCCCACGGCGGAAATAAAGCACGCCGATCAGCGGCCAGAAGGCCGCGATCATGAATGGAAAGGCGTAATAGCCCGACAGCGTGCCGGCGATGGCACTGTGGGCGACCAGCTGCAGCGCGCCCCACGGCAGGAAGGCGGCATAGCCGATCAGGATGTAGGGATTGCGGGCACGCAGCGCCCAGATCGCCGCGGCCGCAGCCGGCAGCACGAGATAGGCGCGATAGACAAGGCAGCCGGCGAGACGCGTCGCGACCGTCGCCGCCGTCAGCGTCGCGAACGGCGGCTCGCCGGTATAGATCTGCACCAGCGCCGAGGGTCCGGTCGCCAGCGCCGTCTGCAGCCCGACGACAACAAGGCTGTAGAGAAGGCCGGCGGCGGCAAAGCCGAGTTCGGCGCGCTGCGCCCGCCACGCAACGCCATACCAGCGATTGACCGCGATCAGCAGAAACAGGAGTGCGAACAGGTGGAAACCGGCGTCCTCGCGGGTCGCCAGCGCCAGCGAAAAGAACGCGCCGGCCACGATCAGCCGCCGCTGCGCCAGGGCTGCGGCAAAACAGATGACGCTGCCGACAATCAGCATCTCGAAATGCGGATAGCGTACGATCGACAGCGCCAGGCCGTTGAACGCAAACGCGATCGCGAGCAGCAGCGCGGCGCCGGTTGCAGCCGCGCCGCGCCCGGCGGCGGCGCGCAAGGCCCAGAACACGCCGATCGCGGGCAGCGCGTGCGCCAGGCCGATGAAGCCGGCGAAGAACTGCACGTCGGACACCGGCAGCGTGCGCCTGAGCAGCGACAACAGGACAAAGATCGGCGCGACATGACTGCGCCAGTAGCTGCCGCCGCCGAGCGCCGCAGGGTAGGGCAATCGCCATCCACCGTGCGACAGCAGCGAGACCTGCAGCCCGGCATCGAGAACGAAACTGCCGCGCAGGTAGAAATGGTAGAGCACAAGGCCGGTGAAAGCAGCAAACGGCACGCCGGCGACGGCCGCCGCGGCCGGCAGCCGTCGCGCCAGGGCGGTGCGATCGGAACGGACCGACAGCAGGCCGGCGGCGGGCGCCACGCTCATCGCGGCGCACCATCGGCGCGGCGGTAGACGATGGCGCGGTCATCCGCATAGACGCGCCGCCAGCCGGCGATATCGCGCATCGCCAGCGCCTCGGCGGAATGCCGCTGCAACAGCGTCCAGGCGATGTGATAGCGCCTTAGCAGCCCTGCGAGCGCGGTTCGGTCGCCGCGTTCGGCGGCGAGATCGGCGGCGAGAAAGGCATTGCCATAGAGCTCGATCCGGCCGTCGATGAAATCCGGCACGCCGCGAAACAGCAGATACCCGCCGAACGCCTCGCTGTTCAGCACCGGGCCGGTGAGACCGATTGACTGCGCCGCCGCCAAGGCCGCCGCCGGCGTCGCCGCATCGTCGCCGCGGGCAAGCGGGCGGAGCGCTGCCGGCGCCGCGAGCGCCGCGGCCACGACCAGCGCCAGTGCGCCGGCCGGCAGGCTCGCCGGGCGCGCCAGCCGATCGCACCACGCGGCCAGCCGCGACGGCGATGACGGCGTCAGCTCGCCCAGGCGGCGGCCGAGCGGCGCGGCGATGGCAAGCGGCCCGACGATCGCCAGAAGATCGGCGTGGCGCACGTGCTGCAGCATCTCGTGCATCAGGCCGAGCAGCAGCACAAGCCGCGTCGGCGGCAGTCGCAGGCCGGTCGCAAACCCGACAAACACGATGCCGAGAATCCACAATTCAAGATCCGGCGACTGCTGGAAATTGGGGCTCAGCCACTCGCCAAAGCCTGATTGCAAACTCGGCATCAGCATGAGCCGAAACGGCTGCACCAGGGTTGCCGGGCCGAGCGGCGTCAGCAGCGCGGCGAGGATTGCGGCCGCGACAAAGCCGCCCCAGCGCACCGCCTCTGCCCCGCGCGTCTGTGCCGGCTGCAAAACGGCCTCGCCGCCGAGAAAGGCGGCGAGCGCCAGTCCGAACAGAAAGCTGGCGTGCAGGTTGCTCCACAGCGCCATCACCGGCAGCGCCGCGAATGGCGGCCCGCGTGCGGCATCGCGCGCCGCCAACAGCCACCCCGACCACAGCACGAGCAGCGGTAATGCCAGGATATGCGGTCGCGCCAGCACGTGCGGTTCGAGCAGTTCGGCGGCGGCGGCCGTGGCGATCAGCGCCGGCAGCGGCGGCAGACGGCGCAACAGGAAATGCGCCAACAGCGCGAGCGCCGCCGCGGCGCAGCCGGCCGCGAGGATGACGACGCCGTTCCAGCCGCAAAGCCGATAGCTTGCCGCCAGCGCAATTTCCGCCAGCCACTCGCTGCAGATCCACAGCGCACCCGGCATGCTGTGCGAAAACGGGTCGTGCAGCGGCAACGCGGCGTGCGCCAGCATCCAGCGCCCCGCCGCGACGTGCAGGTAGGTGTCGGGATCGTTGAGCAATGCGCGCCGCGCCGCGAGCAGGCGGGCGAAGAACAGCAGCCCGGCGAGCAGCGGCCAGCACGGTATCAGGCGCTGCAGCAGCGCCGTCGCAGCGCCTCGGTGTGGCGCGGCGAGCGGTGCGATCGCGGGCCGCGGCCGGGCGGCGGCGTCAGCCACGGGCATCCTCCGCTGGCGCCGTCAGGGCGCGGCCGGCAGCGGCTGCGCCGGCAGCCGCGTGCCGTGGCCGGCCCGTTCGCCCACCCGCATCGCCATCGCGATGAAACCGACGATCAACAGCGGAGTCAGCCGGCCGGGCGGCGACGCCAGCGGCGGGTTGAACAACATCGCCAGCCACAGCGCGAGCGCCAGCGTCCATTGTGCCAGCGGGATCTCCGCCTGCATCGCGTCGGCGCTCCACAGCATGACCGCGACCGACAGCAGCACGAAATCAACGACCGAGGAATGCGGCGCCGCCAGCATCGTCGCCGCCAGCACCACGGCGATCCGGCGGTCGGCCGGCAGCGGGCGGCGCCACGCGACACAGCAGAGCACGCCGGCGATCAGCGTCGCGGCCGCCTGGCCGGCGTTGGCGGCGGATGACGGCAGCCCGATCGCGAACAGGCTGGCATAGACGCTGGTCCCCCATACCCGCGCCGCCTGCACCCAGGTCGCGTTGGCCTGCCAGTAGCCGGCGAGCGCCAGATCGAGCCAGTGCCGCCATAACCCGATGCCGAACAGGCCGGCGCTCGCGGCTGCAAGCCCGACAGCGCCTGCCGCCCACCACCAAAGCGCGCGCCAGTCGCGCGCCGCGATCAGCGCCACCGGCGCGAGCAGGGCGAATTGCGGCTTTACCGTCAACACGCCGAGCAGAAGCCCGCCGGAGCGCGGCCGGCCGCGCTCGACGAGCCGCAAGCCGGCGACCAGCAGCCCGGCGGTCAGAAACGCATTCTCGCCGGCGGCGAAGTTGATCGCCGCCGCCGGTCCCAGCAAGGCGCCGCACAGCACAAACAGGCGGCGGTCCGGCCGGTCGCCGCCGAACCACAGCGACGCGGCCAGGAGGGCGGCCGTCGCGGCCTCGAAAGAGAGCCATGACACGACGAACGGCAGCGCTCCGAACGGCAGCACGAGCAGCAGAAAGCTCGGCGGATAGACGAACGGCCGAAACGACATCGGCTGCGACAGGAACGGCGCGAACGCGGCGTTCAGGTAGGCGGTGAAGCGATTGCCGTCATAGAGCGCGCTGATCTGGCCGTGCAGAAACCATTGCACGGCGCCGACGAAAACCATCCACTCGTTGCCGAGCGTATTGATGTTGATGCCGATCGCGCCGGGATGTGTCGGCGTCGTCGCGACAATCGCCCAGCCGTACAGCGCAGCGGCCGCGGCGGCCGCGACGACGATCGGCGGCACATGGCCGCGACGCGGCGGCGGCGCAGCGTCCGACGGCGGGCATCCAGACATTCCCGCAGTAGACGCGTTGATGCTTATAGCAACGTTAACGGCGCGCATGCGCGCCGGTGTCGGCCATGAGGTGGCCGCAACCCTGGATACCCGCAACAACAGCGCAAATTCATCCGTGCTGGCGGAGTGAATCGCGGTCCGCGCCGTTTGGGCCTACGAGCGTGCGGTGCTGGTGAATGGCAGAACCGGGAACAACGGTCCTTATCGTCGAAGATGATCCCGACATACGTGAAATCGCGGTGACCGTGCTGGAGGCTGACGGCTATCGGATCATCGAGGCGGCCAACGGCGACGACGCCTATCGTCTGCTCGCGAGCCGGCCCGATTTGCGCGTCGATGTGCTGTTCACCGACATTGTAATGCCGGGGCGGCGCGACGGCATCGACCTTGCCAGCGCGGCGCAGCAACTGCGTCCGGAATTGCGGGTGCTTTACGCAACCGGCTTCGCCAATCTGGTGCGCGCCGATCGCGACAGCGCTGCGCAGGGGCCGGTGCTGCGCAAACCCTATCGGCCGAGCGAATTGCGCCGCGCCATCCTGGCCGTGCTCGACCGCGTGTCGTAGCGCCGAGCGCGTCGACCGGCGGCTCAGATCCAGCGCCGGACCCGGCCGGCATAGGCGGCGAACTCGGCACCGAATTCGCGCCGCATGTTCATTTCCTCAAACGGGATGTGCACCCAGTTCGCCGTCGCGAAAACCGCGATCGGGGCCAGAAACATCGGCCACGCGCCGATCCAGGTCGCGATGCCGAGCGTGACGACGACCAGGCTCAGGTACATCGGGTTGCGGCTGAAACGGAATGGCCCCCAGGTGACCAGCGCCCGGTGCTCGGTGGCGTCGGGATGCAACGTCGCGCCGATGCGCCGAAACAATGCGGCGGCCGAGACCGCCAGCGCGACCCCGATGACGACGAGCGCAATGCCGAGCGGCGCCACCGGCAACTCCGGCGGCTTCCGCCATCCGACGCAGGCGCTGAGGCCGACCGCGATCAGCACGTAGGCAAATGCCCAGATCGGAGGCGGCACTCTCAGCATTGGCGCCGTGCCGCTGCCGGCGCCTCAAGAGTGGCTGTGCGGGACGCCGGCGGCGTGCGCCTGCGCATGGGCGTGCGCCGCGGCGGCGCCATGCGCGTGCCGCGCGTAATGCTGCCGCAGCAGGTCGCGGCCGTAATCGTTGCCGTTCGGCGTCCGCACGACGGTGTGGATATGGTCGCGCGACGGCGTGTCGTTGTCGTAGACGACGCCCGATTGGTGGTCGAACTCGACGAGGATGACCGGCGACAGAATGCGGTAATAGAACGGGCTCGTGTCGTCGAACGGCCCCATCCAGGCGAAATGCGTGTCATCGAAATGACGCTTTGCCTCGGCCCAGCGGATCTCGGCGTGCCCGTGCCGCAGCCGCCCCGTGTACACGCCAAGCAGCGCCTGGAGGCGATCGCGGCCGTCCGGCGATAGGTCGCCGTAGCGGATGCCGGCCGGCTCGATGCGGCGGTTGTCGTTGAACGCCGCGGTCAGCAATTCCCCCGGCAGGTCATGGCCGACCGTCGCCTGCTGCCGCTCCTCGGGCGACAGGATGCGCATCAGCGCATGCCCTTCCTCCTCCTCGGCGGCGAAGACGCGGGTGCCCCGGTATTTGCCGAAGCGCGCCAATACCGGCTCCGACCCCATGAACGTCGGCGTCATGACCAGCTGATCGCCGAGCACGAAGCAATTGACGTTGAGGTGATGGCCGTCGATCTGCCAGCCCCACGGCGCCTTCGCCGACGGGTTGCCGAAGATGCTGACCCAGTAATACCACTCGCTGTATTCTTCGGGCTTGCCGGTGATCTCCAGCGCATGCCCGTTGAGCCGCATCACGTCGCGCGCCAGCTTGTAGCCGGCCTCGCTCATGCTGTCGCGCATCAGCGCCAGCGCCGCCTCGCGCTGGTCGTGGCCGAGATCGGCGAGGCAGACGCCGTGGCGCATCAGCCAGGGATGAATGTTCGACCATTCCCGCCATTCCTCGCTGCCCGGCAGGAACGTCGCGGCGGCGCGCTGCGACGGCGACAGGCCGGCAAGGAACGCGCCCGCCGCCGCGACGACCGGGGCGAGCGGCACGCCGCTTTTCTCGACGGCGAAGATGTCCGGCGCGATCGCGCCGCCGGCGCCGGTGCCGATGCCGCGATAGGGTTCTGCGAGCCCGGCGCGGGCGCGGTCGAGCATCGGCTGCATGCGCGGCGGCAAATCAAACGGCCGGATCGCCGGCGTCGGCGGCCGCAGCCGCAAGCCGAAATGCGCGGATTCTCCTGCCATCGACCGGACCTCCTGAGGATCGCTGCGGCAGCCTAGCGCCGCCGCCCCGCAGCAAACAAGACCGCCCGCCGATATCCTTGCCGCGGCACGGGAAATTCGCCTTGCATCCCGGTCGAACGGGGCGTATCGCGCGGGTGGACGGCCCCGGCGCACGCCGTAACAGGAGCGTGGAGATGGGCGCCACTCTAACGCTGGTCGATCTGGCCGGTTCGGTCGCGCTCCTGCTGTGGGGCGTGCACATGGTGCAAAGCGGCATCCAGCGCGCCTTCGGGCCGCAGCTGCGCCGCGTGATGTCGCGTGCGCTCGGCGATCGGTTTCGCGCATTCGCGGCCGGGCTCGGCGTGACCGCAGTTCTGCAAAGCAGCACCGCCACCGGTCTGATGACCGCGAATTTTGCCGGGCGCGGCCTGCTCGGCCTGGTGCCGGCATTGGCGATCATGCTCGGCGCCAATCTCGGCACGACGCTGATTGTGCAGCTCCTGTCGTTCGACATCAGCGACGTGGCGCCGCTGTTTGTGCTGGTCGGCGTCATCCTGTTCCGCAAGGGCGGCCGATCGCGGCCGCGCGACCTCGGCCGCGCGGCGATCGGCCTCGGCCTGATGCTGCTCGCGCTGACGCAGCTGCTGGCGATCATGCAGCCGTTCGAGGACACGCCGAGCCTCCGGCTGCTGATGGGAGCGGTCGCGACGCAGCCGGTGATCGACGTAATCATCGCGGCGGCGCTGACCTGGGCGGCGCATTCGAGCGTCGCGATCGTGCTGTTCATTGTCGCGCTGTCCGGCACCGGAACGATCCCGCCCGAGGCCGGCTTTGCGCTGGTGCTCGGCGCCAATCTCGGCACCGCGCTCAACCCGTTGCTGGAAAGCGACGGCGCTGACGATCCGGCGTCCCGGCGGGTGCCGGTCGGCAATCTCGTGAACCGTTTGATCGGCTGCGCCCTGGGGCTTGCGCTGCTCCCGTGGATCGGGCCGTTGATGATGCAGCTCGATCCGCATCGGGCACGGGTCATTGCGGATTTCCATACGCTGTTCAACCTCGCGACGGCGCTGCTGTTTCTGCCGCTGCTCGGCCCGTTTTCGCGGCTGCTGATCCGATGGCTGCCGGCGCGGGCGGCGCCGACCGATCCGGGCCGCCCGGTCTATCTCGACGATGCCGAGCGCGAGATGCCGGCGGTCGCGCTGGCCGGCGCGGCGCGCGAAGTCTTGCGCATGGCGGATGTCGTCGAGGCGATGCTGCGTGGCGGGCTTGACGCGCTCGACCGAGGCGATCGCAAGCAGGTCCCCGCGGTCAAGAGCCTCGACACGGTGCTCGACCGGCTCAATGGCGCGATCAAGGCTTACCTGACCGCGCTCGATCCCGACGCGCTCGACGCCGACGACAACGCCCGGCTCGCCGAAATCCTCGCCTTTGCAACGAATCTCGAGCACGCCGGCGACATCATCGAAAAGGGCTTGATGGCGATCGCCGCCAAGCGGCTGAAGCGGGGCCTCGCCTTCTCCGAGGAAGGCCAGGCCGAAATCCGCACGATGCTCGAACGGCTTGCCGGCAACGTGCAGAGTGCCGCGGCAGTCTTTATGACCGGCGATGCGCGGGCGGCGCGCCGGCTGCTCGGCGAAAAGGAGGTGTTTCGCGACCTCGAAGCGCGCGCCACCGAGACGCATTTCGCCCGCATCCGCGCCGGCCGCGTAGAGAGCGTCGAGACGAGCGCGCTGCATCTCGATGTCCTGCGCGACATGAAGCGCGTCAACGCACATCTTGCCGCCGCCGCCTACCCGGTGCTGGAGCATCTCGGCGAATTGCTGCCGAGCCGGCTGGCCCATCGCAGCGACGACGGCGACGCCGAACAGCACCTCGCCAACCTGCCGCCGACGCGTTAACGCGGCTGCCCTGCCAGCGCCGGCGCGAGGCAGCCGCCCATCGCGCCGCGGCGGTCAGCCGAGCGTCACCGGGATCGGCTCGGCGAGCGCCTCCGCGCCGGCACCCTCGGTGACCCGCTCGAGTTGGCCGACCGTCTCCTTGCCGAACAGGAGCGGGATGAAGGCCCCGAGCAGCACGACGACGACGATCGTGCCGAAAAAGGCCAGCGGCGAGCCGGTATGCGGCTCGAGCATGAACGGCGCCAGTACGCCGGCAAAGATGCGCCCGAACGCCTCGCCGAAGATGTTGCCGCGGCCGCGCAGCGCGGTCGGGAACTGTTCCGACAGATAGACGCGCACCGCCGGAAACGACGCGAGCGCCGTCAAGCCCAGCACGATCGCGCCGCCCGTCATCATCAGGCTCGCATAGCGGCCGCCGAGATGCGCCGTCGCCATCAGCACGAGGCCCGGAAACGCGCCCGACAGTGCAAAGGCGATCGTCCCGCGCCGGCCGAGGATCTCCATCAGATAGGCGTTGAGCGCCTTGCCGGGGATCGTCGCGGCGAACACGATCGTGCTGATCGCAAAGCCCGTCGTCACCGCCGCGCCCTGGTCGATCAGCGCCTTCGGCAACAGGATCGCGATCAGGTAATAGGCCGTCCCGGCGCTGATGCTGGTCAGGATGCCGACGGCGGTCCAGCGAATCTGTCCCGGCGCGAACAGCGCGCCGAACGGCGGCAGCTGCTCCCGCGCTTCGTGCACGTTGGGCCCGAGTTCAGCGACGCTCAGCGGCGCAATCCGGTTGCCGCAGCGGCGGATGTACTGGTTTACGGTATCGACCGCCGCTTGAACCTGGCCGCGGCGCAGCTGCCAGCGCGGGCTCTGCGGAATGACGAAATGGACGAGCACCGGCACGACGAAGATCGCCAGGCCGCCGGGCAGCGCGATGAGCCGGAAGCCGTTCGGGTCGTGCGCCAGCATGAAGCCGACGAACGGCAGGAGGGCGAAGGCGCTCGCCAAGCAGATCTCGTAGATCGCGCCGTAGGTGCGGCGGTGCTGCGCCGGCATCAATTCGGCCGCGACCGGAAACGGTGCGGTGATCGCAAAGCCGAGGCCGAGCCCGGTCAACAGGCGCACGATGATCAACTGCTCGGCGGTCTGCACGAACGGGATCATCAGCGTGAAGAAGGTCATGCCGACAACGCCGATCTGGATGATCAGCTTGCGGCTGACATGGTCCGAGATCGCCGAGGCGATAAAGCCGCCGACCACGACAAACATCGTCGCCGCGACAGTCAGCCAGCGGATCTGGTCGGGCGTGATGTGCAGCGGCGCCTTGGCCAGCACGAGCAGCGAGCCGGTCAGCGCCAGATCGTAGCCGTCGACAAAGCCGACGAGACCCAGGACGAGGATCACGGCGACGTGGTAGGGGCTGAACGGTATGCTGTCGAGTTTGCGCCCAAGCGCAAAAATCGCGGTATTGGCAGACGAGCGTGCGGCGTCCGTCATGGCGTTCTCCCAAATTGTTGACCGGGAGGACGCGCGTCGCGATGGCACAGGGAGCCTCTCACCACATGAAGCCGTCGCGTCCCTGCTCCTCGCGACGTGACGGCTCTCCCAAAGGCTTATTCTTGTCATGCACGGCCGGTTCGCCCGACTCGTGTTGCGGGGCCTTGCGGCCCCGCGCGACGTTAGCGCCGGACAGGTCCCTCGTCCAGCGGCAAACTCATGCTGCTCGGCGCAGGCTCGGCGCGCCGGTGCGGTTCAGCGCAGCGGGCGCAGCAGGCGGAACGGGCTGGGCAGACGGGAGCGCGCCGTTGCCGCTCGGCGGCGCAGGCCGCCAATACGGTGCATATCGGCAAGACGCCGGTCGATAAAGGCCTGCGTGTCGGCAAATTCGGGCGAGCGGTCGTCGAGCCAATAGAGCGTCGCGGCGGCGCAGATGCCGGCCAGCGTCGCACGCTTCGTGTAAAAGGAGAAATCGGTCGAGCGGTCGCCGACGCCGTGCCAGATCGCATCGACGGTGTCGTAAAGCAGGCGCAGGGCAAGCGGCGCGTTATGCGGCAGCGCCAGCACGGCGAGACCGCGCCGCACCGCCTCCCGCCACGGCAGCAACGCCGCAAAGCGCAGTCGCAGCGCCAGCGCCACCCGCTGCGACAGGCTGAGGGGCTCGACGGACGCCGTCTCAAGGCGCTCCAGCATCTGCCGGTCGGCCCAATGGCTGAACTCGGCGATCAGGTCGGGCGCGCCGCGCGCAAACAGCGCAATCGCCTCGCCCTCCGGCATGCCGATGCGCCGCGCTGCATGGCGCAACGCCCGCCGCGTCCAGCCGTCGAAGGCGATGTCGGGCAGCAATGCCGCGATCAGCCGGTCGCGCTCGCGCTCGGCGAACGGGCTTCTCACCGGGCGACCTTCTCGGCGAGAAACGCCGCGAGATCGATCGGGTGGCGCTGCAATTCTTCGACAAAGACCAGCAGGCGATGGTCGCTCATGCGCTGCGGGTAGAGGATGCCGTCGAGATGGTCGCATTCGTGCTGCACGACGCGGGCGTGAAAGCCGGCCGCCTCGCGCTCGATCGCGGCGCCGTCAAGCCCCATGCCGCGGTAGCGGATGCGCAGATGCCGCGGCACGACCCCGCGCAGCCCCGGCACAGAGAGGCAGCCTTCCCAGCCGAATGCCTGCTCGGCGCCGGCGGGCTCGACGACCGGATTGATCAACACGGTCAGGTCCTGCTCGGTATCGCCCGGCAGGTCGGTCAATCGCTCCGGCCCGACGCGGAAAATGACGAGGCGACAGGGTTTGTGCACCTGCGGCGCGGCAAGCCCGGTGCCGCCGGCGTCTTCCATCGTCTCGATCATGTCGTCGACCAGCCGCCGCACCCACGGCGCGGCGGGATCCTCGATCGCGGCGGCGCGCTGGCGCAGCACCGGGTTGCCCATGCGGGCGATCTTCAACAGAGCCATCGGCTGAATATGTGCGCCCCCCAGGCCGCGGTAAAGCCATGCCCGCCTTCACAGCCGCGCCTTGCGGTGTTAAATAAAGGCGCAGACGGCCGTGCCGCGGCTGTTGCCGGTTTTGGTTCGGTTTTGGCTTCAGAAGGAGTGATCCGCCCGTGCAAGTCCTCGTGCGCGACAACAACGTCGACCAGGCCCTCCGGGCCCTGAAGAAAAAAATGCAGCGCGAAGGCGTGTTCCGGGAGATGAAGCTGCGGCGCAATTACGAGAAGCCGTCGGAGCGGCGCGCCCGTGAAAAGGCCGAGGCGGTGCGCCGCTACCGCAAGCTGCTGCGCAAGCGCATGGAGCGTGAAGGGTATTAGCCGCACCAGACCTGCATCCCGGGCTTGTCCGTGCGCGCTCGTGACGCGGCCGCGCAGCGAGGCGCAGGATCTCGCCGCGGCATTGGCAGAGCACGGCATCGCGGCGCTGATCGAACCGCTGCTCGATATCCATTACCTTGATCCGCCGCCGCCCGAATTGACGAACGTGCAGGCGATTTTGTGCACCAGCGCCAACGGCGTGCGCGCGCTGGCGCGGCGCTGCGGCGGGCGCGGCGTGCCGTTGTTCGCGGTCGGCACGGCCAGCGCGGCGCAGGCGCGGGCCGAAGGATTTGCCTGCGTCTGGAGCGCCAGCGGCAATGCCGGCGATCTCGCGCGGCTGGTCGGCGAACGCCTGTCGCCCGGCGGCGGCGAATTGCTGCATGTCACCGGCCGCGACACTGCCGGCGACCTCGCCGGCGCTCTGCGTGCGCGCGGCTTCGCGGTCACGCAGGCGATGCTCTACGAGGCGCGCGCCGCGGCCGGGTTGAGCGCGGCGACGGTGCGGCATTTCACCTCGCGCTCGGTCGATTTCGCGCTGTTTTTTTCGCCGCGCACCGCCGCCATCTTCGCGCGGCTGGCATCCGAGGCCGGCATCGCGGGCACGATGGCAGGCGTGTCGGCGCTCTCGATCAGCGCCGCCGCGGATGCGCCTCTTGCGTCGCTGCCGTTTCACACCCGCGGCGTTGCCGAGCGGCCCGAGCAGGCGGCGATGCTGGCGGCGCTCGGTCGCCTCGCCGCCGCATGGCGGGCGGCATGAGCGAAGCGCCGGTCGAACAGTCCGAACATGTCGAGGCGCCGGAAGCGGCGCCGGCCGCCCGGCAGCCGCGGCCGACCCCGCCGGCGTGGCGCGCCGCCGCGATCACGCTGGCTGCCGCGCTAGTACTCGTCGTCGCGCTGGTTACAACGGCGCCGTTGTGGGCCGGCCTGCTGCCGTGGGGACCGGCGGCGACAGCGCGCCGCCGCGACGAGGCGCTCGCGGCCCGCATGGACCGCCTGCAAACGGCACAGGACGAGGCGCAGCAGCAGGCGAGCCGAGAGGCAGCCTCGGCAGCCGCGACGTTGCAGCAGATCGCGGCGCGGGTCGCCGCGCTGAAGGCGACGGCTGCGGCACCGGCGGGCGACATCGCCCAATTGCGACGGCAGCAGACGGCGCTGTCGGCCGCCGTCGCCGCTCTCGACAACCGGGTCGGCGCCGCGGAGAAGGCGCTGTCGGCCACCGATGCCGCCGCAACGCAGCGCCGGTTGGCGACGCTGTCGGCCACGGTTGCCGATCTCGGCAACCGGCAGCACGCGCTCGACAAGGCGCTCCAGGCCCGCGTCGCATTCGATGCACGGGGTGCGGCGTTGGCGCTTGCTGTCCTGCAGATCCGCGACGCGGTGGCGGCCGGGCGGCCGTTCGCGGCGCCGTATGCAACGCTCGCCGCGGCGGCGCGCGGCCGGCCCGAACTGGCCGCCGCAGTCAACTCGCTGGCCGGCCCGGCAAAGACGGGGGTGGCGACGCAAGCCGCCCTCGTCGAAGGTCTGCGCCGGCTCGCCGCCACCGGTTCGAGCAGCGACGAGCCGACGCCGGAGACGCGCAGTTGGACGGCTGCGATGCTGGCGCGGCTGCGCGGCCTTGTCAGGATCCAGCGGGTTGACGATTCCGGCGCGACGGCAAGCCCGCCGGGGACGGCGATTGATGCGGCGAGGGCGGATCTCGCCGACGGCGATCTCGCCGGCGCCGTCGCCGCCATCGATAAATTGTCGGGTCCG
>Ga0335074_10004339_pt1 | contig 19527 bp, 15 predicted proteins | sample Lox_Sample_23_FD_206715 | JGI IMG/M metagenome (GOLD analysis project Ga0335074, IMG submission 206715) | Soil microbial communities from Loxahatchee National Wildlife Refuge, Florida, United States - Lox_Sample_2.3 | ecosystem: Environmental > Terrestrial > Soil > Wetlands | place: USA... | reverse complement strand
GCTGCCAGGCTGGGCGGCAACTCGATGGCACGGGTCGTGTTCTGGCTCAAGCTGTGGAACACCCTCGCCTTCGGGGTCGTGGCGTTCGTCCTCGACCGGCTGCTGCGCATGCGGCCCTCCGCCAGGCTGCGCGCGCACCTGCTCTGGACCATCAACCCGCTGCTGCTGTGGGACCTGCTCGCCTCGGGCCACATGGACGTCGTCGCGGCCGGGGCAGGCGTGATCGGCTTGCTCGCGCTCGGGCGTCAGCAGCCGGGGACCGAGCCCAAGATCTGGCGGGCGCTGGTGGCCGGCGCGCTAGTCGGCTTTGCGGCGGACGTGAAGATCGACTACGCGCTGTTCGGTCTCGCCCTCATCTGGGCGCTGCGTCGCTCCCTGCCCGCGCTGCTGGCGGCGGCCGGCGGTGCACTGGCTGTTCTCGCGCCCACCTACGCCTGGCTCGGCAAGCCGGCCTTTGCCGCGCTCTTCGCCCGCGGGGACAAAACCACGCAGGACTCCTTTTACCGGGTGGCTAGCCTCACCGATTCGAAGTACTTGCTCGAGTTTGCAGCGCTATGTTTCATCATCCTGGCTGCGCTGCTGCTGTGGCGGATGCCGCCAGGCGACCGGCTGCGCCCCGCCCTGCGGCCTGCCCTGGCCCTCGCCGTCGCGTGGGTGTTCATCTGGCCGTACACGCTGCCCTGGTACGACGCGATGATCGTTGTCGTGCTCGTGCTGTATCCGGCGACGTGGCTGGACTGGCTGGTGCTGGCCCGGCTCACTGGTGCCACGATCGCGAACATGCCGGGCAATCCGAACGGCGTGCCGGGCAAAAACCATGCCCTGAGAGCGTTCGACGTGTTCCTGGTGCATTACATGACGCCGCTGGTGCTGCTTGGCGCAGTTGGCGTCCTGCTGATCATGATCGCCGCGAACGTCTGGGGCTTGCGTCCGGAGGTCAACCGCGCGTTGCCGGGCCGCGGCCGTGCGAGTCCGCGGACGGCCCGCGCCTTAACTGTGCATGTTCTTGGGGCGGGTACGCGTAGTGGCCGCCGCTACGATCATCTAGTGGCACTGGAGATCAGGCGGCTTTCGCTCGGCCATTTGCGTGGCGTCGACGGGAACGAGTGGCCGGTGCACGGCTTCGTCGTCACCTTCCCCGGCGGCGCGGTGCTGGTCGACACCGGCATGGGCGGTCCGCAGCAGTGGCTAGACGACTGGCGGGCGGTGAACCGCTCGGTCGCCGACGCTCTTGACCGGCTAGGCCTCACGCCCGGCGACATCGGGCTGGTGATCAATACGCACCTGCACTTCGACCACTGCGGCCAGAACGCAGTATTCAAGCACGCGGCGTTCTACCTGCAGCGGGCCGAGCTCGACCGGGCGCGGCGGGAGACTCCGCAGCTTGTCCACTGGTTCGATTTCATGAACGCCAGGTTCGAGCTGCTCGACGGCGACGCTGAGGTGCTGCCGGGCCTGCGGGTGGTCGCCACCCCTGGCCACACGGTCGGGCACCAGTCGGTCCTGGTCGATTCGGCCGACGGGATGTCAGACGTGCTTATCGGCGACGCGGCGTACAAGCCGCGGCTGTACCTGGATCCGCAGACCGATGACCTGCCGAAAGGTCAGGCCGACGACGTGGCGTCCTGGCGCGAGTCGGTCACGAGGATCCGGGCGACTGCGCCGGACCGGGTGCATTTCTGTCACGACACGGAGATCATCCACTCCTGACCAGATTATCGAGCCGACGATCGAGGTGACGGCGCAGCCGTCCCGCCGTCAGCCGAGCGCTAAAGGGTTGCGAACGCGTCCTCGAGGACGGACAGGCCCTCGGTCAGAAGTGGCTCACCGATGACGAGCGGCGGCAGGAACCGCAGCACGTTGCCGAACGTCCCGCAGGTCAGCACGAGCATCCCCGCCTGATGGCAGGCCTTCGCCACGGCGGCCGTCGCCGCGGCGTCCGGCTCCGTGGTGCCCGGCTTGACCAGCTCGACAGCGATCATCGCGCCGCGGCCGCGGACGTCGCCGATGACCGGGTACTTCGCCGCCAGCTGCTCCAGCCTGGGCACCATCACGCTGCCGATCCGGCGGGCGGCGCTGACCAGGTCTTCCTTCTCCATCGTCTCGATGGCGCCGAGCGCGGCAGCGCAGGCGACGGGGTTGCCGCCGTAGGTCCCGCCGAGACCGCCGGGGTGCACCGCGTCCATGAGCTCGGCCCGGCCGGTGACGCCGGCCAGCGGCAGCCCGCCCGCGATGCCCTTGGCCGTGGTGACCAGGTCCGGCACAACATTCTCGTGGTCGCAGGCGAACCAGTCGCCGGTGCGGCAGAAGCCGGACTGGATCTCGTCGGCGATGAACACGATGCCGTTCGCGCGGCAGTACTCCGCCAGGCCGGGCAGGAAGCCGTCTGGCGGCACGATGAAGCCGCCCTCGCCCTGTACGGGCTCGATCACCACGGCGGCGACGTTCTCCTCGCCGACCTGCGCGTGGATGAGGCTCTTCACCATGCCGAGCGCTTCGGTGCGGCACTTCTCCGGGCCACCCGGCCAGCGGAACGGGTACGCCATCGGCATCCGGTAGACCTCGCCGGCGAACGGCCCGAAGCCCTCCTTGTACGGCATGTTCTTCGCGGTCATGGCCATGGTCAGGTTCGTGCGGCCGTGGTAGGCGTGGTCGAACACGACGATCGCGTCCCGGCCGGTGGCGTGCCGGGCGATCTTGACGGCGTTCTCCACGGCTTCGGCACCCGAGTTGAACAGCGCGGACTTCTTCTCATGATCGCCTGGCGTCAGCCGGTTGAGCTGCTCGCATACCGCTACGTAGCCCTCATACGGCGCGACCATGAAGCAGGTGTGGGTGAACTGGGCCACCTGCTCGGTGACGCGGCTGACCACCAGGTCAGCGCTGTTGCCGACGGTCGTGACCGCGATCCCTGAGCCGAAGTCGATCAGCGAGTTCCCGTCCACGTCGACCAGCACGCCGCCGCCCGCCGCGGCCGCGAAGACCGGCAGCACGTGGCTGAGGCCGCGGGCGACGCTCCGGGTCCGCCGCTCGAATAGCTCGCGCGACCGAGGGCCGGGAATCTCGGTGACAAGCTTGCGGTGCTGGGGCAGGGACGGACCGCCGGGCGCGTGATCGAGGGTCATACCAGTGACGATAGCGCCCGGCCCGATCAGCGGCGACACTGGAACTCAGGTGCCAGACGGGCTCTGCAGAGGGCCATCGTTAGGCCTGTACTGCCGTTAGGGCTGCACTGCCAGGGAGGCCGCCATGCTGTCACGCGAAGACAACGAGATCCTGACCAGGGTGGGCGCCGGGACGCCAATGGGCAACCTGCTGCGCCGGTACTGGCTTCCAGCCTGCCTCAGCAGCGAGGTGGCCGAGCCGGACGGCCCTCCGGCCAGAGTCCGGCTCCTCGGCGAGAACCTGGTGGCCTTCCGGGACACCCGGGGTCAGCTCGGGCTGATCGAGGAGGAGTGCCCGCACCGCGGCGCGTCGTTATTCTTCGGCCGGAACGAGGGGTCCGGGCTGCGCTGCGTCTACCACGGCTGGAAGTTCGACGTCACTGGCCAGTGCGTCGACCAGCGAAGCGAACTGCGCCCGTTCGCAGAGCGCATCAAGACCACGTGTTATCCGGTGCACGAGTCCGGCGGCATCGTCTGGGCATACCTCGGGCCGGCCGAGACCATGACGCCGTTCAGGGATTTCGGCACCGACTCGCTGCCGGCCGAGCACACCGCCGCCGCCAAGGAGATCATCTACTGCAACTGGGTGCAGTCGATGGACGGCGACCTCGACACCGCGCACATCTCGAACCTGCACCAGTTCGACGCGATTGACGACGTCCCCGACGACGGCACCGACGAGCCCGGCTACCCGTCCGGCTATATGTCGATGAAGTTCTGGCGGCACGACCCGCGCTCGCTGATCGAGGTTGAGGACACCTGGCACGGCTTCAGGTACGCGGGCATCCGCACGACGCCGAACGGGTACCGGCATGCCCGGATCACCGCGTGGATCATGCCGGCGATCTCGATCATCGCGCAGATCCCGGTCAGCACCCGGCAGATCTTCGTGGTGCCGTGCGACGACTTCACGACCTACCGCTACAACTACAGCGTGCAGGCGCCGTCGAACCCGCGCGGCCTTGGCGGGGCGCCGTTCTTCACGTACGAGAAGTACCCGTTCGAGATGATGCCGCGGAACGGGATAGTCCACCGGACCTACACGGCGGCGAACGACTACCAGATTGACCGCGTCGCGCAGAAGGGCACCTCCTACAGCGGGATCGCTGACTTCCGCAGCCAGGACGCCATGGCTACCGAGTCGGCCGGACCGATCTACGACCGGACCAGGGAGCACCTCGGCAGCACCGACGTCGCCGTCATCCGGATGCACCGGCTGCTGCTGCGCGCCGCCAAGGGCCTGGCCGACGGCATGCCACCGCCGGCCCTGGCCGGGAACTTCCGGGCCATCCGCGGCGCGGAGAAGGTCCTGGATGCCGGCGAGGACTGGCGGGTGCTCGGCACCGACGACGATCCGATCGTCGCCGAGGCGATGCTGGCGCTGGCTCAGCAGCGAGCCGAGGCAGGCTAGCGGAGCAGGTCGCGGGCGGCGTCTTCGATCGCGGCCTCGGACAGCAGGACCGTGCCCGCCGCGTCGCCGAGCGGCACGAAGCTGTCCTGGCTGGCGACTCTGGCTACCCGGCCAGTGAATCCGGCGTCGACGAGAGTCGTGATGACGCCCTCGGACACGCCGCCGCTTCGCCTGGTCTCGTCGGCAACGAGTACCCGGCCAGTGGCAGCGGCCGCCCGCAGCAAGTCCTCGTACGGCAGCGGGACGAGCCAGCGGAGATCGAGGACGCGGCAGTTCACCCCGGAGTCGGCGAGGCGGCGAGCCGTCCGCAAGCTCATCCGAAGCCCGTTCCCGAAAGTAATGATGGTCAGATCGCGGCCGTCTCCGTACAGACGGCCACGGCCGACCGGCACGCCGGTCGCGGCCCACTGCTGCGGCGGGTCGTAGCGGGCGAGCCAGCCGCCGTCGCCCGGCTCGTGCAGGTCCCGTTCGTGGTAGAGCGCGATCGGCTCGATGATGGCGCAGACGCTGCCGTCGAGCTCGGCAGCCGCGAGGCAGGTGCGCAGCATCCCGGCCGCGTCGTCCGGCCGTGCCGGGCAGGCCAGGATCAGGCCGGGAATGTCGCGCAGCGCCGCGACCGAGTTGTCGTTGTGGAAGTGGCCGCCGAAGCCCTGCTGGTAGGCAAGACCAGGGACGCGCAGGACCAGCGGGTTCCGGAACTGGGCGCGGGAGAAGAAGGACAGCGTCGCTGCCTCGCCGCGGATCTGGTCGGCGGCGTTATGCAGGTAGGCGAGGTACTGGATCTCCGGCACCGGCAGCAAGCCGGCCAGCCCGGCGCCCAGTGCGAGGCCGAGGATGGACTGCTCGTCCAGCGGCGAGTCGAACACGCGGCCCGCGCCGAAGGACTTCAGCAGCCCTCTGGTCACGCCGTACACGCCACCCTTCCGGGCGACGTCCTCGCCGAAGACGATCATGCCGGGCCGCTGCGTCATCTCGTCGGCCAGCGTGCGGTTGATCGCCTGGGCGAGCGTCAGCGGGCCGGCATCCTCGGGAAGCTGGGCGCCGAAGGCGTGGTGCCGCGGCCAGCTGTGCGCCTGGCGGGCGCGGTCGGCCAGGTTGGCGGCCACAATGCCAGGGCGGCGCGGCGCGATGGGCGCCATCACCTGCTCGGCCGTCGTCAGCCGCGGCGCGCCGGCCAGGTCGGCGGCGAGCGCCAGGATCCGCGACCTGGACGCCTCATACCGGTCCAGCACCTCGGCCGGGGTCATCGCTCCCGCGGTCACCAGCAGCCGGGCCGTGCCAAGCAGCGGGTCGTGAGCGGAGTCAGCCGCGATCTCGGCTGGCGTCCGGTAGGCGGACTCCACGTCCGTGCCAGCGTGCCCGCCGAGCCGTACGGTGCGCAGATGCAGGAAGGCCGGCGCGCGACGTTCCCTGACCCAGGCTGCGGCGGCGACAGCCGTGTCGTAGGCCGCTGCCAGGTCGGCGCCGTCGGTGCTGAGGTACCGGATGCCCGGCCGCCCGGCCATGGCGGACTCAACCCAGGCGGGCGGGGTGCGGACACTGATGCCGAGTCCATTGTCCTCGCAGACCAGCAGCAGCGGCACTGGCAGGCCCTGGTAGGCGCAGTAGGCGGCGGCGTTGAGCGCGCCGGCCGCGGTGGAGTGGTTGACCGACGCGTCGCCGAAGCTGCAGACCACGACTGCGTCGGTGGGCCACGGAGTGTCCAGGCCCAGCTTGGCCGTGCGGTCGAGGGCGAAGGCGAGACCGACCGCGCGCGGCAGATGGGATGCGATCGTCGAGGTCTGCGGGATCACGTGCAACTCGGGATGGCCGAACACCTTGTGCCGTCCGCCCGCCACCGGCTCGGCGGCAGCGGCCACCAGCCCGAGCAGGATGTCGGTCACGCCGTCTCGCGGCGGGCTCGCCTGCCCCGCCCGGACCAGGTAGAAGGCGCCGGACCGGTAGTGCAGCAGAGCCGGATCGGTCAGCCGGAGCGCGGCAGCAACGGCTGCGTTGCCCTCATGACCTGATGAGCCGATGGTGTAGTAGCCCGCCCCGCGGGCGCGCAGCCAGCGAGCGGCCAGGTCAGCGTGCCTGCTCGCGAGCTGGGCGTCGAACAGTTCGAGGCAGCGCGTCACCGATAGCCCGCTGCCGGCTCTGACCGCGTCATAGGCCGCGGGCCGGACGCGTGCCTCCGACGGGCTCAGCTCGCGGATGGCAGGGATCAGCCGCTCCTCAGCGGGATCCTGGCCAAGCGGTTCGCCGCCGGCCAGGTCTGCGGGCTCCGGCCCTGCGACGGCGGCACTCATCACTGACGACGGTATGCCACCAGCGCCCGCCGCGTATGGCGAGATTGTTATCTAGCTGGTGAAACCGCGATGAAGGCTGCCTGCGTCCCAGTGCCATGATGCGCACTCGCAGTACGGCCGGCGTACTTGCACCCGCGCTGAGGGCACCCGCACTGAGGGCTCCCGCAGTGACGGCCACCGTGCTGGCTGCCGCTGTCCTGGCCGCCGCTGTGCTGGCGGCAGGGTGCGGGTCGCAGACCCCACCGCAGCCTTCTGGAGCGGTCGGCGAGATCAGGGGAGTCGCAGCCGTCGAGCCGCGGGTGAGCCCCGGGCCATATGCGGCCGGCGATACGGCGTTCGGCCTGGAAGTGCTCAGCGCGATGTGCCGGCAGGATCCGGCCGGCAACGTCTTGCTCTCCCCGTCCAGCCTGGCCAGCGCTCTTGGCATGGCCTACCTCGGCGCCCGCGGTCAGACGGCGAAGGCGATGGCCGCCGTCCTGCATCTGCCCGCGGGCGGATCCCCGGAGGCCGGGCTGCAGGCCGGGCTGCAGGCCCGGTTGAAGGCCATCCGCGGTCTGGACGGGCCGGGCGTCATAGTGGCCGAGGCGGACAGGGTGTGGGCAGAGCCCAGCCTCGGGCTGCCGTACCGCAGCTATCTCAACGCGGTGGCGACCGCCTACGACGCGGGCCTGGGCCGGGCGCCGCTCGAGGCAGATCCGGCTCGTGCCGCCGCCGAGATCAACGCCGCTATCGCGGCCGCGACCAGCGGTCACATCTCGCACCTGCTGACTAGCCAGGACCTGGCCCAGTCAATGTTCGTGCTCACCGATGCCGTGTACCTGGACGCGAGGTGGGCAACGCCGTTCGATACGTCGCAGATCAGCACCGGCCGCTTCACGGCCGCGGACGGCTCGCAGGTACACGCTCGCTACCTGACGGGCCAGGGCGTCACGTCCGCCGCCGCCGACGGCTGGACGGCAGTATCGCTGCCGTACCGGGGCGGCCGGCTGACGATGACCGCGCTGCTGCCGACCGCTGCCTCGGCGCAGTCGGAGGATGCCTGCCCGGACCTGACCCCTGCCTTGCTGTCCGCCCTCACCCGAGCGCTTCAGTCGCCGAAGAACTATGCGGACGCCGCGATGTCACTGCCTGAGGTCAGTCTCCGCAGCCAGGAAGATCTCGGCGGGCCCGGCGGCCTGCTGGCGAGCCTCGGCATGGGCCCTGCGTTCGGCGCATCGGCGGACTTCGCCGGGATGAGCCCGCAGCCGGTGCAGATCGGGCCGGTGATCCAGGGCGCGACGCTGCAAGTCGGCCCGGCTGGCACGGTCGGCAGCGCGGCCACGGCCGCGGTACTGACGCCGACGTCGCTGCAGATTAGCCTGCCGTTGATCGACTTCGACCGGCCGTACCTGCTGCTGGTTTCCGCCGCCGGGACCGGCGAGCCGCTGTTCCTGGCCAGGGTGGCCAACCCGGCGCAGTCCTGAGCCTGTGCCCCGCTGGGGTGATGCCGGAGCTGTGATGACAGCGTTGTGACAGCACTGAACCTGTCACGCCCGCCGGGAGGAAAGTTGCTGCCGTGGTCCGCCGCGCTGTCCGGCGCCATCAATGAGCACGTGATCACGAGCGAGCTGCTGCGCGGCAACCCGCTTGGCGATCCGTATGAGCGACCGCTGTGGGTGTATACGCCGCCCGGCTATGACGCCGAGCCGGAGCGCCGCTACCCGTCGGTGTTCGTGCTGCAGGGCTTTACCGGCCACGTGGCAATGTGGCGGAACAGAGCGCCGTTCCGGCAGCCGTTCACCGAGACCGCAGACGCGGTGTTCGCCTCAGGGCAGGCTCCGCCGGCCATCGTGGTCTACGTCGACGCCTGGACGAGCTACGGCGGCAGCCAGTTCGTGGACTCGCCCGGCACCGGCCGCTACCACTCCTACCTGTGCGACGAGATCGTGCCGTGGGTGGACGCGCGCTACCGGACCATCGTCGGCCGGGAGCACCGGGCGGTTATGGGCAAGTCGAGCGGCGGATTCGGCGCGATGATTACGCCGATGCTCCGGCCCGACCTGTTCGGCGCGCTTGCCACTCACGCCGGCGACGCCCTCTACGAGCTGAGCTATCCGCCCGGGTTCGCCGAGGCGGTGCGCGCGCTCCGGGGCTACGACGGTGACATCTGGCGGTGGTGGGACGAGTTCCGCTCCAGGGTCGCGTTCACCAGCCCCGCCGACGCCAGCCTGCTCGTGGTGCTCGGCGTCGCAGCAGCGTTCTCGGCCCGCAGCGACGGAACCGTGGAGCTGCCCTTCGACCCGCGGACCGGCGTGCTGCAGCCGCGTGCATGGCAGCGCTGGCTTGACCTGGACCCGGTCCGGATGGTGGCGGGCCACGCCAGTGCGCTGCGCTCGCTGCGCGGTATCTGGATCGACGCCGGCACGCGGGATGACTATTTCCTGGACGTCGGTGCGGATGCGTTCCGGAGCGAGTTGCGCGCTATCGGCGTTGCCGACGACATCATCCGGTTTGAGTTGTTTGACGCGACCCACGCGTCGATCGACTACCGGTACCCGCTGTCGCTGGCGTGGCTCTGCGAGCGGATGGCCCGTTGAACGTTTCGCCGCCAGGGTCCGTTAGTCACGGGTTGAGGGGGACCGGAAATTCTGGAACGGAGGAGCGCCATGCGCAACCGATGGTGGGCAGTGCCAGCGCTCGTAGGCGGAGCGGCCCTGCTGGCCGCATGCGGTACCTCGACACCGTCAGCTAGCGCGTCCCATCCCGCGTCGACGCCGTCGGTGTCCAGCCAGGCGCATGGCAGCGTCACGATCATGACGCGCAGCACCAGCCTGGGCACTGTGCTGACCAACTCCTCAGGCAAGACGCTGTACTGGTTCGCGATCGACACGCCGACGACATCCAAGTGCACCGGCTCGTGCGCGACCTACTGGCCGCCAGTGACCGGAACGCCGAAAGCAGCTAGCGGGACGTCACTGACCGGCACATTCGGCACAATCACCCGGGCGGGCGGCGTGAGGCAGGCGACCTATGACGGTCACCCGCTCTACACCTACGCGGGCGACACCGCGCCCGGTCAGGTCAACGGGAACGGCAAGAACCTCTCCGGCGGACTGTGGTGGGCTATGACGCCGTCCGGTGCCAAGCCATCAGCGAGCCCGTCGGGTTCATCGAGCTCGTCAAGCTCAGGCTCCGGCTACTAGGAACTGCCGGCTAATCTGCGGCTCCTGCCCGGCATTCGGCCCTGACATTCAGCAGGGCCGAATCGGGTACAAGGCAGTCATGACGGAAAACCCGGGCATGACGCAGCCGCCGGGAGCCGCAGCCGCAGCGGCGGTCAGGCCGCGCGGCGGCCTGCTGATCATCTTCGTCGCGCTGATGCTGGCGATCCTGCTGGCGTCTCTGGACCAGACCATCGTCGCGACAGCGCTGCCGACGATCGTGGGAGACCTTGGCGGGCTGAGTCACCTGTCCTGGGTAGTCACCGCTTACATCCTTGCCACTACCGCGTCGACTCCGCTATGGGGCAAGCTCGGCGATCAGTTCGGCCGCAAGACCCTGTTCCAGGCCTCGATCGTCATCTTCCTGGTGGGCTCGGCGCTGTGCGGCCAGGCGCACTCGATGGTCGAGCTGATTTCCTTCCGCGCGCTGCAGGGAATCGGCGGCGGCGGCCTGATCGTGCTGGCCCAGGCGATCATCGGCGACGTCGTGCCAGCCCGCGAGCGGGGCAAGTACCAGGGGGTTTTCGGCGCGGTCTTCGGTATCGCCAGCGTCGCAGGCCCGCTGCTCGGCGGCTTCTTCGTGGACAACCTGAGCTGGCGCTGGGTCTTCTACATCAACCTGCCGATCGGCATCGTCGCGCTCATCGTGATCGCGATCGCGCTGCCGCGCACCAGCAGCGAGCAGAAGCACCGGATCGACTACCTGGGCGCCCTGCTGCTCGCCAGTTCGGCGACGTGCGTTGTGCTGCTGACGTCCTGGGGCGGCACGGAGTACGCCTGGGGCTCTGCCGTCATCATCGGGCTCGGCGTAGCCGCGGTGCTGCTCGTCGTCGGGTGGTGGCTGTCGGCGCACCGGGCCGCCGAGCCGGTCCTGCCGCTGCGTCTCTTCCGGAACCCGGTGTTCTCCGATTGCGCCGGCATCTCGTTTGCCGCCGGGTTCGCCATGTTCGGCGCATTGTCGTTCCTGCCGCTGTTCCTGCAGGTGGTCCGCGGCGTATCGGCCACGATCTCCGGCGTGTACCTGCTGCCGATGGTGCTCGGCCTGCTGCTGACGTCGATCGGCAGCGGTCAGCTGATCTCCAGGCTCGGCCGCTACAAGATGTATCCGATCGTCGGCACCGCTCTGCTCACGCTGGCGATGTTCCTGCTGTCGCACCTGTCGGTGACCACCTCCTCGCTGGTGCTGAACACCTACTTCTTCATCCTCGGCCTCAGTCTCGGCCTGATCCTGCAGGTGCTGGTGATCGCGGTGCAGAACTCCGCGGACTACGCCGACCTCGGCGCCGCGACGTCCGGGATGACGTTCTTCCGGTCGATCGGCGGCGCGTTCGGCGTTGCGATCAGCGGAGCCGTGTTCTCCAACCGGCTGGCGTCAGAGCTGAGAGCCGTGCACCTGCCGCACGGTCTCACCGCCGGGGCGGCCAGCGACAACCCGGCGCTGCTGAAGGCGCTGCCGGCTGCGGCGCGGGGAACCGTGCTGCACGCCTACGCGGTGTCGATCGACCGGATCTTCCTCTTCGCGCTGCCGATCGCCGCGGTGGCCTTCGTGCTGTCCTGGTTCCTGCGCGAGGTGCCGCTGCGCCGGACCGCGGGCGCGGCGGACCTCGGCGAGGGACTCGGCGCGGGATCTGCCGAGCGGTCGTCGCTCGGCGAGGTCGAGCGCGCGCTGCTCCGGCTGGCCGATTCCGACCTGCGCAAGCGCGGCTACGAGAAGATCGCCAGGCTGGCCGGGCTGGACCTGCCCGGCGGGTCGTGCTGGGTGCTGGCCCGGCTGGCCAAGCAGGGTGACGTGGCCAGCGTGGAACTTGCCAGGCAGGCCGGGGTGTCCGTCGCCTATGGGCGGCCGTACGTCGACCGGCTCGTGGACGAGGGCATGGTGCAGCGCTACGACGGGATGCTGCGGCTGACGCCGGCCGGCCTGGCCGCGGCGGACCGCGTCTTCGCGGCCCAGCGAAGCGGGCTGGCGCTGCTGCTGGCCGGCTACTCGCCAGAGCAGGAAGCGGATCTTGCCCGGCTGCTCGACCGGCTCTGCCATGCGCTGTGCGGTGAGGAAGCGGACCGCCGCTCAGCCATGTCGGCCCCCGTCAGTACGGCGTAACATCAGCCCATGCCACCGCAGCGGCGTACGGCAGGCACCGGGCCGCAGTACCTCCAGGTGCAGACCACCACCGACTCCCGGGCGGAGGCGGTGGAACTCGCCCAGGCCGCTGTCGAGGCCCGGCTGGCCGCCTGCGCCCAGGTCGCGGGCCCGATCGCCAGCACCTACTGGTGGGAGGGCAGCGTCGAGCGCGCCGAGGAATGGCTGCTCATGCTCAAGCTGCCTGCCGAGCGGTTCGACGACCTGGCCGGGTTTCTCACGCAGCGGCACAGCTACGACGACCCGGAGATCATCGCGGTGCCGATCGTGGCAGGCTCAGCCTCCTATCTCGACTGGATGAGCGAGGAGACGGAGCCGCGATGAGGAGCCGGGACCGGGAGGATGACGGGCTGTTCGGCCCTGGCTCGGTCACCTGGCGGCTGGCAAGTGAACCGGTGATGTGGGTGGCCGGCGTGCGCGCCATGTACCTGCAGGCGCTGCACCCGAGAGTGATGCGCGGTACCTGGCAGAACACCGCGCTTGCCCGCCCTGACGAGGCCTGGGGCCGGTTCACCAGGACGGTGAGGTTCGTCCGCGTGCGCACCTGGGGGAGCACGGCCGAGGTCGCACGGGCTGGCGCCCGGCTGCGCAAGATACACGCGGCGCTGACCGGGGTGGATCCCGACGGCACCCGTTTCCGGCTGGACGACCCTGAGCTGCTGCTGTGGGTGCACTGCGGCGAGATCAGCTCCTACGCTGACATCGCGCGCCGCAGCGGGATGCCAGTGACGGCGGACGATCTGGATGCGTTCGTCGACGAGCAGCGCCGCAGCGCGGCAGTTGTCGGCCTGGATCCGGAGACTGTTCCGGCCAGCATGGCGGAGATGGATGCCTACTACGAGCGGATGCAGCCGCGTGTCGGGGTGACCAGGGAGGCGAGGCAAGCCCTGCGCGTCTCGTTCATGCCACGGCTGCCGATGGCGCTGCTGCCGCTGCAGTTCGTCGTTCCGCCGGTCAACGTGCTGGCGTATGCGAGCCTGCCGCGGTGGGCGCGCCGCTGCTACGGGACGCCCGCCATCGGCCTCACCGACGCCGCCGTCACGCTGGCGCTGCGCGCGACGTTCGAGTCCACCAGCCGGATGCCGCAGCCGCAATTCTTATGCCTGCGGGGCCGCGGCGTGCACGGCAGGCCGCCTGACCGGCAGGCCGCCTGACCGGCAGGCCGCCCGACCCGCCGCCTGCACGGCAGTTACTCGCCTACCTCGCCGCCGGCCAGCTCCGTGACGACATCGAGCTGACCCAGGTGCCGGGCGTACTCCTGCACCAGGTGGAACAGCACTCGCTCCAGGGACGCCGGCTCGGCGCCGTCCCATCGCTCGCCAGGCTGGCCGACGTCGGCCAGGTCACGCGCCGCCACGATGGCGGCCGTCCTGACTGCCTGCGAGTGCAGCGCGCCGGCCAGGTCGGCCAGGCTGACGTCCGCGGCGACGTACCAGCGGCCGTCTCGCTGGTCGGCCCACGGGTCGCCAACGTTCCGGCCCTCGAATCCCCACTCCAGCCAGCGCAGCTCCACCTGCTGCAGGTGCCGGATCAGCTCGAGCGGCGTCCACCCGGACGGCAGCCTGCTAGCCCGGAGCTCGGCCGGCGGCAGCGACTCCAGCTTGCTGACCAGCCGGTCGCGGAAGTAGGCCAGGTAGCGCAGGAACACCTCGGCCCGGCTGGCCGCCGGGATCGTCGGGGCGGGGAATGGCGTCGTCATGCCAGTAGCCTGACGGACTGGGCGGCGCTAGCCGCACGCCGGGGGCGGCACGTTCCAGGAAGCTATAACCGGCTCGTCGTGCTCATGGCCAAGCGAGCTGACAGTCCCGGTGTCGAGGCGGTAGTGCCGGCCCGCCTCCGGCGGGGTGAGCAGCCAGCGGGCGGTCAGGATCCGGAGCAGGTGCCCGTGCGCGACCAGGGCCACGTCGCCGGCCGGCAGCAGCGGCCTGACCCGGCCGAGCACCCCATCGGCCCGGCGGCCCACCTGCTCGATGGTCTCGCCCGGGTGGGCGGTGTCGCCGGGAATGACGCCGTCGCGCCACAGGTACCAGCCCGGCTGCTCGTCGCTGATCTCCGCCGAGGTGCGCCCTTCGAAGCCGCCGTAGTCCCACTCCCAGAGATCAGGGTCGATCTCCGCGTCGGCCAGGCCGGCCAGCGCGGCGGTCTCTGTCGCCCTGGCCGCCGGGCTGACCAGGGCGGCGACGATGTTGCGGCCGGCCAGCGCGGCCTTCAGCGCGACCGCGGCGGCCCGGCCGGCCGGGGTCAGCGGCACGTCGGTGCGCCCGGTATGCCGGCCTGACTGGCTCCATTCGGTCTCGCCGTGCCGGATCAAGATCAGCTCACCCATGCGCAGCATGATGTCATCGCATCGCTCTCCCTCGGCTGACCGCCTGCCCGGCGCGGGAACGGGGCCGCCCGCCCTCCCGGCCGCCCGCCGGGCTGCTGGCTGAAGGCGAACTGGGAGGATGCCGGAGAAATATTCCGGGCTCGGTAAAGAACGTGCCGGGCTATCCGATAGTGGCTTACCCGCTGCTTACAGCGGGTTACAGTGATGCACCATCACTTCCCGGACTGCCCCCTGCCCTCGGCGTCCAGGCCCTGAGTTCCCGTTCTTTCTCCGAGCCAGAGAGCGACCATGCGCCTGCTCCCTAGCGCCTCCCACCCTGTCAACGCAGCGGCCGATGCGCCCGGCGCCACCCCTCATGCTGGCGACCATGTTCGGCACGGCCATCGCCCGCTGGTGGAAAGGGTCGCCTGCTGGAGCGCCCGCCATCGCAAGATCGCGGTCGGGGCGTGGCTGGCCTTCGTGGCCGCCGCCTTCATTGCCGGCCAGTTCGCTACCGGAACCAGCGTCCAGCAGTACGACCCTGGCCAGGCCGGACGCGGCGAGCAGGTGCTGACCAAGCTCGGGGTCGTCACGCCGCCATCGGAGAGCGTGCTGATCCAGGCGCGCTCGGGTGAAGGCAGGCTGGTGTCGGCCGCGGCCCGTGAAGTGAGAAGTGTCACCCGTGAGGTCGAGGGCGCGCTGGCTGCGCTGCCGGGAGCGGCCACCGATATCCATGCCCCGTTCCAGCCCGGTTCAGGCCATCAGCTCGTCTCGGCCAACGGCACTGCGGCGCTGGTCACGTTCGACGTTGCCGGCCCGCACGCCAACGCGGACAACACCGTGCTCACCGACGAGGCGGTCGTCCAGCGGATCCAGGCACGGCATCCGGATCTGCTGGTCCAGGAAGCGGGCCAGGCGAGCACCGACCGGGTCGCCAACGCGATGCTCGGCAAAGACTTCCACCAGTCGGAATGGACCTCCATTCCGCTGACGCTGATCTTGCTGCTGGCGGTGTTCGGCGCGCTCATCGCGGCCGGCATCCCGGTTCTGCTGGCCGCGACCGCCGTGGTCGCCGCGGTCTCCCTGCTCGGCATCGCCGGCCACTGGCTGCCGGTCGGCTCAGGCACCTCTGAGCTGGTGCTGGTGATCGGGATGGCGGTCGGCGTCGACTACTCACTCTTCTACCTCCGCCGCGAACGCGAGGAGCGGATGAACGGCCACGACGACCAGTCGGTGGTCGGCATCGCGGCGGCCACCTCAGGACGGGCCATCCTGATCTCCGGGCTGACGGTCATGGTCTCGCTCGCGGGGCTTTTCCTGACTGGCGTCGACATCTTCACCGGCATCGCGTTCGGCACCATCATGGTCGTCGGGGTGGCGGTACTCGGCTCGCTGTTCTTCCTGCCGGCCCTGCTGTCCTGGCTCGGCCCGTGGGCTGACCGGGGCCAGCTGCCCTACCTGGGCCGCCGGCTGACTCACCCGCAGCCGTCCCGGCTGTGGGCCGGCCTGGCGCGACGCGTGGTGCGCAGGCCGCTGGTGTTCGGCGGGATCGCAGCGGCGGCGCTGCTGGCCCTGAGCGCTCCCGCGCTGGGCATGCGGCTCGCTAACCCGTCCGTCGACCTGCCCAGCAATCTTGGCGTGGTCCGGGTGCTGGCAGACATCCAGCACGAGTTCCCCGGCAAGCCCGCCCCGGCTGACGTCGTGGTCAGCGGCTCGAACCTGGAGAGCCCGGCGATGCTCAGCGAGATCACGGCGCTGCGGGCGGTCGCGGCGACGGGCGGTGCGATCCATGGGCCGGTCAGTGCCACCGCGGTGGCCGACGGCAGAGCGCTGATGATCCAGGTGCCGCTGGCGGGCAGCGGGACCGGGAAGGTCTCCGACGACGCGCTGGTGACGCTGGAGAACAAGATTCTGCCCTCGACCATCGGGAAGGTGCCGGGCGCGAGCTTCGCCGTGACTGGCAACACGGCGGCCAACTACGACCTGCGCTCCACCCTGGATTCGCGCACGCCGCTCGTGTTCGCCGTCGTGGCCTTGCTGGCGTTCGTCCTGCTGATGTGCGCCTTCCGCAGTGTGACCATCCCGCTCGTGTCGATCGTGCTGAACCTGCTGTCGGTCGGCGGGGCGTACGGGCTCGTGACGCTGATCTTCCAGGACGGGCACCTGCAGGGGCTGCTCGGCTTCACCTCCTTCGGCGCGCTCGTGCCATGGGTGCCGCTGTTTACGTTCGTCATGCTGTTCGGGCTGAGCATGGACTACCACGTCTTTATCCTCAGCCGGATCAGGGAGCTCTGGTCCGGCGGAGCAACCGCCGCCGACTCGATCGTCGACGGCGTCGGCAACAGCGCAGGTGTCGTGACCAGCGCCGCGCTCATCATGGTGGCGGTCTTCTCGATCTTCGCGACCCTGGACATGATCGACGTCAAGATGCTGGGTGTCGGCCTCGCCGCGGCGGTCCTGATCGACGCCACCGTCGTCCGGGGCATAATCCTCCCGGCCGCAATGGCGATGCTCGGTGACCGGGCCTGGTACCTGCCGTCCTGGCTGGGCTGGCTGCCCGGCCGGAGTCTGGCCTGCGAGGGCGCGCCGGGACCGCTGCCGGCGCTCCGCCGTGCGGTGGGCGGGAAAGTGCGGCCCGCCGGCGGGCCAGTGCTAGCTGCGCCGGGGCTTGCTGCACCGGGGCTTGCTGCGCCGGGGCTTGCTGCGCCGGGGCTTGCTGCGCCGGGGCTTGCTGCGCCGGGGCCCGTCAGGGCAGGGTCAGGATCTCGTACCCGTCCGGCATGACGACGAGCGTGTGCTCGAACTGGGCGGTCCGTTTCCGGTCCTTGGTGACCACCGTCCAGCCGTCGGACCAGATGTCGTACTCGATGGTTCCCAGGGTGAGCATTGGCTCGATGGTGAACGTCATCCCCGGCTCCATGATCACCGCGACGTCGGGGTTGTCGAAGTGCGGGACCACCAGCCCGGAGTGGAACGTGGTGCCGATGCCGTGCCCGGTGAAGTCGCGCACCACGCCATAACCGAACCGGCGCGCGTAGGACTCGATGACGCGGCCGATCGCGTTCAGCGGGCGCCCGGGCGCCACGGCGCGGATGCCGCGCATCATTGCCTCCCTCGTCCGCTCGACCAGCAGCCGCGACTCCTCGTCGACGTCGCCGGCCAGGAACGTGGCGTTGGTGTCGCCGTGCACTCCGCCGATGAACGCGGTGACGTCGATGTTGACGATGTCGCCGTCGGCTACTTCCGTGTCGTCGGGGATGCCGTGGCAGATGACCTCGTTGAGAGAGGTGCAGAGCGACTTCGGGTAGCCGCGGTAGCCGAGGGTGCTCGGGTAGGCTCCGTGATCGAGCAGGAACTCGTGCCCGATCCGGTCCAGCTCGTCGGTGGTCACGCCGGGCGCAACGTGGCTGCCTACCTCGGCCAGCGCCTGTGCGGCGATTCGGCCGGCTACACGCATCCGCTCGATCGTCTCGGCATCCTTGATATCCGGCTCGCCGAGCCGCGGGGCCCGGCGGCCGACGTACTCGGGCCTGACGATCCCGGCTGGCACGCTGCGCTGAGGAGATACCCGGCCGGGCTGGAGCGTGGTAGTCATGATCTGGAAGTCTAGTGGCCATGGACGATGACGACAGCTGGTGGTTCTGCGTGAAGCACCACGAAGTGGAGCACGGTCCGGGCTGCCCCGGCAAGGACCGGCTCGGACCGTATCCGACCAGGGACGCGGCCGAGCATGCGCTGGAGACGGTGCAGAAGCGCAATGAGGAATGGGACGCGCAGGACAAATGGCCTGGTGAGACCTGACCTCGCTGCGTTGTCCCGGCCAGCCGTACCGCGACCCCGGTCGGGGCGGCAACCGGGTGCCGGGCGCGCCGTCTTGTAAGGTGAGGCCAGCGGTATGAAGCGCGACAAGGGGGCGCAGAGTGACCGTGAACGAGCCGGGTAATGGCCTGCCGCCGGTCGCCGAGGCGCGGATGGCTGAGATCCGGCGGAGCGGGACCTGGGGGTCGGCGCTTAGCTCCGACGAGTTCGCGGCGATCAAGAGCGCCGGGTTCGAGCCGGTCGGTCAGGTACTGGGTGCCGCCGTCTATAACATCGGCTACACCGGCGGTTACGGCTGCCCCGCATACGGAGTCGGCTACGGGTTCGGGCCGGCCGGCATCTACGCCGGCGGCCCGTACAACACCGTGACCGCGACCTCGGGCGGCGGGTCGCTCAACTCTTACGCCCCGCTGGTCCGGACCATGTACCAGGCCAGGCGGCAGGCGATCGGCCGGATGACGACCGAGTGCACGGAGCTAGGCGGCGACGGTGTCGTCGGCGTCAGGCTGACAATCGGCGGATTCCCGGCCGGCGGCCTCGAGTTCAAGGCGATCGGTACCGCCGTCAGGGCCTCAGTCAGGCCCGGCGCCCGGCGGCCGCGCGAGCCCTTCACCTCTGACCTGTCCGGCCAGGACTTCGCCAAGCTCATGCTGGCTGGCTGGGTACCAGTCGGGCTGGTGCTCGGCATCTCTGTCGGGGCCAGGCACGACGACTGGATGACGGTCAACCAGACCCGGTGGGGCGCGGGCAACACCGAGGTGCATGGCTACACCGACCTGATCAACGCCACCCGGCACGATGCCCGCAGCCAGCTGGAGCGCGACGTCGTCCGGCATGGCGCCGACGGCGTGGTGCTGCAGGAGATGGACATCAGGGTGGGTGAGCATGAGTGCCCGGTGCAGGAAGGCCGCCGGGACCATGTGGTCGAGGCGACGATCATCGGCACGGCGATCGCGCACTTCGGCCGGCCTAAGGCCACGGCGAGGCCGCCGCTGGCGATCATGTCGCTCGACCCGCAGCGCCGGCAGGCCGCCCGGGTCCGGCTGGGACCGTAGGCATACCCGGACCGCGCGACTAGGCGGCCGGGCGAAACTTCTCGCTGAGGAGCACGATGACGGAGCAGCAGCAGGGCACCGATCTCGAGGTGTCGGGGGTACCGCAGGACGCCATGCGCCGCCTGGCCGAGCTGAGGCCGGGACAGCC
>Ga0335074_10004338_pt1 | contig 19531 bp, 14 predicted proteins | sample Lox_Sample_23_FD_206715 | JGI IMG/M metagenome (GOLD analysis project Ga0335074, IMG submission 206715) | Soil microbial communities from Loxahatchee National Wildlife Refuge, Florida, United States - Lox_Sample_2.3 | ecosystem: Environmental > Terrestrial > Soil > Wetlands | place: USA... | reverse complement strand
GAAGAAACGATGCGCCGACGACCGCCAAGGCTCCCGCGACGAACGAGGAGCGCTGCAGGCGCTGGCGCGTCCAGGGAGGACGGAGCTTCTCGCCGCCGTAGCTCCCAACCTGCCCAGGACGGCGCACCGGGAAGAGGCGGTCGACCAACCGGCCCACCATCACCTGCCTCGGCCGGCCCAGTTGCCGGCGCCTGCTGGCGGCATTACCTGAGGACTGGCTCTCCTGCTGCCCGCTGGAGCGGACCGCCTCGGGCGGCCCTGGGGCCACCTGTTCGATCGTCTCGGCATAGAGCTTCCCGAGCATGCCCACAGAGTCGCAACCCAACGCGAGGATCCCCGGGAGGACACCCACTCCCCGGGGCCTTCTACGTAGACGATGGCAAAGACGAGGCCTCGCCGACCTCGAGGCAGCTGTCCGCAAGAGCCACGAGTTGGCCGGGGGGAGCGGCGGCCAACAACTGACAGCGTCTTTCCCTCGCAAGGTCCACGGTTACTCACCAAAGCACCCGAAGTTGAACTTTGGCCGCCATTTGGAGGGCACCCCGGTAACAACTCCGCGAACTGTCGCCGCTCCGGCGCCCGGCCCGGCCCTCGGGTACTGACGTGCCTCGGGTACTGAGAGGCCTCGGTTGCTCAGGGGCCTCGGTTACTGAGAGCGCGGCAGGCGTTCAGGAGTTGAAAGTACCTGCAGGGCCGACCGGGACGGCCACAACCTTGGGCCGCACCTTGAACGCATAAACAAGCGCGGCTACCAGGCCGAGGCCGACGGGGGCGCCAATCCCCATGAGGGCCACCCATGTCGTCCGGTCGTGGCCAGTAGACGACCATTGCTCAGAGAGGTGCAAGGTCGCGTCGACCGCACCCCACAGCGCCACCCCGACGAGCGCAGCCAACCCCAGCGCCCAGGCCAAGCCGCTGTAGCTCGTTATGAGGAGCGCCAACCCAGAAGCGCTGAGGAGGGCTACCAGGATGGGCCGCACAACGCTGTTCGGGGCTCGGCTCGAGACCCGGGCCCCGATAAACGCCCCCGGGATGCTCCCGATGATGAGGCTCCCCGCCACGTGCAGAGAAATGTGCCCGAAAAGCGCTTGCCCGAGCGTTGCGGATGCCACAAGTGGTACGGCCTGCACGAGGTTGGTGCCTACTTGGACGTTGGAAGACAACCTCGGGTAAAGCAACATGAGCAGGACGACGACGAGCGAGCCCGAACCGACCGACGTCATGCCGACCATGAACCCGCCAACAAGGCCGACGAGCATCGTCGCGAGCGGTTTCATGCGCCAGGGAGCGGCGTTTTCAGCGAAGCGCCCTCGCCGGCGAAGCCGGGCAACGAGGGCGTTCTTGGTTACCAAGCTTGCACATGCAACCACGAGCGCCCAACCCAGGACCGTCTTCAGGTGGGCTTGGTCGCCAGCGCTGTCGCCCAGCTGATTGAGGAACCAAGCGCCGCCAAAAGCCGCAGGCACGCCTCCAACGACCAGTAAGCGGACAAGCGGCCAGTTGACACTCCTGTGCAGGGCGTGCACAGCGCCCCCGACCGGCTTCATGGCAAGCGAGTTGACGAGGTCGCTGGCGATGGCGACACGAGGGTCGACTTTGAAGAGGAGGACCAGGAGCGGGGTCATCAAGGCGCCCCCACCCATCCCGGCAAGCCCCACGGCGACGCCGCCGGCGAACCCAGAACAGGCGAGCAACGCCGTCGAAGCATGGGCCGCGCTGGCGGCGCTGGCGGCGCTCACCGCGCCACGAGCCGCTACCAGCAAACCCATTGTCTCCACCGTCTGGATAGTACCGGGTGCTTAGTCGGGCGGGCGCCTGGCCCGCTGACCGCTCTTGCCCTCGGGCCTCGGGGGCTCAGTTGTCGCTCAGCCGGCTGCCATAACCTCTGCGTACGCCGGCACGGGGACCAGTTTGCCGACACTGTTATTGCTCAGGTTTACCGGCACTACGCCACCTGGGGAGCGCGTCTTGCCAGATTGGGAACCTTCGTCGAGGACGTAGGCCCACTTCCCGTTGGCAGCAAAGGCGATCTGGCCCGCGTTGTAGCCGACGGGCAAAGCTTTGCCGGCTTTACCCGTGGCCGCAACAACCGGGACCACCAGGCCTTGTTGAGTGGCCGACCCGTAGCCGAGCGCGTAAATGGTCTTCCCATTGGGGCTGACTGCCACCACCCAGTAATTGTTCTTGGGGTAAGCCCCGAGATCTATTGTCTTTTGGACTTTCCCGGTGCTCGTGCTGATCACTGTCACTGTGCCCTGTGTGGCACCTAAGCCCGGGTCAGGTGTCCCGACCACGTAGACGTACTGCCCATTTGGAGAAATGGCAAGCGCCGCCGGTACAGACGCCCCAGTCATCACCGCCGGCAACAAGGCTCCGGAACTGATCTCCATCGGGATGACCTCTATTGGGCCGGGCACACTATGGCCCACTATGTAGGCGACTTTTGAGCTTGGTGTGATGACAGCCGAGTACGCCTGGAGCGCGAGCTGAGCTGTGACCTTGGGTTGCTGGCCCGACAAGTTGACCAAGCTCATGGTGCTAGCGCCGAGCACGAGGGCGCTGCGGCCGTCGGGCGAGAGCACCATCGCCGTAGGCCCGGCTGCCACCTTGAGAGGTTTCGTGGCTGTAAAACTGAGAGCGTTGACTGCCACCAGGTACCCGCTCGGCTGTTGCGTCGCGGCGTCATATGCGTCCAGCACATAGATTGTCTTGCCACCCGGGGCTATTTTGACTTCTTGCGGAGAAACCCCGGTACTGAGGCCTTGGCCAACCGCGCCCGTCGTAACATTTATGGGGAAAAGGCTCCCGGGCAAGCCATCAACGTCGCTCCCGGCGCCCAGTAGGTAGGCAGTGGTCCCGCTTGCACCAGCAGCGAGGGAAACCGGGTCTGTGGCGACTTTGATGGTCTTCGCAACCGCGTTCGTCGTTGTGCTGAGGACGCTGAGCGCCCCGGGCAGAGCTGTCCCGCCTGACTGGTCGAGCCCGGTGCTCGCAACGAGCAGGTCGCTCGAGATGGGCACCCCTGCTGAGACCTGGACGCGTACCGGCGTCGCGCCTTGAGCGGTTGCACCGCTCAGTACCGCAACGGCGACCATGGCACCGAGCCCGAGCGCGACGACGCTGCCAGAGATGCCAGAGCGCAACCCCGGTCTTTGCCTGATGCGCTTGGAAGAGAAATTACCGGGGTCGACGGCCATGCTCGGGAAGCCTAGCTGGCCCCAAAAGCACTTTCACGAAAAGGATGTTCACCAACCTGGTGGAGCCGAGCCGGAGGCACGCTGGCGCCGGAGCCGGAGCCGAAGCGGAGCCAAGCCGGCGCCGAGCCGGAGCCGAGCCGGAGCCCTAGCGGGGCGTGCCCGTCACAACGAGGTCGTCGCCGACGACAACGCAAAGACGGGTGCTCGGGCAGGAGATGCCGGTCGTCAAAGTGTTGGGACCGGTGGGGTTCGTAAACGCGGTCGGCCACGCTTGGGCACCGCCGGCCGGGTCCTGGGAGGTCACGAGGTCCACCGAGACATCGGATGCGACACAAAAATGGGGGTTCCTGCACAGTAGCGAGCCCAGTGGAGCGCCGCTCCCAATACCGCTTAGCCTTTTCCATGCTGCCGGCCCGCCTTCCGGGTCGGAAGACTCGAGAAGAAAATTGCCAGCGCTCCCCGAGGCACCCGCCAGGCAGAACCTTTCACCTGTGCAGCTGACAACATTGACCTCGTTGCTGGTGCCTGCAACAAAATCGACGCGTGCAAACTTCCACGCGAGAGCACCACCTCGCGGGTGAGACGTTGTGAGGATGTCGCCCCCCTGGTCACCGGCAACGCAAAAACGCACGCTCGTGCAGTCGATCGACATAACCTCCAGGTTGTGAGCGACGTCTACCGGCGCGCTCGCCCAGCCCGAGGGCGGCCCCGAGGGCGTGGTCGTGCTCAGGATGTCGCCGTCGACGTCGGATACCAGGCAAAGCCGTACGCTCGGACAAGACAGCGCGACAAACTCGTCGCCGCCCGAGCCTCGCTTTGCCCCCACGTTGGTCGATTTCCATGTCTTCGCGCCTCCAGCGGGGCGCCTCGAAGTGAGCACGTCCCCGGCCACGTCAACCGCCACGCACAACCTTGGGCTCGGGCAGGACACGCCTGACAACGGCGTAGGACCGTCGATGTTCTCACGACGCCATGACGAGGCACGAGAGGGATCCCGCGAAACAAATACGTTGCCGGCATCGTCGGCAGCCACGCAGAGGGAAACGGACGGGCATGACACCGCTACGAGCCCATTGTTCCCATCAGGCAGCTTGGCTGCGTGCCAAGCGAGGCCCGCAGGCTCCCTTGGGACAGTTGTCCGAGGTGCTGCAGGTGCCGTCGTGGCTAGAGCCGTTGTCGGAGGGGCAGTAGTGGGCGGGGCAGTAGTGGGCGGGGCGGTAGTGGGCGGGGCGGTAGTGGGCGGGGCGGTAGTGGGCGGGGCGGTCTCGGCGGTCACCCGGGGCGAGCGGGAGGCCGAATGAGTACCGCCGCAAGCGCAAAGGGCGCAAGCAATAGACAAGGCGCTCGCGAACACGGCCATGGCGTTACGCGCTTGGGCTGCCATCACCGCCAAAGCCTAGGTAATGTGCTCCGTCTAGGCGGTCTTAGAGCCCGGTAGCAGCAAGCAGTTGATGCGCCGCCTCGTTTGCTCGGGCGCCCCTATAGGGTGGCGCTCCTGTAGGGTGAGGTCTGTTCAGCCGTTTCTCGGCGCGTTACGCGTATGTTGTCGTACTTAGGAGCCCTTTTTGTACCCGGGGCGCGGCAAGGTGCTCCTGGACAACCCGGATGGCAAAGGCGACGGCCAGATTATGGTCCCGAAATGGCACCGCTCGCGCCAACATGCACCAGGCGTGCCCAGGTAGCAGGCTCCCTAAGGGCCACCGCATTAGATGGGGCCGTACCGGTGGGCGCGCGCCCGGCGAGAGGGTGACCGGCGGAGCCTGGCCAGCAACTAACCGGACGCGGCAAGGTGTTCCAAAAAAGCGACAACTTCGGCCCGAGAACGAGTCCGGCGCATCGGCGGTAGCGACCTTACAAGGTCCCAGCGGTAGCGCGCCCTGCCGAGGCGCGGGTCGAGCACCGCCACGACGCCCCGGTCCTCTCGGCTCCGCACCAACCTCCCTGCGCCCTGCGCAAGAAGAGTTGCCGCACGCGGCACGTCGATGAGCTCGAAAGCCCTCGGGCCCGCCGCCTCCCTGCGAGCTTGCAGCAAGGGGTCGTCTGGGCGCGGGAAAGGCAGCCTGTCGATGGTGACGAGCGACAGCGACGGCCCGGGCACGTCCACGCCCTGCCAAAAACCCATGGTGGCAAACAGGCACGAACCACGGTCCTGCGTGAACTCCGCGACCAGCTTGGGTTTTGGCAAGTCGGGTTGAGCAAGGACCCTCCAGGAGAGCCTCTCGCGCGCGACGCGCACGGCGGCTTCCATCGACCGCCAGCTCGTAAATAGAGCGAGCGTACGTCCCCCCGCTGCTTGGATGAGCGCGATCAGCTCCTCGTGCATCGCGGCCTCAAAACCTGGCGACCTCGGGTCGGGCAAATGGAGCGGGCAGTACAGGAGCGCTTGTTCCCCATAGGCAAACGGGCTCCCGACGTCCATCTCGTCGTAGCGGCCCTCCGGCAGCCCGAGGCGCTCCCCCAGTCGTGGTGGGACCGTCGCGCTCGTGAGGACCGCTGTTGGGGCGTCCTCGCCTTCCCAGAGGCGCTCGAGGAGGACGGCACCGACGTCTATCGGCGCAACTCGCAGCACTGGTGCGTTCTGCGCCCCTTCCACCCACGCGACTTGACCTTCTGCCAGCTCGAGCACGGCGTCCACGTCCTCGATCAAATGGGAAGAGGCCTTTTGCGCCCTATGCCTGAGAGCATCCGACCCTCGGCCCCCCGATGACATCTCAGCAGTGCCGGTGGCCTTGCGGAGCTGTTCGGCCAAGCGGTTTGTGCGTTCTCTCAGCAAAGTGAGCGCGTGCAACAAGTCGCCTTCGACCGGCCTCACAACGGCCTGGCCGCGCTGGTCTCGTAAGACGTTGCCGAGAACTGCAGCAGCATCGTCAACATCGCTCACGACATCGCGCGCAGCGGCCGCCAGCACGGCCCGCGACGACCGAGCGAGCGCGATGACGCGGCCCTGGTTGAGCTCGCAGCCGAGCGCCGCCGAAGCGATGTCTTCGAGCTCGTGGGCTTCGTCGAAGACCACCAAGTCGTGAGGGGGGAGGATTTCGGCTTCTTTCAGCGCCAGCGATGTCGCGTAGAGATGGGTATTGACCACGACGACGTCGGCGTCGCTCGCCCGGCGCCGAGCGAGCTCGGCGAAACATTCCCCGCCGGAGGGACATTGCGCAGCCCCCGGGCACTCGCGCCAGCTCGTGGAAACCTGAGCCCAGGCAGCGTCGCTCGGCTCCCAGGCGAGCTCGGCCCGGTCGCCCGTGACCGCCCCTGCCGCACCCGACCTGCCCGCCGCAGCCGACCTGCCCGCCGCAGCCGACCTGCCCGCCGCAGCCGACCTGCCCGCCGCAGCCGACCTGCCCGCCGCAGCCGACCTGCCCGCCGCAGCCCAACGCAACAACCTCTGCACCTCGCGCCCGAGCGGGCCAAGTTGGGACGACGTGCCCCGGCCGTGGGTGGAGAGCTCCAACTGCTCGCCGCCTTCGGAGACTTCGCGCACCCGCTGCATGCAAACGTAGTTGGAGCGGCCCTTCAGGACGGCAAAGGTGAAGCGGACGCCAAGAGAGCTGGAAAGCCGCGGGAGGTCGCGCTGAGCGAGCTGGTCCTGGAGGGCCTTTGTCGCTGTGGAGACAACCGCTCGGCAACCCAGTGTGAGCGCAGGGACGAGATAGGCGAGACTTTTCCCAGTGCCTGTCCCAGCTTGGACGACCAAGTGGCGTTGCCCTTTGATCGCGCGTGCAACGCCCTGTGCCATTGCCGCCTGCTCGGGCCGGTCTTCGTGGTTGGGCAGTGCCGCCGCAGCGCGGGCGAGGGCGTCAGCGACTTCCGGGTAGTTCAGGCTCGTTTGTACGCCCTTGTTGCCAGAGGCACGAAGACGGCGATCGTCCCTATGGACCAAGCGATGCTCTGCCAGAGCGCCGAGCCGAGCGGCTCCCCGACAGCAACTTGGACCTTGCTGCCGAGGGCGAGGATGCGGAGAGCGTCAATTACTTGCGTGAAGGGTTGGTCGTTCGCGAACCCCTGCAACCAAGAAGGCATTGATTGGACCGGCACGAAGGCGGCAGAGATGAAGGTGAGCGGGAAGACCCATATGAGCCCGAAGGCTTGGACCGATTCCTCGTCCTTGATGGCGAGGCCGATCAACGCCGAGACGCAGCAGACAGCGAGCCCGAGCAGCGCCGCCAAAGCAACCATGGCGACGGCGCCGCCAAAACCGCCGCTGAAGCGGAACCCGACCGCGTAACCAACTCCCACCATCACGAGGACAGTCAGGGTGAGGCGGACGACGTCGGCACTGAGGCGGCCCACCAGGAACGCCGAGCGAGCGGTTGGCATGCTGCGGATCCGGTCGATGTCGCCGCGCTGGATCTGGCGGGCGAGCCCGATCGCGGTGCTAAAGGACGCAAAGCCGGCGGTCTGGGCAATGACACCGGGGATCAGCCAGTTGACGTAGCCCCCCGGCACCGGGACTTTGATCGCCCCGCCAAAGACGTAGCGGAACAGGAGCGTGAACATGACCGGCTGGACCGTCGAGAAGAAAATAAATGCCGGGACCCTGAGCCACGCGACCAAGTTGCGCTTGGTGATCACGAGCGAGTCCTCGATGGCCCAGCGCGCCCGCTGAAGGAGGCCCGGCTCGGTAAAAGTCGTCGGGTCAAGGACCGTTGTCGTGAAACCTGTCATTAAGCAGCCCCTCCTCGAGAACGTCCCGGCCGCCCACCCCGTCCCCGGGCCCCATCGCCCGCAGCGGGCGCGTGGTCTTCGGCGCCATGCCCCGTCAACGATATGAAAACGTCATCAAGGGAAGGCCTTCGAAGCGCCATCCCTGTGGTCGCCACGCCGGCGGCATCGAGGGCTCGTACCGCTTCTACCAACACCTGCGACCCGCGAGCGCCCGCATGGACCTGCACCCGGCCCGTGCCCTTGTCAACCGTCGGGGCGCCTTCGCCAACGCTTGCGACGGCCGAGGTGGCGTCCTCCAGCCGCGCGCGCTCGATGACGGAGAACTCAACGACGTCACCACCGATCCGGCCTTTGAGCTCCTCAGACGTGCCAGATGCGATGACGACGCCATGGTCGATGACGACGATATCGTCTGCCAGCTCGTCGGCTTCTTCGAGGTACTGGGTCGTGAGCAGGAGCGTGGTCCCCCCGGCAACGAGCTCCCGGATGATCGCCCACATCCCGAGGCGGCCGCTCGGGTCGAGCCCGGTCGTCGGCTCGTCGAGGAAGAGCACCCGAGGGTGGCCAATCAAGCTCGCCGCCAGATCCAAGCGTCTCATCATCCCGCCCGAGTACGTCTTTGCCTGCCTGCGGGCGGCTTCCTCCAAGTCGAAACGTTGTAGCAGTTCTCGTGCACGCTGGCGCGCTGTTGCCTTGCCCAAGTGGTAAAGGCGCCCGGCCACTTCCAAGTTCTCAAAGCCCGTGAGGTCGGGCGCGATCGCTGTCGCCTGGCCTGCGAGGCCGATAACCCGCCTCACGGCTGCGGGATGGTGAGCGACGTCGAAACCGCACACCGACGCCCGCCCCCCGCTCGGCTCGAGAAGGGTCGTGAGGATGCGCACAGCCGTGGTCTTGCCGGCGCCGTTTGGCCCGAGGAGGCCAAGCACCTTGCCCTCCGGCACCCCCAAGTCGATGCCGCGGAGGGCCTCAACACCGCCAAAGTGCTTGCGGAGGCCCTCTACCTCTATGATCACTCGTCCTCGCCGGCGGGTTCGTACTGGTCGAGCTGGGTTTCGTACTGCTCGTCGTAGGTTTCGACGGCTTCTGCTGCTCCCGGCGGCCCCGTGCGCCGGACGCGCATGTCCCAGCTGAGCGCGTCCATAAAGACCCATGTCCTGCGATGGACCGTCGAGGGACCGTAAGCCTGGAGCGCCATTTTGTGCCGCCAGCAAGGGTACCCCTTGTTGTCCTGGAACTCGTACTGGGGGAAGTTGGGGGCAATTTCGCGCATATAGCGGTCCCGCGTCACCTTGGCGAGCATCGAAGCCGCTGCGATCGACAGGCAATAAGCATCCCCTTTCACGATCCGCAGCGTGTTGCCCGTGCCAGCGAAGTCCCATTTGCCATCGATGAGCACCATGTCGGGGACCACGCCGAGGTCCCCGAGCGCCCGGCGCGCGGCCAGCCGCTGAGCTTCCGCCATGCCGAGAGCATCGCATTCGACCTGGGTCGCCTCGCCGACCGCCCACGCCGGGCACCACGCCGCGATGCGGTCGAAAAGCGCTTCCCTGCGCCCCTCGGGCAGCATCTTGGAGTCCCTCACCCCGTAAACACGCCTCTCCCGGGGGACCATTGCGGCACCAACCATGATCGGGCCCGCCCAAGCGCCGCGGCCGACCTCGTCCATGCCGACGACGAGCTCGTGCCCTGCCGCCCAGGCATGGCGCTCAAACGCGAGGCTCGGAGGGTGGCCGTAACGGGCCGCACGACCCAGGGATCTCAAGACAGGAGGGCTATCTGGTCCGCTTCGGTGCCGTCAGGTGCCGACGACAGGAAAGCATCGATCATCTCGTGGCCGAGCTCTGTCGTGGTAAGTCGCAAGCTGAGCGCGAGGACATTGGCGTCGTTCCATCGCCTTGCGCCACGGGCGGTCTCGGGGTCAGCGCACAGCGCCGCTCTCACGCCCGGGACCTTGTTCGCTGCCATGGCTACGCCGGTGCCGGTGAAGCAGAAAACGACCCCGACCTCGGCCCTGCCTTGCGCCACCGCTTGCCCGACCGCCATGCCCGCTTCCGCCCACCGCAGCGGGTTGGCTACGACAACCAGGTCGTGTCCCAAGTTGACCAGGTCTGCACGCAGCTCCTCAGTGACAGGGGTCATCTCGTCGGTGCCGAAGGCAACACGCATCAGTTCTCACGCTACCCCCATAGGATGGCCGCTGTGAGCCGCTGCCAACGTGGCCGCACTGATGCGGACGGCGCCGCCCGAGGGCAAGGCACGTCGAGCGAGGCCGTCGTTGTGATACCCGTCAAGGCCTTTTCGCAGGCCAAGATGCGTCTGTCGCCGGTACTGTCGCCGAGCGAGCGCGCGACGTTGGCCCGCACAATGGCCGAACATGTCATAAAGGTCGCGCGCCCGCTCCCAGTCGTCGTCGTCTGCGACGACCGGGAGGTCGCCCAGTGGGCGCGAAATGTCGGCGCACGAGCGCTTGTAGAGCCCGGAGCGGGCCTCAACGGGGCTGTCGGCATCGCATTCGCCGAGCTGGGCCGCGAGGGCTACAAACGCATCATCGTGGCGCACGGCGACCTGCCGCTTGCGACCAACCTCGCATGGCTGGCCGAAGTAGATGGTGTCGTCCTCGTCCCAGACAGGCACGAAGAAGGCACCAACGTGCTCAGCCTGCCCGCCGGGAGCGACTTCCGCTTCTCTTACGGCACAGGGTCCTTCGCGCGCCACTGTGCGGAGGCGGAACGTTTGGGCCTAGCGTGGCTAGTCGTGCGCGACGCCGAGCTCGGTTGGGACGTCGATTTCCCGATCGACCTGGTGGCGCTCTAAACACCGCTCAGGAACGACCAATGCCGCTTCGGCAAACCCGGCTCAGTTGCGCTCTCAGGTGCAATACCCTCGAGCGCTCAACGAGAGCCTTAGGCTCGCCTCAGCGGCACTAGTAGTTGTCTTTTGCGGCCTTGCCCTGAAGGCCGGCGTTTCGCCTGGCTTTGGCCTGCGGCGTGGCCTAAGGCCTTTGCGCTTGGGGCCTTTGCGCTTGGGGCCTTAGCGCCTTGCCGACCTCGCGGACGCCTTGGCGCCCTTGGCTGACTTGGCGCTTGCCTTGCTGGCGCCCGCCCTCAGCGTGCCGGTGGTCTTCTTTACGGTGGTCGCGGCTGCAGAAGTCCGCTTGGCGGAAGCCTTCTTAGCTCCAACGGACTTCTTGGTCGCGAGTGACTTCACTGCTGAAGCTTTGGTTGCCGGACGGGTGGCCTTCTTGATCGCTCCTTTAGCGGCCGCAGCGGCCTTGGGCGGGCGCCCAGGGCGCTTGGCAACGGCCTTAGCCGGTGCGGCTGCTTTGCGGCCTCTAACGGCGACCTTGGTGACCTTGGCTGTTGCCTTAGTGGCTTTGGCTGCTGCCACACGGCCTTTGACAGCCCGGCCGGTGGCCTTAGCGGCTCCCCTGCCTGCTGCCTTTGCGGCCGCAGCTCTTTTGGCGGGAGCCCTCTTGGAGTTGAGCTCCGCCTTGAAACCTGCCGCAGGGCTGAAGCGGATCCCCTTAGAGGCAGCGATCTTAACCGGCTGTCCGGTCCGCGGGTTGCGGCCCGTACGTGCCTTGCGGGACGTCGGGTTGAAGCTGCCGAAGGCATAAAGGGTGACCTTGTTGCCAGCTCTGATCTGATCGCCGATGATGCCGACGAATGATTCGACTGCATCCTCGGCCTGGCGCCGAGTTAGCCCAGTGTTTTGGGCTAGCTGTTCTACTAACTGGGATCTGTTCAATGCCACCTCCTGGGGCATGGGGGGAAGTTAGAAGTTTGCACTTCAAACACTTCATCAAAGACGGTTTTCACCCGAAAGTCAAGTATTGGACGATCATCGGCAAAAAGAGCGCGCCCCTGGAGCCCTTCTTAGCGGTTTACAAACCCCTCTTCGAGACGCATGAACATGCCCACTAGGCCCTTGGATCTGCCAAGATGAGCGCCCATGGCACCGATCGCGCCGCAGACAAACGCCGCCGGTAAAGGCTCTTCTGGGGCCGAGCGCGGACGCCTTGTGGAAGCTGACAATTCAGGCGTCGCGTGGAGAAAGTGGGGCCCTTACCTGGCAGAACGCGCTTGGGGAACCGTCCGCGAAGACTATTCGGCCAACGGGGACGCGTGGGAGTACTTCCCCTTCGAGCAAGCCCTTTCGCGTGCGTACCGCTGGAACGAAGACGGCATGGGGGGCATCTGCGACGAGGACCAGTTGCTGTGCCTGGCTCTCGCGCTGTGGAACGGCAACGACCCGTTCTTGAAGGAAAGGCCTTTCGGGCTCACTAACACCCAAGGCAACCACGGCGAGGACGTCAAGGAATGCTGGTGGTACCTGGACGCCACCCCCACGTCGAGCTGGATGCAATGGCGTTACCACTACCCACAAGCTGAGTTCCCCTATGACCAACTGCGCGCCGAGAACTCTCGCCGGGGCCGCGACCAGCCCGAATATGAGCTGGTAGATACCGGCATCTTCGACGAAGGACGTTACTTTGTAGTCACAGTCACCTGGGCCAAGGACGGCCCCGAAGATGTCCTCTGGCAAATCGAGGTGTACAACGCCGGCCCAGACGTTGCCGCGCTCGACGTTTTGCCGACCATCTGGTTCCGCAACCGTTGGGCATGGCACCCAAGCCCGGTGTACCCGGCGATAACGCTCGGGCCCGGGCCCGCGCCGCTATTGAACATCCAAAGCCCGGACTTAGGGCCTCGTTACCTCGCGGCAGGGCTCGGTCCCAACGGCCAAGCACCTGAGCCACTGTTCTGCGACAACGAAACCAATACCGCCAAGCTCTGGGGCCAGCCAGGGCCTAAGTACCCTAAAGATGGCATCTCAGACTACGTGACCCACGACGTCGCCTCCGTCAACCCCGAGCGCAAGGGCACCAAGGCCGCGTTCCGCTACCACATCGAACTGGCCCCGCAACAGACCGTAGAGTTGCGGCTACGCTTCTCCACGGCCCCGGGAGATCTCGGCGAAGGCTTTGCCGCTGTCATGTCACAACGCAAGGCCGACGCAGACGAGTTCTACGAGAGCCTCGCTCGGCCCTCCACGACCGACCAAGAGAAAACAGTACTGCGCCAGGCTTCCGCGGGAGTGCTCTGGTGCAAGCAGTTTTACCACTATGACGTGGAGCGATGGCTCCAAGGGGACCCCACCCAGCCGGTACCGCCAACGTCGCGCCTCTCGGGGCGCAACATTGACTGGGCCCACGTTTACACCCACGACGTCATATCCATGCCCGATTCATGGGAGTACCCCTGGTTCGCGGCCTGGGACCTCGCGTTCCAGGCAGTCGCGCTCGCCCACCTCGACCCCGAGTTCGCTAAACAGCAGCTGGTCCTTCTCTGCCGCGAGTGGTACATGCACCCCAACGGCCAGCTCCCGGCTTACGAATGGGACTTCGGGGACGTCAACCCCCCTGTACAAGCGTGGGCGGCGCTGGCAGTTTGGAGGATCGACGCCCAGCAGCGCGCGCGGGCGGGCACCGAGCCCGACTACGACTTCCTCGAGCGCATGTTCCACAAGCTGCTCATCAACTTCACTTGGTGGGTCAACCGCAAGGACGCCGAGGGCAATAACGTCTTCGAAGGAGGCTTCCTCGGGCTCGACAACATCGGCTTGTTCGACCGGTCAGCTCCACTGCCTGTCCCAGGGCTCCTCGAGCAGTCAGATGGCACGGCGTGGATGGCCATGTACTGCATCGCGATGCTGGAGATAGCCCTCTTCATGGCTGACCACGACCCGACCTACGAAGACCTCTCCGTCAAGTTCTTCGAGCACTTCGTCTACGTGGGCTCGGCGCTGGAAGCCCAGGGCTTGTGGGACCCAGAAGACTCCTTCTTCTACGACGTGATCAAGTTTGCCGACGGCAGCTCGCAACCGGTGAGGGTGCGCTCGTTTGTCGGGATCGTGCCGATGCTCGCGGTCACCACGCTCCACCCCGATCTCGCAGCCAAGCTGCCCGACTTCATGGAGCGGGCACTGTGGTTCGAGAAGAACAAGCCGGAGTTCGCAAGCTTCCTGGCGCACACCCGCGTCCTCGGTGCCGAACAACGGCGGCTTCTCTCGGTCATCGACGCCGACCAGTTGAAAGGCATCCTTAACTGCATGCTCGGCCCTGAGGAAATGCTTTCGGACCACGGGATCCGCAGCCTGTCTCGTTCCCTCTTGCACCAGCCCTACAGCCTCGAGCTGGCGGGCACTCGTTGGACGATCGACTATGAACCGGCAGAGTCGACAACCAGCCTCTTCGGAGGCAACTCGAACTGGCGGGGGCCCATCTGGTTCCCTACCAACTTCCTCATCATCGAGGCCCTCCACCGCTACGGGCGCTACTTCGGCGACGACTTCAAAGTGGAGCACCCCACGGGGTCAGGCAAGTTGTGCACCCTGCCTCAGGTCGCAGAAGACATCGCAAAGCGGCTCGTATCGCTCTTCCTCCCTGGTGCGGAGGGCAAGCGCCCCGTCCACGGCGACAACCCGGTCCTCGAGAGCCCCTTATGGCGCGACTTGTTGTGGTTCCACGAGTACTTCCACGGCGACACCGGCGCCGGCCTCGGTGCCTCCCATCAAACGGGCTGGACGGCGCTCGTCATCTACATGATCGCGGGAGGCGACCACCACAGCTGAGGTTCACAAGCCCCTAAGCCGCAGGAAGCCTGGCCCCGTTGAGCACGTCCCCGCCACGTACCACCCAGCCGTCGCCCAGCACGGAAAGCTCGTCGACAACGGCCCCTGGGCCGATCACCACGTTCCGGCCAAGGACGGAACGGCGCACCACGGCACCGGCCCCGACTCGCCCACCTTCGAGCACCACAGCATCGCGGACCTGTGCGCCTTCCTCTATTACTACCCCCCCATGCACCACGCTGTTCGCGACGGTTGCACCGGGATGGGCGGTGGCGCCATATGGCCCGGCGCCGTCGAGCTCTTGGCTTTCTCTGCTCGCCCAAGCGAGATTGGCTTCCAAGTACTTCTCGGGCGTGCCCATGTCGGTCCAAAGGGCGTCCGAGCCGAGCGCGTAGAGGGTGGAGTCCTGCACCATCGCAGGGAAGACCACCCGTTCGACAGAAAGCCGCCTACCCCCTGGCACGCGCTCGAGAAAAGAAGGCTCCAGCACGTAGATGCCAGCATTGATCATGTTGGTGGGCGCCTCGTCAGCCGGCGGCTTTTCGATGAACGCTTCCACAAGACCTCTCTCGTCTATCGGCAAGACGCCAAAACGGGAAGGATCCTCTACCGGAGTGAGCGCGACCGTCCCCTCCGCACCTCTCTCCTTGTGAAAAGCGACTAGCGCCGAGACGTCTATATCTGTCAGCACGTCGCCATTGACCACAATGAAAGTTTCATCACTGATGCCCGCCTCATTGGCTGCAAATGCGATCGCCCCCGCGGTGTCGAGGGGAGAGCTCTCAACCGCGTACTGCAACTTGACCGAGCCGCAGCGTCCGTCGGGGTACGTGGCGAGAAAGGCGTCCGGGCGGTACCCAAGGGAAAGCACAACTTCGTCGACGCCGTGCCCAGCGAGGTGCTCCACGACCCTCTCGATAACGGGCCGGCCAGCTATGGGCAGCATCTGCTTGGGGGTGGAATAAGTGAGAGGCCGCAGTCGTGTCCCTTCGCCTCCAACAAGAACTATCGCCCTCACGCGGCGTCTCTCCTCATGCTCTTCGCGATCGTCGCAACACCTCGTAGTGCCTGGTAGCGCCCCGCAGTGCCTCGCAGTGCGCCGCCAAGGCCCCACCCGTCTCGTCGGGACGACAGTACCTGAAATGGTCCCGGCCAGGCCGCAACGGCGCTCGGCCAGGTCAAACAGCCAAGAGCCCGACCGAGCCGCTGGGGCCACGTCGCGCGCTGGCCCGACATGGCCGCCCACTCTACTGGGCAGGCCGCCATTAGGGGAACTGCCTGGCTTTTGGCAAGCTCACTAGACTTCACGCCGTGCAGCGGCACCCCGACGAGGCGCTCCGCGTACTCATCGTCTCGGCGACGGTCGGTGCGGGCGACGCAGGCAACGCGAGGGAACTCGCGCGCCGCCTCGCGCACGCGGGCTGCGAGGTGAAGACCGCTGATTTCCTCGAGGCCGCGCCCTTTGGGCTCGGAAAGGCGCTCAGCAAGGGCTACGAAGCCGAGCTCAAGCACGCCCCATGGGCTTACGAGCTGGCCTTCCACGTGTGGTACTGGTTGCCTTTCTTGCTCGTGCCTCTCTCCCGCTTCCTGAGCCTGTTCACGCGCAGGTCTCTTCTCAGATGGGTGCGCGAGAGCGAGGCGGACGTCATCGTGTCCACCTTCCCCATTGCCACCCAGGTCATTGGCGACCTCCGGCGTCGGTCGCAAAGGCGCTGGTTGCCCCGCAAAAAGACTGGGCTGTGCATCCCGGCTGTCAATTTCATCACCGATTTCGGGTACCACCCGTTCTGGGCACACCGCTTCGTCGATTTGAACCTGGCAGTACACCCGAGCACAGTTGCGGCTGTGGCAACCCACACGGGGCGCCCGAGCATTGCATGTGCTCCCCTAGTCGGCCCGCGATTTGCCGCCGCCAAACGGCGCCGCTCGTGGGAACGCTCTCGTTTGGGCTTACAGGACGACGAGGTCGCAGCATTGATCTCCTCGGGCTCGTGGGGTATCGGCACTGTCAGAGAAACGCTCGAGCTGCTAGCTCGCACCCCCGGGCTCGTCCCCGTTGTCGCTTGTGGCCACAACGAAAACCTGCACCGGGACCTCAGCCTCCTTGTGGAGTCAAAGGGTTACCGCGCGGTCATAGTTGGGTGGACCGACGACATGCCCGGTCTCATGGCCGCATCTGACGTCCTCATAGAAAACGCCGGCGGGCTGACATCTCTCGAAGCCATGAGCGCTTGCCTGCCGCTTGTGAGCTTCCACCCCATCCCCGGGCACGGGCGCAAAAGTGCTTCGGTCATGGCCAGCGCCGGCGTCAGCAATTACGCGCACAGCGGCGCCGAGCTGGTCGACTACGTCAAGCTGCTCGGCCGGCCCGGCCCGACGCGCGAGGCCCAGCTAGGCACTGCAGCGAAGCTCTTTTCCGTTGACGCTGCTCGAGCTGTCGCCCGCGTCGGCATCTCGGGCCCCCCACCCCAGCCAGCACTTCGTCCTGTAGCCAAGCTCGCTCGCGCCGTGTCGGCCGCTACTTTGGTCGGTGCACTCTCGTGGTTCGGCATGACTACGGGCGTGGGCGTCGCCGCCGCGGCCGTCGGCGCCGGCGTCGCGCACCCGCCTCCAGGCCAGACCAATACTGTTTACTTAGGGGTACGCTTGAGCGGGCGCGAGCTCTCCGATGGAGCACTGGGGAGCTGGTTGCTCACCTTGCACGCGAGCGCGGTAGTGGACGCGAGCACAGCCAAATCCGAGCTCGCCTACGTGCGCCGGCTCGTCAAGGCCGGGATCGATTTGGAAAGCGGCGGGCTTGGTTTTCGCCCAGGCGCTGTCGGCGCCCCCGTCGCGCCTTGGACGATGGCCCGGTGCGACTCCCAATCCGTCCAGGAACTTTCCGCCCTTGCGGGCCGAGCGGTCTCGGCGCTCGTGCCAAACCGCAGCATCAGCGCCTGGGACCTCGTGGACACGAGCTCGGCCCATGTCAAAATGATCGTCCCCAATACGACCCTGCCCGTGGCGCCAAGCGGCCCCTACCCCCGGTCGGTGCTGGGCGTCCCCCAGTTGCAACCAGGCCAGGTTTATGTCATTAACGGCCCCAGGATCGCCCCTGCCCAGCTTCTGCCCTTGCTCGCGAACCTGCGCTTGCAGCTCGCTGAGCAGCACCTGGCGGCGGCCCCGCTGAGCGGCCTTCAATGAGCGGGGACCGGCACGGCCCAGATGACCGGGCGCAGATGACCGGGTACAGATGACCGGGTACAGATGACCGGGCGCAGATGACCGGGTACAGATGACCGCACAGCGTGCCCTTGTTTCGGCCGCGCTGGCAGCCGGGCTCGGTGCTGGCGCCCTTGCGCTCGGGCAATTGCTGCCTGCCACCTCGAGCTTGCGGCGTGCACGAAACCACTTCATGCCCGGGCTGGCGGGTGTTGGGTGCCCGGGGCACCTCGCTCTCACGTTTGACGACGGCCCAGACCGCAGCTCTACGCCCGCTTTTTTGGACGCACTGGACGCGCTCGGTTGGCGGGCAACGTTTTTTATGTTGGCGAACATGGCCAATGAAGCTCCCGAAGTCGCCGCCGAAGTCGCCAAGCGCGGCCACGAGGTAGCGGTGCACGGGTCCCGGCACAGCAATCACCTCCTCCGCGGCCCGCTCTGGGTCGCCCGTGACATCGAGCGAGCTCGTGACCAGATCGCCGAGCTGACGGGCGCACAACCTCGCTGGGTGCGCCCGCCCTACGGAGCGCTCTCGGCGTCGACGCTCTATGCCGCCCGGAGGGCCAAGCTGCGCCCCGTGTTGTGGACGACCTGGGGCCGGGACTGGCGCCTCGAGGCGACGAGTGACTCGATTGCCGGCGACGTGTCCGCCACCCTTGTACCGGGCGCGACAGTTCTCCTCCACGATTCTGACTGCACATCTGCCGCCGGGAGCTGGAAGGCCACCCTTGCTGCTCTCCCTTTGCTCGCTGACATGTGGGAGGACAAAGGCCTTACAGTAGGCCCGCTTTCTGATCACGGACTGTGAAGATGCGGTGCGGGTAGCATCGGTGCGGCAAGGCCCGCCCTGCGGGCGAGCTCGGAGAAAGGAGGGACCGAGTGCCAGCTATCAGCAGCTATCTCGACTGCTCGGGCCGCGACGACATCCTGAGCGGCGGCGTGAAGATGGTCGCGCTCGGTACTGGGGGCCCTGGTGCGCACCGGGTGTGGACGAAGAGAACTGGTAACAACCCCGCCCTCAAAGTCCTTTTGCTCCACGGCGGCCCGGGAGCGACCCACGAGTACCTCGAAGCCTGCGACAGCTACCTCCCAGCGGCCGGGGTCGAGTACTACTACTACGACCAGCTCGGCGCTGGCAACAGCGACCGCCCCGACGATGGCGGGCTTTGGGAGCTCGAACGCTTCGTGCAAGAAGTTGAAGACGTCCGCCAGGCGCTCGGCCTCGACCGGGACAACTTCGTGCTCTATGGCCAGTCCTGGGGCGGCATCCTCGGCATCGAGTACGCACTTCGTTACCAGCAACACCTCAAAGGCCTTGTCATCTCGAACATGATGTCGAGCGTGCCGGCGTACAACGACTATGCCGAGCAGGTGTTGATGCCCGAGATGGACCAGGCAGTGCTTGCGGAGATAAAAGCGATGGAGGCCGCCGGCAGGATCCAAGACCCGAGGTACATGGAGCTCCTGGTCGAGCACTACTACGTCAAGCACATCCTCCGGATGCCTCCTGAAGAGTGGCCAGAGCCGGTACAGAGAGGTTTCGCCCACATCAACCAGGCCATCTACGTGACGATGCAGGGGCCGAGCGAGCTCGGCATCTCCGCCGATGCCAAGCTCGTTGGCTGGGAGCGGACGAAGGACCTGGCAAAGATCGAAGTGCCCACGCTTGTCATCGGCGCCCGTTACGACACGATGGACCCCTCCCACATGGAGATGATGGCGGGCCGGCTGCCGGAAGGGAGCTATCTCTATTGCCCGCAGGGGAGCCACCTGGCGATGTACGACGACCAGGAGACCTATTTCCGTGGCCTAACCGACTTCTTGGCCAAGCTCGG
>Ga0335074_10004337_pt1 | contig 19531 bp, 13 predicted proteins | sample Lox_Sample_23_FD_206715 | JGI IMG/M metagenome (GOLD analysis project Ga0335074, IMG submission 206715) | Soil microbial communities from Loxahatchee National Wildlife Refuge, Florida, United States - Lox_Sample_2.3 | ecosystem: Environmental > Terrestrial > Soil > Wetlands | place: USA... | reverse complement strand
AGCGCGAAGGCGTTCCCTTCTGGCCCGACGCCGCCTGGCGCGATGTCGTGTTCGGCGTTTTCGTGGTGGCGTGTGTGGTTTGGCTCGCCTGGCATTTCGGCGCGCCGGAGCTGACCACGCCGCCCGATCCGACGATCATTCAGGCCTATCCGCGCCCGGACTGGTATCTGTTGTGGTATTTCGCGGTGCTGGCGCAGCTTCCTCACGGTTCAGAGACCTATGTAATCGTCGGCGCGCCGATTCTGGCCGGGATCTGCCTGGTCATCCTGCCGCTGGTTTTCAATCGTGGGCAGCGTTCGCCTTCCCGGCGTCCCTGGGCGGTTGCGAGCATCGTGATCATCGTGATGAGCGTCGGAGTGCTGTGGTATCGCGGCGTAAAGTCACCGTGGTCCCCCGATTTCAATGCCAGACCGATCTCGCCCGCAATCGCCGTCACTCCTACTCCCGCCGTGATCGAGGGGGCACACCTGTTTTCCGTGAAAGGCTGTGAATACTGCCATTCGATCGAGGGACTCGGCGGCCATCGCGGGCCTGATTTGACTATGGTGAACGATCGCCTCACCGAAGAGCAGATCACCCTTCGGATTCTAAACGGCGCCCACAATATGCCTGCTTTTGCTAGCAGTCTCAAGCCTCCTGAGGTGACGGCCCTGGTGGCCTTCCTCACGGCGCGGAAAAAGTAGGACGGCGCCCGTGACCGTGCGCCTCCAGCCCGCCGCGGCGGATTTGATCAAAACTGCCTTTTTCGCCGCCGCGTAAAACGGGTTTTTGCCGCAACCCTTCTCGAAACCGGACACCCGATAGCAAAATCGAACAGAACCCCTGGCGGGAACCATTCGCCCCGCACATTCGTAAGTGGAAGAAGAATTGCACAAATACCGACTCGCAAATCTACTGAAAATGAAATACTTTACGCTCACCATCGCTCTGTTCGCCGCCTTCCCGGCCTTCGCCCAGAAACTGGTCGACTCCTCGGCGCCCGAGGTGACCATTGAAGGCCACAAGACGATCCCGTTTTTTCAGCCGCTGCTCAGCCCCTTCAACGCTCAGCAGCGCTACGTCGCGCCGGCCAAGCTCAGCAATTCTCCGCGGCTCCAGGAATTGGTGCGCGCCGGCAATCTTTACCTGAACGTCAGCGACGTCATCGCGCTGACCCTCGAAAATAATCTGGACATCGCCATCCAGCGCTACGGCGCCTATCTCGCCAAGGAAGTTCTGCGCCGCACCGAATCCGGCAATGCGCCGCGAGGCTTCGACGTGCCGATTTACGCCGCGCCCAGCAGCGTCTCCACCGCTGGAATCACCGCGGCCAGTGTGACCCTCGCCGGCGGCGGAGGCGGCGTCAGCTCCGGCGGCGGACTCGTCGCGACCATCGGTGTGGCGCCCGTACAGCTCGATCCGGTTCTTTCCGCATCGGCCCAGTTCGGCCATAACGACGTGCCGGAAAGCCTGACCACCGTGAGCTCGACCTCGGCGCTGATCACCTCCTACCAGCAGGTCAGCGTCGCCTACACTCAGTCCTTCACTCCCGGCACCACCATCCAGGCCGATTACGCCGGCGCGCGATACCAGGTCAACAGCCCCGCCAATGCGCTGAATCCCTACGCCACCGGAACTCTCGATTTCAACATCACCCAAAGCCTTCTGCAAGGCCTCGGACGCCCGGTCAACGATCGTTATATCCGCATCGCCAAAAATAACATGAAGGTGAACGACCTCAACTTCAAAGAGCAGGTGGTCACCACCATCGCCGGCGTCTTGAATCTTTATTGGGATCTGGTCAGCTTCGACGACGATCTGCGCAACAAGCAAAAGGCGCTTGAAACCGCGCAGCAGCTTCTCGAAGACAACAAGCATGAAGTCGAGCTGGGCCAGCAGCCCGCCATCATCATCACCCAAGCCGAAGCGCAGGTCTCGCAAGCCAAGGAAGACCTGCTGATCGCCCAGACCAACGTCGCGCAGCAGGAAATCGTCCTCAAAAACATGTTGAGCCGCAACAACTCGGTGGACTCCTGGCTCGACGACGTGCACATCGTGCCGCTCGATCCCATCGTCATTCCGCCCGAGGAGCAATTGCCGCCCGCTTCGCAGCTCATCGACGAAGCCATCGCCAACCGCCCCGAGGTTCAGTTGTCGAAAATCAATTTGCAAAGCCAGAAAATCGAGGCCGAAGGCACGCGCAATAACATGCTGCCCACGCTCACCGCTTTCGCCGACGTCAACAATCAAGGATTGGCCGGAAACCCCAACGCCTTGTGCCCTCCCGGCGTGCCTTACTGCGTCCCGCTGAACACCTTCGTCGGCGGCGGCGGAACGCTTCTCGGCCAGATTTTCCGCCGCGATTACCCCAATTATTCCGCCGGTTTTTCCTTCAGCATCCCCTTTCGCAACCGCGTGGCGCAAGGCGACTACGTTGACGACGTGCTCACCCTGCGGCAAAGGGAGCTGCAATATCAAAAAACAATTAACGACGTTCGCGTGCAGGTGAAAAACGCCATCATCAGCCTGCAACAGGCCCGCGCACGTTATGAAAACGCCGTGGCCACCCGCAAATTAGCCGAGCAGACCCTCGACGCCGAGCAGATGCGCTTCAAATTCGGCGAATCGACCATCGCCACCGTGGTCCAGGCGCAGCGCGACCTGATCAGCGATCAAACCCAGGAAATTCAGACCATGGCCAACTACACCCACGCCGAAATCGCGTTCAATGAATCGCTCGGCCGCACGCTGGCCGTGAATCACGTTTCGATTGCCGAAGCCGTTTCCGGCCACGTCTCGCGCCAATCCTCGCCGCCGCCGGCCCCACCGGCCGACAATCAGAAACCGGGGTGGCTGCGATGAAAACGACACTCTTGAGTAAGTGTGGCGCACGCACTCCTGCGTGCCGTGTCGCGACTTCTCGCGACACCTGCGGACGTGAACGTGCAACCCCCCCAAGCGTCGGCAGGAGTGTCGACGCGGCACGCAGGAGTGCGCGCTCCACAAAAATCCTGGCGCTGTTCACCGCGACCCTCTGCGCCCTCGCCCCGCTTCAAGCGCAACAGCCCTTCGTCGAAAACCACCAGCCGCCCGTCGTGGGCATCTTCAACATCGCTCGGCCCACCATCCCTCCTCCGGCCATGACCAACGCCGACCGCCTGCGCAGCCTGATGCGAGCCGGACGGCTTTACCTCACCCTTCAGGACGCCATCGCCGCGACCATCGAAAACAATCTCGATCTTCAGGTCGATCGCTATGAGCCGCTGCGCTCCGACTGGAACGTGACTCGTCTCAAAGGCGGCGGACCCATTCGTGGATCGACCTCGAACCCCGGCAGCGTACAGATCACCGTGACCGGCCAGGGCGTCGTGGGCGCCGAACGAGCCGCAGGCCTGTCCAGCAACAACGGCGGCAGCGGCAACTCCCAGAACAACGGCAATTTCACCCAGATCGGCGCCGTCACGCCGACGCTGGACCCGACTATCGTCGCCAACACCATGACTTTTTCGCATTACACGACGCCCCAGTCGAACCTGGCGATCAGCGGCACCGAGGCGTTGGTCGACGACAGCCGTAACCTTCAGCCCATGCTCCAGGAGGGTTTTCTCACCGGCGGATCGGTGCAGGCCCAGTTGCAGTACAACTACCTGAAGGAAAATTCCCCCGGCGACGTCTTGAACCCGTCCTATCTTCCGGTCGGCTCGCTTCTCGCCTATAACAGCCTGCTCTCCGGCGCCGGCATCGCCGTCAATTCCCGATACATTCGCGTCGCCCAGAAACAGGCCATCGGCGCGCGCGTCACCTTTAAATCGGAACTGCTGAACCTGGTGGCGCAAGTCGTCAATAGCTATTGGGATCTGGCCGGCAGCCAATCGGACCTGCGCGCCCGGCAAAATGCGCTCGAATTCTCCCAGCGATTCTATGAAGACACCCGCCGCGAGATCCAGCTCGGCGCCAACGCGGGCGTCGATATCTATCGCGCCGAAGCCGAAGTGACCACGCGCAGACAGGACGTCGCCGTCGCGCAGCAGACCGTCAGCCAGGAAGAGATCACGCTCAAAAATCTGATCAGCCGCAACGGCCTGGGCGACCCCGCGCTCGATTCCGCCGAAATCGTGCTGCTCGATCACCTGGAAGTTCCCGCCGAAGAAGAACTGCCGCCGCTGCGCCAGCTGGTCGCCACGGCGATGGCCAATCGCCCCGACGTGGAGCTCGACAAGCTCAGCAACGAAGAGCAGGACATCATGTCCATCGGCACGAAAAATGCGATTTTGCCTTCGGCCACCGCTTACGGTTATGTGGCAAATCGCGGCGTTACCGGCCAGCCGAACCCGATCTCGCCCTACTCTCCGGTGCCATCCCAAATCGGCGGAAACAACGCCGCGCTGGCTCAACTGTTTTCCTTCCAATACAACTCGCGCATCGCCGGCATCAACTTCAGAGGCCCGCTGCGCAACCGCGCCGACCAGGCCGATTTCGGCGTCGACCAGCTTCAGCTCCGCCAGGGCGACCTGGTCTCGCAAAAGAACCGCAACGACATGGTGGTCGCCATTTCCAACGGCGCCATCGCCGTGCGCCAGGCCGCCCTGCGTTATCACAACTCCGTCGCCACGCGCGAGCTTCAGCAGGAGCTGCTCGATCAAGAACAGCAGAAATTCCGTCTGGGCAGCTCGACCATCGACCTGGTGATCGCCGCCGGCCGTACGCTGATCAGCGCCCAATACGCCGAAATCGCCGCGCTGTCCGCCTACGCACGCGCCAGAATCGGCCTGGATCAAACCCTGGGCACCACGCTGACGACGTATCACGTCTCGGTCGAAGACGCCTTGAAAGGCAAAGTCAACACCGAATCGAAACTCCCGTCGAGTCTGCCCGAGAACAGGTAATGGGTAGCGGGAAGTGGGAAGTGGGCGACGCGCCGACTACACCCACTTCCCACTCCCCACTTCCCACTACCCTATTAATAGATGCCCGACCTGCGCGTCGCCGTCCGCGCCCTGCGTTCGCGGAACTACCGGCTTTTTTTCACCGGCCAAAGCATTTCCCTCATCGGCACCTGGATGACCCGCATCGCCACAAGCTGGCTGGTCTACCGCCTCACGGATTCCGCGTTTCTTCTGGGTGTGGTCAGCTTCGCCGGACAGATCCCCGCGTTTTTTCTCGCGCCCATCGCCGGCGTCTGGATCGACCGCTGGAATCGCCATCGCACGCTGGTGTGGACCCAGACCTTTTCGATGCTGCAATCCTTCGCGCTCGCCGCTCTGGCGCTGGGCCACGTGATCAACATCTGGTGGCTGGCATTGTTAACGCTGATGCAGGGCCTGATCAACGCCTTCGATATGCCCACGCGCCAGGCCTTCGTCGTCGAAATGATCGACGACCGCGGCGACTTGGGCAACGCCATCGCGCTCAATTCCTCCATGGTCAACGGAGCGCGGCTGATCGGTCCGGCCATCGGCGGAATCATCATCGCCGCCGTCGGCGAAGGCTACTGCTTCCTGATCGACGGCATCAGCTACATCGCCGTCATCATTTCGCTGCTGATGATGGTGGTTCGCCCGCGCCCGGCGCGCTCCGGCAACAAGCGCGTGTTCGAGGAGCTGGCCGAAGGCTGGCGCTATGTCACCGAATCGCAGGCCATCCGCTGGATTCTGGGAATGCTCGCGCTGGTGAGCCTGATCGGCATGCCGTATCAGGTGCTGATGCCGATCATGGCCGGCGCCGTGCTGCATGGCGGACCGCACACGCTGGGATTTCTGATGGGCATGGCCGGCGTCGGCGCGCTGATCAGCGCCATCAGCCTGGCCGTGCGCCAATCCGTGCTCGGACTCGGAAGAATGATCGCCATCGCCTCCGCGATGTTCGGCGGCGGTTTGATTTTGTTCGGTTTTTCGCGATTTTTATGGTCCTCGCTGCTGCTGATGCTGTTCACCGGTTTCGGAATGATGCAGCAGATGGCCGCCAGCAACACCATTCTGCAAACCATTGTCGAAGACGACAAGCGCGGACGCGTGATGTCCTTCTACACGCTGTCCATTCTGGGCATCACGCCGATCGGCAGCCTGATCGCCGGCACCTTGGCCGCGAAAATCGGCGCGCCGGCGACGCTGATTTTAGGCGGCTCAGTCGTCGCCGCGGCAGCGGCCGTGTTTACCTTGCGTCTTCCCGCGCTCCGCCGCGTGGTGCGACCCATTTACGCACAACTGGGCATCATTCCCGAAGTCGCCGCCGGAATCCAAAGCGCCTCGGCGATGCAAACCCCGCCCGAGGGTTGATCAGGCCGAAGATCGGCGTCGATCCGTTGATCGCGAATGTAACCGTGTCAGGAAACCGTCCGCCGCGCGTCAACGCTCCGGCGCCGGAACATATTCGGCTTCCGGCATTCTCTGCGCAAATGCAACGGCTTCACCGGCGCCCGCGCGCGCGGCGACCCCGCCCAGCACTTGGGTAATCTCGACGCCGGCCGAGAACAACTCTGCTCCCGCCTCCTCGCAGTGGCGCACGCGCCCCACGATGCCTACGGAGTGGAGCGTGATCAGCAATTCCGTCCCAACCGGAAGCGCCCCTGCCGAGAGTACGCGGTATCCGGAGTGAGAGATATCGACCAGCGTCCCGGCACGGTGCTCCGCCTGTGCGCCGTAGAGCACCGTCAAGACAACGGATTCCCATACCTCGTAACGCCGCTCTCGCCGTCGTTGCATATGCATCGATTGTACGAGCGGCGGGCGGCTCGCGCGAACGGGCATTTTCTTGTATTTCACCCCGAAAAAACCGTAAACTCCGGCAGAATTGCCGCGCAAAAGCGTACGGTAATGGGCCGATAGTCCTACGATAGGAACGCGAATCCTGCATTGCGCCGGCGCGGATATGCCCAATAGCAGGTGAAGTGAATAAAGCCGCCCAAATAGAGACAAAATCCCGAAGTAGGGATTTCTTTCGAGAATATTCCTAAGGGTATTCCCGAATCCTCCGATTATTACGGGAGGTATACGAGAATGACACGCTTGGCCTCCCGCTGGACCAATCTCCCGCTGCGCAGCAAAGCTTTGGTGACCGTCCTGCTTCCCGCGTGCGCCCTTGCGAGCTCAATGCTGCTGAGTCACTGGGCGGCCCAGGAGGAGCGGCGCGCCGACCAGGTGGCAAAGAACAATCAGGAAATCCGGGCACAGGCCCAGAATTTGTTCATCATCCTGATTTCCGCCGAGTCCGAGGTCCGGGATCTGGGGCTGAACGGAACCGAGGAAGGGATCCAGTCCTTTGGCATAGCCGAGGCTTCCGTCGAGGCGGAGCTTACGAAAATTCAGGAACTCCTGCCGGCGGCTCCGGACAAGGCTGCTCAACTCGACAATCTGAGGAAAATCATCCGCGCGCGATTCGCGGGGCTGAAACAGCTGCGCGCCTATTATAGTGATCCCGCCAAACGCGGCACGATGGCGCCGCCGGAGATGGTGCGCGCGGCACGGATGTCTCCCGAAATTCCGATCCTGGTGGCGAAAATGTTCGCGAATGACGCATCGCACCCGTCGCTGGAGCAAAGCGTAAACGCGCACGTGGAGCAGATGCACGCCGCGGCGGTCGCGACGGGATTGCTGGCGGCGATCGCGGCCATTGTGCTGATGTTTTTTTTCGCGCGCAACGTGGCGCAGCGGATTCGTCTGCTCGAAGCCGCCGCATCCGATCTGGAACGGGGCCGGCCTATCGGGTCGGATATCGTCGCCAAGGACGAGATCGGACGGCTGGGAGAAACCATCGTCGAGGCTGGCCGTGTTCTCGCCGGCCAACGCGAGGAGCTCAAGGTCGCGCTGGAGAGCGGCGAGCTGTTGATCTGGGAACTGGACGCGGCCAGTGGCCGCATCCGCTACCAGGCTGGTTCGGGAACTCTTCCCAACGCGCAATTTCCCAGCGAGCTGCTTCCCGAAACGATTACGGAATTGGCCGGCGCGCTCAAAGGCGAGGACGGCGAGCGAATCAAACACGAAGTGCAGCGAATTACCACCACCGGCGGGGCCTTTCAGTTCGAATATTCGGTGGTCATCCGGGGTGGTGAGACGCGGTGGCTTCTGATCAAAGCGCAATCGCATGTTTCCGGCGGGAACGCAAGCCCGCGGTTATTGGGCGTGCTCGCCGATATCGGCGCGCGGAAAAAAGCGCTGGGCGAAATCGAGCGCCAGGCGCGCGAACTGGCTCGGTCCCAGGAGGCGCTTCAACAGCAAACCCGGATTCTCGAGTCGATTTTGGCCAGCATGGGGGACGGTGTCGTCGTCGCCGACACTTCCGGGAAGTTTCTGGTTTTCAATCCGGCCGCCGGCAACATGCTGGGGAGCCGCTCTTTCGCCGGCGAGCCGGCCGAGTGGCCCACGCACTATGGCTTGTTTCTGGCCGACCGTGTGACGCTTTATCCTTCCGATCAGCTTCCCTTCGTGCGTGCGATTCGGGGAGAGCCGGTGGATGAGGCGGAAATTTTCGTCCGGCCGGCGGGAGTGTCGGAAGGCAAGTGGGTGAGCGTCACGGCACGTCCGCTGTGCAAAGATGACGGCGCCGTCGGCGGCGGCGTCGTGGTGATCCGGGACGTGACCGCGGCCAAACGCGCCGCCGACGCGCTGAATCTGGCCAAGCAGGAGGCCGAGGACGCCAATCATGCCAAGAGCGAGTTTCTTTCCCGCATGAGTCACGAGCTGCGGACCCCGCTGAATTCGATCCTGGGCTTCGCTCAGCTGCTGGAGCTGGGAGACCTGACGGAGCAGCAGCTCGATAACGTGCGTCAGGTGCTGAAGGGTGGATATCACCTGCTGGACCTGATCAACGAAATTCTCGATCTGGCGAGAATCGAAGCCGGAAGGCTGAGCCTTTCCGCCGAACCGGTCCAGGTGAGCGAGCTGCTTCACGATACGCTCGATTTGGTGCGGCCGCTCGCCGGTCAGCAGAGTGTCACCATCCACAACAACGAATCCGGCTGCGAACGCTACATCATGGCGGACCGGCAACGTTTGAAACAGGTCCTGCTGAACCTGTTGTCGAATGCGATCAAATTCAACCGCGCCAAAGGCTCGGTGATCGTGGGCTGCGGCGAAGCCGCGAGCGGCAAACTGCGCATCGAGATTACCGACACCGGAGCCGGGATCTCCCCGGCTGGTCTCAAGAAACTGTTCAAACCGTTCGAGCGGCTGGACGCGGACACCACCGAAATCGGCGGAACAGGATTGGGCCTGGCGCTTTCCAAACGTCTGATCGAGGCCATGGGCGGAACCATCGGCGTCGAAAGCGCGGTGGGCATCGGCAGCAGATTTTTCGTGGAGCTTTCGCTGGTCACCGATCCCGCGCGCGTCCTGGAGACGCCGGGCGTCGCCGGCGCGCTGGTGGAACCGAAGCAGGGCGCGCACCGCGGCACAATTTTGTACATCGAGGACAACACCTCCAACCTGCGCTTGATCGAGCAGATCCTCAGTCATCGCCCCGGCGTTCGCCTGCTCTCGGCCATGCAAGGCCATCTCGGTCTCGACCTTGCGGAACTGCACCGGCCGGATTGGATTCTTCTCGATGTGCACCTGCCCGACATTTCGGGCCATGAGGTCCTGCGCCGCTTGCGACTAAATCCGCGGACCCAGGACATCCCCGTGACCGTCCTCAGCGCCGACGCCACGGCGACGCAGATCAACCGCCTGATTCAGGCCGGCGCCCGCGACTATCTGACCAAGCCGCTCGACGTCCGCAAGCTGCTTCAATTGTTGGAAACGACGCTCGGCGGCGTCAACGAATCCGCGCTGGAGCTGACCTCTTATGCACAAGGAGATCATTCAAAATAGCCGCATCCTGATCGTGGACGACGAGCCGGCCAACGTTCTGCTGCTGGACCGCGCGCTCCACGCCGCGGGATATCAGCACCTGGAGACGCTCACCGACTCCCGCATGGCCCTTCGTGTCTTTAGCGAATTTGAGCCCGATTTGGTGGCTACCGATCTGCGGATGCCGCATGTGGACGGCTTTGCATTATTGAAGCAGTTTCGCGCCCGCATTCCGGCGGACAGCTTTGTGCCGGTGCTGGTTCTTACCGCCGACAAGTCGCGCAAAGCGCGGCAGGATGCGCTGAGCCTGGGCGCCAAGGACTTCCTGACCAAGCCGATCGACGTGGCCGAGGCTCTTCTGCGGATCTATAATCTGCTCGAAACGCGGTGGCTGCACGTCGAATTGCGGCGCAGCAATGATGTTCTGGAGCAGAAAGTCCGGGCCAGGACCGCCGAACTCGAAGTCGCCCAACTGGAAATTCTCGAACGGCTCGCGCTGGCCGCCGAGTATCGCGACGATTGCACGGGGCAGCACACGCAGCGGGTGGGACAACTGGCCGCTCTGCTCGCCCGCGCCATCGGTTTGCCGCAGGACCAGGTCGAAATCATCCGCTGCGCCGCGCCGCTGCACGACGTTGGCAAAATTGGCGTCCGCGACGGGATCCTGCTCAAGCCCAGCAAGCTGACCGAAGAGGAATACGAACAGATTAAGCGCCACACCGAAATCGGGCGGTTGATCCTCTCCGGCAGCCGGTTCCCGATTCTACAAATGGCGGAGCGGATTGCCCTGTACCATCATGAACGTTGGGATGGCACCGGGTATTACAAGCTGAAAGAGACCGAGATTCCGCTGGAGGCGAGAATCGTGAGTATTGTGGACGTTTTCGACGTCATCACGCACGCGCGGCCGTACAAGGAAGCCTCCAGCGTGAAAATCGCGCTCGCCAGTCTTGAAGCGGAAAAAAGCAGACAATTTGATCCTCAGTTAGTGCAGGCTTTTGTCGATCTCTACCCAGTGGGTGGGCTTGCGGAATTGGGCAAAGCGTTGACCCGGGCGGCTGAATCGGAGGAGGCCGTGCGTTCACCCGAAGAGTCGCGGGTTACTTAGGAGCTGTTGAAAACCGTTTTTCAGCAAATATGGAACTGGTCCGGAGTGCGGCGCGGCTGTGTGGATTTTTGGAGGGTTCTCAAGCCGGCCTGGGAACATAGCCGTACCGCAGATTGCTGCGGGCCGGACCTTCCTCTTCGTATTGCGCGCGCAGGTCGGCGAAGTGATCCTTGCTCCTCAGAAACGATTCGACGGGGTAGTGATAAAGCTTGGCGACGTTCCGGCCAAAGATTGCGTTCTTCACCGCTCCGTCGGCGGGCCCCAGCGGCTGGAAGCCGTGCTTCTTCTGCATCTCCTCCGGGATTTCGAGGCGGCGCAGGCCTTCGATCTGCCACTGCGGTGAACCGGTCCAGACGGCATCGGTGCCCCAGATGACGTGATCCACACCCAAGCCCTTGATCAACGTGCCGAGCAGAGCAGCGGCCAGCCGGGGATTTACGACCGTGGAGTAGGCCATTACCTGGCCCAGATCGGCGTAGACATTATGAACGCCGTACTTAGCCGGGATTTCGGCCAGCTCCGAAACCCAGGAAACGCGTCCGGTTTTCTCCCATTCCTCCCACGCCAACGCAGGGTCGTCCCCGATATGGCGGTAGGCCGAATGGTAGATGATGAAGTTCAGTTGCGGCCAGTCCTTCGCCGCCTTGCCGACGTCGCCGGGCTTGGCGAAAGGCGTCAGCTTGGGGAACCGCGCTTCGACCGCGGGCGCCCACAGTCCTTTATGGATGCAAACGTTCTTGATTCCGGACTTGGCGAACTTCTCGTAGGCCGGATACATGAGCTTCTCGTCGTCCAGGCGATAGGGATGGTTGCTCAGCTCTTTGTGGGTGTTGTCGCCGACCGTGTAGCCTTTCCACGAATCGGGCTTGCTGACCGCGATGGCGTGGTCAATGCCTTCCATCCAGCCCTTGTAACCCGGGGTGATGGTGTAGTGCGCCAGCATGCGCTTCGACCCGGCTTTTTCATTCACCCTGGTGCGCGTCCGAAACACCATATCATTGGTCAGGAACCAGTCCTCGGGTATTTCGGATGGGGCGTTGCTGATGAGCGCGACCTTGGTGTCGCTGTCGAGATAGATTTCCTTGAAGTAGTTGTCGTACTTGAGATCGTCGATGGTTTGCGGCTTCTCGCCAATCTCCTTGTTCCATCCCGCCTTGCCGACGGCCTCGCGCATGGCGACAAAACTGGTCAGGCGGGTATCGTCGCGCAGGAAGTGCGTGTGGGTGTCCATGATGAACTGGCCCGCGAGCGCCTTGGCGCGCTGGTTGGCCATTTCCGGGGTTTGGGCCTCCGCCAGGCTGGCGTCGAACACCGTGCCAAAGACCTGATTGAGAACGTGGAACGAAGCCGCCATCCCGGAGGCGGTTTGGAAGAATCGTCTACGCGAGAGCCCCTGCTTTTTGGCGATGCCATCCGCCAAATCGATCAGGCGAGCCTCAACCTCCCGCTGCTGGGCAGTCTGCGGCGGAGGAAAGTATTCTTCGCTCGAAACTACTTGCGTAGGCACCGGAGACGGGAAGGAAACTTCCTCGGCGGGCGACAGGTTCCGCTTATCTTCATCGCTCAGAAAATGCATAGAAACCTCCGGCCGCCGGGTTGCGCTGAGTATGGCGCGAAGCCGGGGCTGCGAGCGCGGCGGCGAACCCGGCTTTCACTGCAATCCGCATCGGAGCCTCGATGGCAAGCGCAGCCCTCACTTTATCAAACGCCGGTTTAGAGCGCATCCCTCCCGTCTGGCGCGTTTCGCCAAAATCGCTTTCGGGATCGCCGGGAGGATTTCGCTGATTCTTCGGCTCTTCTCCACCTCAGCGCCGGCGATCCGCGGCATCACATGACTCTATTTGTCCCAGGGGAATTGATAGACCGGCAGCTTGTCCGTCTCCGGCAATTTGAATTTCGCGTATTGGATCCGGCCGTCCACCGGCACCATTTGCAGAATCTCCCGTCCGTCGCCCAGCGGGATCATCGTCTGGCTGTAGCCGCTCGGGTTGGGCGTGTAGCGAATGGGCGTTTCGAGCAGCGTCCACAGTCCTTCGCCGTTTTTGCGATTGATCATCATCCCATTGCCGACCTGGCCGAGGTCATAGCGCAGCATCGCGCGGCCGGTCACCAGCAGCGTGCCGTTGGGCGCCGGCCACGGCGACCACACCATATACGGCGTCGCCCACGGAAATTGCCGCCAGCGGTCCTGAATCAGCGTGCCGTATTGTTTGGGGTCGCCCCACTGGTCGCCATCGCTGGAGGTTCGGAAGTAGTCCAGGTTGCTGCGCGGCTCCAGCGCGTGTCCCGGAAGACCGACCATTTCATAAACCATGTAGAACGTGCCGTTGCCTGCGCGCGTGACCACGGCCATCCCCGGCCGCGTCAGACCATCCGGGATCGCGACGTCGTAGACCAGATCGCCCCAGGTGCGTCCGCCGTCGCTCGAGACACGATGATCCAATAATTGGCTATAGCCGTCCTTCTTGTCGCGCTCATCGGAAAAATACACCACCAGCCGGCCCGCGGCGTCGGCATACAGGTACGGTTCGAACACCGGGTTCTGCTGCAAGGAGATGCCGGCGCGGTCGTTGGGATCGTAGCGTCCGGGGCCGCCGACGGCAAAGGTGCTAAGAAATTGCCACGTCTTGCCGCCGTCGCTGCTGTAATCACACCCCAGCGAAACCTTGCTCCGGTCGGCCGATTCCTCCTGGCCGGCGGCCAGGATGGTGCCCGCGGGAAACTCGCCCATCTTCACCGGCAGCTCATAAAGCGCCGGCTGGCCGCGCAGGTTCTGAATTTCGGAAAAAAACTGGAAGGTGTCGCCGCCGTCGGTGCTGCGATAGATCGGCAGCGCGCCGCGGCGGGCGTAGGTGGCCAGAATCTGGCCGCTTCCCGAGGCATAGTGCTGAAGCTCAATCACTCGCGGATAGCTGGCGCCGAGCGAGGTGTCCCAGTTGAGATTCCGTATGGTGAAATCGCCCGACAACGGGACCGGCACGCTGAGCCGCGAAGCAACCGATGCATCGGGCGGCTGCGCTTGCAGATCGAAGCTCCGGCCAATGGAAAAAATCCAAATGAGCAACCCGGCGCCCAACAGCGCCAGGAAGCTTTTTCGGCGAATGCTGTGTGTATTCATGTGGATGCGATTCCATATTCTACAGGCTCACGCGAGACTCCGCTATGACCGCGACCTGGGAGGCTTACAATCGAGGGGCCTGGCGATAAATCCAGAAGACCCGGCGGCCGGCGACGCGACACGATTGGTGTCCTCAAACGCGATGTGTTAGAACGAAAACTTGATCTCTGTTCCCATCCTCATTCCCGCCTACCAGCCAGGGGAAGCGCTGGCGCGGCTGGTCCCCGCGCTGCTCGGATCCGGCGCCGAAGCGATCATCCTGGTTGATGACGGCAGCGGACCCCAATTTTCCGCCCGATTCGTCCACCTCGCCGAGCTCGATCGTGTGCATCTGGTGCGCCACGCCGTGAATCTCGGCAAAGGCGCGGCGCTCAAAACCGGCCTGAATTTCGCGCTGGTGAATTTTCCCGATTGCCGCGGCGTAGTCACCGCCGACGCCGACGGCCAGCACGCCCCCGAAGACATTCTGCGCGTCGCCGATCGGCTGCGGGAAGACTCTCCCGCATTACTTCTCGGCGTGCGCGAGTTTCCAAAATCGGTTCCGCTGCGCAGCCGCCTCGGCAACACCATCACGCGCGGCTTGCTGTACCTGGTCGCCGGACAAAAACTCGCCGACACGCAGACCGGACTGCGCGGAATCCCGGCCACGCTGGCCGCCCACCTGCTGCGCGTCCCCTCCACCGGCTACGAATTCGAGCTGGACATGCTGATGGCCTGCAAATATCAAGGCTTCCCCATCGTCCAGATCCCGATTCGCACGATTTATGAAAACGGCAACAAATCCTCGCATTTCCACCCGATTTTCGACTCGATGCGGATTTATTTTCTGCTGCTCCGCTTCAGCGTGTTATCGCTTCTCACCGCGATTCTCGATAATTTAGTTTTCGCCGCGTCGCTCGGCTACACCGGAAGCATCGCGCGTTCGCAGATTCTGGCGCGCCTGATCGCGATGGTGTTCAATTATTCCGGCGCGCGCGGCGCGGTGTTTCATTCCCGCCAGCGCCATGCGGTAGTCTTACCGAAATATGTCGCGCTGGTCGCGGTCAACGGATTTTTATCTTATTCACTGCTCGAATTTCTGCACCTGCGCCTGGGCTGGCGAGCCATCCCCGCCAAGCTGACTGCCGAAGGCATTCTGTTCATCGCCAATTTCGCCATTCAGCGCGATTTCGTCTTCACCCGCCGCGCCCGCGCCAGCGCCACCGATTGGGATACCTATTATAAAAGCGTCCCGCCCACCGCCAGACTCACCCGCCGCTACACCACTCGGGTGCTGCTCGATCAGTTCCGCCGGCTCGGCAATGAACCGCTGACCATCGTCGAAATCGGCGGCGCCAACAGTTGTTTTCTCGACACGATTCTCAGCGCGGTCAAGTGCTCCGCCTATCACGTAGTCGACACCAATCGCTACGGTCTTTCGCTGCTCGAAGCGCGTTCCGCGAGCGTTTTGCGTCTGCATCAACAAAGCGTTCTCTCGCTCCATCTGGACGTGCGAGCCGATGTCGTCTTCAGCGTCGGCCTGATCGAGCATTTCGATGCGGCTGAAACACGCGAAGCCGTGCGCGCGCATTTCCGATTGATCAAGCCCGGCGGCCTGGTTCTGATCACCTTCCCCACGCCGACGATTCTTTATCGCGTGACGCGCGGTTTTTTGGAATCGATCGGCCAATGGAAATTCCCCGACGAGCGTCCCTTGCGCTACGAAGAAGTTCTCGCCGCAATTGGCGAATGGGGCGAAGTGATCTTTCAAAAAACGCTCTGGCCGCTGCTGCTGACCCAGGGAATGATTGTCGCAAAACGAAAGAGCGCCTTTGAAGAGGCCGCACCAGAAATCGCCAAAGCTGCTACAGAATTGTAAAACCCGGCGCGCCCTTTAGGTCGCGATCGAAGGAAACGGTGTCGCGGCAGCCGGCATCTTCGGCGATCGCGCCAATCAGGTAGTCGGCGAAGTCTCCTTTGCCGTTTCGATAGCGATCCAGTGCCATCCGAACGAGATTTTCGCGATCGATGCGAAAGATCTGCCGGGTCAGCAGCGCTTCGACACATTCTGCGATCTGGGATCTGGGAAACCCCTCGCTTCGCAGAACCCAAACCAGTTCGCAGAACACCGGCATTGCGACAAAGATTTGGTCTCGATTCTCCGCACAATCAGCGATGAAGGCGTCGGCCGCGCTTGCCTGGCTGGGGTCGTCCCTGGTGAACAGACGCACCAGCACGTTTGTGTCGAGTCCTCTCATCTAATCTCACCACCTCGCGGGCGATCAAGCCGTCCATTTCTCGGATGGTCAGGGGCGTCTTGGAAGGAGATTTCAGGATGCCCCGCAAGCTCTTCCATTCCCAGTTGAGCGGTTTCATCATCACGTTGCCGGATTCATCGAAAACAAAATCGACCTGGCTCCCCGCTGCGAGGTTCAATCGATCCCGAACTTCCTTAGGGATGGTGATCTGGCCCTTGCTGGTTATTGTGGCGGTCATGTTCCTTACCTAAGGTAAGGATAGCATCCTACTGCTTCGCCGGACCATACAAAATCCTCCCCGGCCGCTCATTGGTCAACTTCCCGTCATCGATCACGATCTTGCCGTTCACCACCACGTACTTCACTCCGACCGCGTAGGAATGAGGCTTCTCAAACGTCGCCGTATCCGCCACCGTCGCCGGATCGAAGATCGCCAAATCGGCCTTCATCCCCGGACGAATCAGCCCGCGATCGTACAATTTCAGCCGCTGCGCCGGCAATCCCGACATTTTGTGCACCGCGTCTTCGAGCGTGATCACATGCAACTCCCGCACATATCGCCCGAGCACGCGCACGTTGGTCCCATAGCTCCGCGGATGCGGCGCGCCCTGTCCGAATGTCGGAATTTCGCCATCCGACGCGACCATCGTGAACGGATATTTCATAATCCTTTGCACGTCCTCTTCGCTGATCGCGTGAAAGACCGCCGAGCAGCCGCCCGAGTGCTGAATCTCCATCGCCGTTTCCGCCGCGTTTTCAAACGTCACTTCGCGCCCGCGATCTTTCGTAATCTGCGCCAGGTTTTTTCCATCGAGCGCGTGATTCCACGCGCAACTGGCCATCACCACGTTGGCCGGATCGCCTCCGCCGCGATCGAACTTGATCCGCTCGACAATCGCAATTTTGATTCGCGCCCGCGTGTCGACGGTATCCAGCCGCTCGATCAGCGCCTTCTGGCCGCCTTCCTGATAATTCTGCGGGATCAGGCTCGCCGTGCCGGTGCTCGACGCGGTGTACGGATACTGATCGATGGTCACGTCCACGCCGCGCGCCCGCGCTTCGTCCACCAGTTTCAGCGTCTCGACGCTTTTGCCCCAGTTCGCCTTGCCGATAATTTTGTGATGCGTGATCTGCGTCGGCATGTGACCCTCTTCGCCGATGCGAATCGTTTCGCGGACGCTGTCTAAAATGCCGGCCGCTTCGTCGCGCATGTGCGAATGATGCATGCCGCCCATCTCGCCCGCCACTTTTTCCACCGCGATCACTTCCTCGGTCGGCGTAAAATTCCCGGGAACGTAAAACAGCCCGGTGGTCACGCCGAAAGCCCCATCGAGCATCGCCTGGCGGGTGATCTGCCGCATTTTTTCGAGCTCTTCCGCCGTCGCGGGGCGATTCACCAGGCCCATCACTGCCTGGCGGATACTGCCCTGCCCGGCGAAAGTTCCAAAATTGGGAGCCGGATGCGCCGCCGCTACGCGATCCAGAAACGGCTTGATCGGCAGTGGCGAACTGCCGTCAGGACCCTCCATTAAAGTGGTTACGCCCTGCCGGATGTAGTTCTCCGCCGCCGGATGGGCGAAAATCCCACGGCGGGAGTGGGTGTGAATGTCGATAAATCCCGGGGCGACCACCAGGCCCTGCCCGTCAATCCGCCGGGCAGCCGATGCCGCGTGCAAATCGCCGAGGGCGACGATGGTATCGCCCTTCACACCAACGTCGGCGTAAAACCAGGGGTCGCCCGAGCCATCGATAACTTTAGCCCCGGTGACAATGAGATCAAGCGATTGGGAAAACGCGGGAGCGAGTACAAAAAGCGTGAGCAAGGCGGCGCGCATGCTGCCATTGTGACACGGCGCTTGTGTCAGCGCGTCACGTTTTTGGATTACGGCGGCGTTCTTCGCTGGGCTTCGGCGATGAGGAAATCATCTCGAAGAACAAAGAAACAATCAATAATCCGGCGATTGCGGCTCCGATCAGCATAGGCGACCCCATTTCCATCCTGCCTTCATTCCTGCACGCGGGATTCCACGAATCCCCACGTCTGCTATATCGGCAGGTTCCAGTTTCTCTTTCCCACTTTTTATGATTTCTGTGGGAACTCTGTTTCAACAGATGCGCGCGGATGCGCCACTGTTGCAGCTTCGACGATAATTTCTTTTAAATGTCTTTTAATCTCGAAGCGGTACAGCAAGCGCGCCGCAACATCGCTCAAATCGCGCTGCGCACACCATTAGTAAAACTGAATGCGGACGGCCAGGTGTTCCTGAAGCTCGAAAACCTTCAGCCGATCGGGTCGTTCAAAATCCGCGGCGCGGCCAATGCTATGGGTAACGCCGGCCGGGAAAAAATTGCGCGCGGCGTACTGACGGCATCGGCCGGCAATATGGCGCAGGGAGTGGCGTATTGCGCGGGTCGAATGGGCGTCGCGGCGACGGTGGTGACCCCGGAAACCGCGCCCGAAACCAAGCTCAAGGCGGTTCAGCGCCTGGGTGGACGCATTATCAAAGTCCCCTTCGATACCTGGTGGCGAACCTTCGAGGAACGGGCGTTCCCAGGAGTGGACGCTACATTCATCCACGCCTTCGACGACGCCGACGTCCAGGCCGGCAACGGGACCATCGGGCTGGAGCTGCTCGAAGACCTTCCCGATTTGGAATCGGTCGTAGTACCGTGGGGCGGCGGCGGCCTATGCTGCGGGATCGCCGCGGTGGTTAAGGCGCTGCGGCCGTCGGTGCGCGTCTATGCCGTCGAATGCGAAACGGGCGCGCCGCTTTCGGCCGCGTTCGCCGCCGGACGACCGGTGACGGTCGATTACCGGCCATCGTTCGTCGATGGAATCGCCAGTAAAACGGTTTTTCCTTCGATGCTCGAACTGGCGCGGAAGCTGGTGGACGAGGTTCGAGTGGTGACGCTTCAGGAAGCGGCCGAGGCCATGCGATTCGTCGCCGAGCGCAACCGGGTGATTTGCGAAGGCGCCGCGGCCTGCGCGGTGGCGGCGGCCCGGCGGATCGACGGAAAGGTCGTGGCCATCGTTTCCGGCGGCAACATTGATCTCCAGAAGTTCGCCGAGATTGCCGGAGGGTAACCATACTTAATCGCTGAGTTTGGATGCGCAGCTTGCGTCAGAGTGGGGGCTGCCAATTCGGGTTTTCGGCTGTTCGTCTGCGATAAAATGAGGCAAATGTCCAAACAATACTCGGCTGCGCCGGCGATGTCCATCGATCCGGCGAAAAAATATTCGGTGACCTTCGACACCTCCCGCGGCGAAATCGTGTGCGATCTGTTCGCCAAGGACGCGCCGAAAACC
>Ga0335074_10004335_pt1 | contig 19535 bp, 20 predicted proteins | sample Lox_Sample_23_FD_206715 | JGI IMG/M metagenome (GOLD analysis project Ga0335074, IMG submission 206715) | Soil microbial communities from Loxahatchee National Wildlife Refuge, Florida, United States - Lox_Sample_2.3 | ecosystem: Environmental > Terrestrial > Soil > Wetlands | place: USA... | reverse complement strand
CCTGATATTTGGATGCTGGCGGGCGTGCGCCAACAGCGACCTGCCGATTTCGGCTCCGGTGGCATCGCCGTTGGCGTGAAGAATGCGGTTGCGGCTGTGCGCGCCTTCGCGGGTAAGCATGAGCTTGTCCTGTTCGCGATCGAAGCCGGTGCCCCACCGCAAGAGCTCTTCGACGCGCAGCGGCCCCTCTTCTACCAGAACACGCGCTGCTTCGGAGTCCACCATCCCGTCACCCGCAGCGATGGTGTCTGCCAAGTGCAGCGAGACATCTTCATCACCGCCAAGGGCGACTGCGATTCCCCCCTGAGCGTAATTGGTGTTCGACTCGCCGAGGGCTTCTTTCGTGACTACCAGCACGCGGCCAGCTTCCGCGAGTCCGATGGCGGCGCGCAGACCGGCGATGCCGGCGCCTACGATCAGATAGTCGGTTTCTGTAGCTATGGCCATAACGTTTGAGGCTACCATGCCAGACGGAACCTTCTTAGACGATGCAGCCCGGGCAAAGGGTTCACACTATGGACGCCACTCCGATACGATGAAAATATCGTGCGCGCCATTCATGTCAAGACAGCGTCCGCCGAATATCCGGTGTACGTCGGCTGCAATCTCGCCACCCACTTCGAGTATCACCTGCGCAGGGTAAAGCGCTCCCCGCAGCAGCGCATTTTTGTCCTGACCTCACCGGAAATCTGGGCACTGTGGGGGCGGCAATTGCTCGAAGCCTTTCCTTCCGCAGCGCAGCCGCCGTCTGTGCTGTTCCTTTCAGCGGGAGAGACTCACAAGAGGATGTCGGAGGTGGAGCGGCTGTCGATCGAGCTCGCCTCGGCGGGAGCGGACCGGTCGTCGCTGCTGATTGCCTTCGGCGGCGGCATCATTGGCGACGTGGGAGGCTTCCTGGCGGCCATCTACATGCGCGGCATCGACTATATTCAGATGCCGACGACGCTGCTCGCGCAAGTCGACTCCTCGGTGGGCGGCAAGACGGGCGTGAATCTTACCGTGGGCAAGAATCTGGTTGGGAGCTTCCATCATCCGCAGGCAGTTTTTGCCGATGTTGCGCTGCTGAATACACTGCCTGCACGCGAGCTTCGCGCAGGGCTCTTCGAGAGCATCAAGGCAGGCATCATCCGCGACGCCAGCCTCTTTCGTTTTCTGGAGCGCGAGCGGGAGGCGGTGCTGGGCTGCGACCCCGACGCTCTCCAGCGCGTCATCAGCGCGTCGGTGCGGATGAAAGCGGAGGTGGTCGGCATCGACGAACGCGAATCAGGCCTGCGCATGATTCTGAACTTTGGCCACACCATCGGTCATGCAGTTGAGGCTGCGACCAGATATAAGAAGTTGCTACATGGCGAAGCGGTCGCGTGGGGTATGCTCGCGGCATTGCACATCAGCCGGATGCGCGCCATGGTTCCGGAGAAGGACGCGAAGCGCATCGAGGGGATTATCCACGCGTATGGGCCTCTGCCGCGCTTTCGGGCGCGGGTTCCCGAACTCCTGGCTGCTGCAGGACACGACAAAAAGAACAAAGGCGCAACGCGCCGCTTTGTTCTTTGCCAAGGCATTGGCAATGTCCTCGTCGTTGAAAATGTAACCGAGACGGAGATGATTGGGGCGATGGAGAAAATCCTCAACGAGGCGAAACCTTGAGCGGTCCTGCGATCTCTCCTTCAACCAGTCCGACTGGCGGAGCGCGGCCGGCCGGAGCATTCGACGAGCAGAGCTCGTCAGACGCGGTTCAGCAGATGTTCGACAGCATCGCACCGCGGTACGACATGCTGAATCACTTCCTGTCGTGCAATGTGGACCGATGGTGGTGGTGGCGCGCGGCGCGGTGGTTTCGCGGCATCCTGGCTCGGCCTGAGTCGGCGGTGCTCGACGTCTGCTGCGGAACCGGAGATATGACGCTCGCCCTACTGCGTCATCGTTCTGAAAATGCCCGACCGATTCTGGCCGCAGATTTTTCACACGCCATGCTGGTGCGCGGTGCAGAGAAATTTCGCGACCGCAACGTTGTTGCGATTGAGGCTGATGCGCTACACCTCCCTCTGGCTTCCGAATCGCTCGACCTGATCACCAGCGCTTTCGGATTTCGCAACCTGGCGAACTATGACGCCGGACTACGGGAGTTTTATCGGGTGCTGCGGCGCGGAGGAGAGCTGGGCATTCTCGACTTCAGCGAGCCCGGCGGGGCGATTGGCAAGGCTTATGCTTTTTATTTTCGCCGCGTGCTGCCTGCGATCGGAGCGCGGCTTTCGGGTATGGGAAAAGCCTATGCTTATCTGCCATCGTCGGTTGAGCGCTTCCCCGCCCCCCCGAGGATGTTAGAGATGATGCGCGAGGCCGGATTTAGGCAGGTATCCTGGTCCCCTTATACCTTCGGGATCGCCGGTTTGTACCGTGGCATCAAACCCTAGCCGCGTGTAGGCTGAAGGATGCGATGAGCCAGGTTGCGACCCAGCATACAGCCTCGGATGCGAGCGCTGAAAAGCGATCCGCCGCGATCCTTTCGGTGGCTGCGGCATGCGCGATTACCGCGCTGAAGTTTGTCGTGGGCTTCCTCACCGGATCGCTGGGCATGCTTTCGGATGCCGCTCATTCCGGCGTCGACCTGATCGGGGCAGGGCTCACGTTTTTCTCGGTGCGAGTGTCGGATAAGCCTGCAGACGAGAACCATCCTTATGGTCACGGCAAGGTAGAAAACCTGTCCGGCTTTGTCGAGACTTTTCTGATGCTGGCTTCGAGCGTATGGATCACCACCGAAGCGATTATTCGCATCTTCGTTCATCCTGTCACGGTACGGCATTCGGTGTGGCCGTTCCTGGTGCTGCTGCTGTCGATCGCCGTTGATTTCACGCGGTCGCGCAAGCTGAAGACGGTGGCTGAACGCTACCACAGCGATGCGCTGGCGGCGAACGCATTGCACTTCTCGTCGGATATCTGGTCGAGCGTCGCAGTTCTGATCGGGTTGGGAGCATCGTGGGTGGGAAGCTCGCCGGCGGGAAGAAACATGGGGCTCGAATGGCTCCGCTTCGCCGATCCGGTCGCAGCCATTGTTGTTTCCCTGTTCATCCTTCATTTTGCGTGGCGGCTGGCGTGGCGAACGATCGGTGCGCTGACTGATGCCGTTCCGCAGGAAATAAGCAGGCAGGTCCTATGGGAGCTGAAGGGCACCGATGGAGTGCTGTCCGTTGACCAGGCCCGCATGCGGCGTTCCGGTGGGAAGTATTTTGCGGATTTCACCCTCTCGCTTTCGCGGCAACTTACCTTTCAGCGAACCGAAGATCTGGTAAGAGACGCAACGGCTGCCGTGCAGCGCATTCTTCCTGGCGCTGACGTCGTCATTCATACGGTGCCGCGGTCGCCGGGTGAGGAAAGCATCTTCGACAAGGTGCGAGCCGTGGCTTCACGAAACAATGTTTTATTGCATGACGTGAGCGTTCAGTCTTTCGATGGGCAGTTGCGTGTCGAGCAGCATATTGAGGTCAAGGAGACGATGCCGCTGCGGCAGGCGCATGATTTCGTTCGGCGGATCGAAGACGAGATTCGCCAGGAACTGCCGCAAGTCTCCTCGGTGCTAACCCACATCGAGAGCGAGCCGGCCACGATCGAAAACCCGCAACGGCTGGACCGCGACCGCAAACTTGAAAAGCGCTTACGGCATGCGGCCGCGGGTCTTGCCGAGATTATCGACATTCATGAAGTAGTCACCGGCCGGATGGGAGACAAGCTTCAGCTTTCGTGCCACTGCACGCTGCCCGACGAGATGCCGATGCAGCGCGTTCACGAGGTAATCACTGAGCTCGAAGATCGATTCAAGCTGGAATGCCCGGATGTGCATCGCGTGCTCATCCATCCCGAACCGGCTACAGATAACCATCATCACTGAGGATCAATCCATGAACGCCAGCGCAGTGTGGAAACAGGGAGCCATTTTCGAAGGCCGCTCGGAGAGCGGCCACAGCATCGTTTTCGACGCTACAAAAGAGCATGCCAACGGTGTTTCCCCGATGGAGGCCGTGCTCGCCGCGCTCTGCGGCTGCACGTCAGTCGATGTGGTCAGCATTCTGGAGAAAAAGCGGGAGCCGATTACCGGCCTCACTGTCTCGGCAAGAGCTGAGCAGGCACCGGCTCCGCCGCGCATCTTCACGCACATTCATCTCGTGTATCGCATCGCCGGAAATGTGGCGAGGAAGGCCGCCGAGGATGCGGTGTCGCTCTCAAAAACTAAGTACTGTTCTGTTTCGCTGATGCTGGAAAAGGCGGTCAAAATCGACTACTCCATCGAATACGCGGGCGAGAACGCGGGCTGATCGTGTTTCGCGCCTTCAAATTCGCCGTGGTGGTGCTGGCCCTTGCCGTGCTGGCCATGATCTCCGCCGTCGTGACTATGCACTTTGCAATTCATGGAGCCGAAGTCACGGTACCGAGCTTTAAAGGCCTCACGGTGGCAGAGGCCACGGAAAAGGCTGCGGCGCTCGGGCTGAATCTCACAGTGGAAAATCATTTCTACAGTGTCGAGATACCCGCCGGTCGCATCCTCAGGCAGTCGCCTGCACCTGGGACCGTCGTCCGGCGCGAATGGCGTGTTCGACTTACAGAAAGCATCGGCCCGCAGCGAGTGGCTATTCCAAATCTGACAGGATCGAACCAGCGGCTCGCGTCGATCCAGCTCCGCCGCATGGGTCTGGAGGTCGGCCCAGCGGCGGAAATGCCTTACGCCTATGCTCCAGCGGATACGGTGATCGCACAGAATCCTACACCGGATGCCGGAGGCGTCGAGAGCCCCCTGGTCAGCCTGCTGATTGCCACTCCGCCTATGGAAGGGAGCGGCGGGACAGTGATGCCGGACTTCACCGGCCAGTCGTATTCAGCGGCGGCAGCTGCGATCTCGCACGCCGGGCTCAAGCTAGCTCCGGTCAGGACGGCTCCTGTTGCCGTTCCCGCGATAGCCAGCCCCACCGACACACAGGCCCCTCAGCCGCCGGTGACGCCCGGAACCGTGGTGAGCCAGAATCCACCATCAGGCTATCGCGTGGATGCATCAATCCCGATCGAACTCACCGTCGCTCAATAGCGTTCGCGGCGAAGGTGCGCTCCAGGCGATTGTTTCCGGCGACCAGCGCCTTCAGGCGATGCAGGATTTCTGCGGACGGCATCGAGCGCAGCACAGCTTCGACAGCCATGCCGGCTCCGATAGAGTCGGTCTTAACCAGACCGAGCAGGAACTCAATGGCGGCGCTTTGCCGCGTCAATGCGATGGCAGATAACAGCACGGAGCGCAGCCAGGGGTCGTGCGTCTTGTCCCATTGCGCCCTTAGCAGTTCAAAGGCTTCGATGGTATGCGTAGCGGCGATGGCGAGGGCAGCTTCGCCGGCTGCATCGTCTGCAGATGCGAGGAAGCGGGCTGCCCATGGGAGTGCCGAACTCCCTTCGATACGAAGTACGGCCGCATAGCACGCACCGAGAATTTCGGGCTCGTCGGCTCCGATCTGCGCGCGCAGACGCAACAGTAGAGAGCATGCGGGCGAGCCTATTTGCTCAAGCGCGCGTACGGCCTCTCCGCGTGCGGATTTGTCCGTATCGACGAGCACGTCGACGAGAAGGCGCAGCAACTCGACTTCAGGGACAACACGGCATTGCACCAGGGCCAGCGCACAGGTTCCGCGTAGGGTTCCCGCGGTGTCGGAGCGGCCTCCCCATGTAGCTTCGAGCTGCACGTGTCTTATTCCGCGAAGAAAAGGCGCGGGCTCCTGATATTCGAGCGCAGCTAGCGTGCGGCTGAGGGAGTTCTTTGCCCAGCACTGCGGATCGCGTTTCTCTGCATCTTCGAAAAAGCGGTCAAAGGCGGTGAGGAGGTCGGGGACAAGATCTTCGAGGCGCCGTTGCGTGACCTGGTCAGCGGCCTTGGCAACGATGTAGTTGTTCTGGTGCTTCAGCGCGGCGCGGAGCGGGGCGATACAGGCTTCGTCGGGTTGTGTCCGGAGCTGCTCGAGAGCCGCAAGCTGTGCGTCGAAATTCTTCTTTGCGGGCATAGCGATGCACCATTTTATCCGCGACTACTTTCTGGTGAGCAAGGCGGCGAAGAAGCCGTCGCAGTTGTGGATTCCGGGAATGGTACGCAGAAATCCGTCCCGGATCGCAGAGGCGATGAGGCGCGTCGCGGCTGCGTGAGTGAGGATGCCTGCGGCTGCAAGTTTTTCGATTTCGTCGGCGAGGGAGTGACTAGTGAATTGCGGGTTTGCATTGAGACACTCGGCGACAACGGCCTTGTTCTCCTCCGGTTCGAGCGAGCAGGTGGAATAGAGCAAACGGCCGCTCGCTGCGAGCCCACTCATTGCGGAAGAAAGAATCCTGACCTGGCGCGCATGCTGCCGGGCGATCTCCTGTTCGCTGACGCGAAAGCGGATTTCAGGATTACGGGCGATGGTGCCGGTGCCGGTGCAGGGCACATCACAGAGGATCAGATCGTACTCCGGCTGCAGATTTCCTTCGGTCGCATCGCGCACTTCCAGCCTGATGCGATCGCCTGACGGCGCGAGAGTGCGGCGCATTGCTTCGAGTCTTCGCTTGCTGATATCCCATGCGGTGATCGAGGCTTCGGGATTTCGCTCGGCGAGGATTGCGGTCTTTCCGCCGGGAGCGGCGCAGGTGTCCAAGATTCGGCCGCGGGCGCCAATTTTGCCGTTGGCGTTAATTCTGCTGGCAGCGCCGGCTAGCTCCGCTACGAGCTGCGAGCCTTCGTCCTGAATGCGGATGCGGCCCTCGCGGAACGCTTTGCTGCGGATGATATCTCCGGATGCAATGCGCCGCGCGGCGGTGAGGACTTCTCCAGGTTCAAGGCCGATGCCTTCGTCGGCGAGATCGCGCTCTGTGTCGGGATCGAGTAGACGGATGGTGATGGCGGCCGGTTCCTGATCAAATCGACAGATCGCTTGTGCGGTCTCCAAGCCGTAGACGCGCGACCAGCGGTCGACCACCCATTGAGGATGCGCGTAAGAGGCGGCGATCTCCGCTGCATCCTTGGCCTTGGGCGGCGGTGATTCGTGCGGAAGGCGGCCCAGTTTGCGCAGGACGGCGTTGACCATGCGAGCGGCGTGAGATTCGCCTGCCTGCTTGGCCAGCTCTACACTTTCGCCGATGGCAGCGTAAACCGGAATGCGATCCAGGTACAGGAGCTGGTAGGCACCGAGGCGCAATGCGGCTTCTACGGCAGGCGGAAGCTTTGCGTCGGGTCGGGTGAGAAGCGGGCGAACCTGCTCGTCGAGCCTGATCTGCCAGCGCAGCGTGCCGAGCACGAGTGTTGTGGCGAGGGCGCGGTCCTGTTGCGTGAGGGCGTCGACCTGGCGCGAGCGCAGGAGGTCGTCGCTGTGCGCGTCTGTGCTACTCACTTCCAGAATGATTTGAAATGCGACCGCGCGAGCGCGAGCTACCATCAGCCGAGCCTGTTGCCGGTCTTCAGCGGATGTCCGCGCAGGAAATCAGCCGCCCGCATTTGCTTCTTGCCTTCCAACTGAATCTCCACCAGTTCGAGCCAGGTTCTTTCGCCGCAGCGCACGAACAGACGGCTCTCTTCGACGCGGATCGCTCCCGGATCGGCGGGTTCTCCAGAGAAGGCGCTTGGCTCAAGCGGCATCAGGCGATGGGCGGTGAGCTTCTTGCCGCCGAGCAGAGTCCACGCGCCGGGCCAGGGCTGGAAGCCGCGCCAGCGGTTGTAGATCCACATGGCGGGGTGGGAGAAGTCCATGCGGCCATCTTCGCGGGTGAGGATAGGGGCCAGTGTGGCGAGAGAGTCGTCCTGCTTTTGCGGGGTGATTGTGTTGGAGGCGAGGGCGTCCAGGGTTTCGACCATCAGGGCTGCGCCCATCTCGGCGAGGAGAGGATAAAGGGCCTGGGAGGTCTGATCGGGAGCGATGGCCAGCTCGCGCTGCATGAGGATGTCGCCGGTGTCGAGGCCTTCATCGAGACGCATGGTGGTAACGCCGGTCGTCGGTTCGCCATTTGCCACCGCCCACTGAATCGGCGCAGCTCCGCGGTATTTCGGGAGAAGCGAGCCGTGCAGATTGAGGTTGCCGAAGCGAGGCAGATCGAGCATCCACTTGGGGATGATGCGCCCATAGGCGACGACGAGGATGGCATCCGGACTGATGTGTTCGAGCTGACTGCGAAGTTCGGTATTGCTTTTGATTTTTTCCGGCTGGACGAAGGGGATGCCCGCGTCCAATGCGGCCTGTTTCACAGGCGGCACAACAGTCTTGAGGCCGCGTCCGCCGTGGCGGTCGGGCTGCATGACGGCGATGGCGACTTCGTGGCCCGCACGCAAAACGGCATTCAATGTTGGAACAGCAAAGGACGGGGTCCCGCAGAAGACGAGTTTCATCGCGACGCTACCACTCGCCGGCCTTCTGCATCTTGCGAATCCTGCGCAGGATGAGGTCGCGCTTGAGTGCGCTTACGCGGCGGAAGAAGAGGATGCCGTCGAGGTGATCGATCTCGTGCTGGAAAGCGCGCGCAAGCAACTCGGTGCCATCCATTTCGAACCAGTTTCCATCGAGATCCTGCGCGCGCACTGTAACCTTCGCGGCGCGCGAGACCTTTTCGCGGATTTCAGGCAGGCTGAGGCAGCCCTCCTCCTCGTACTGCTTGCCCTCGCGCAGGATAATTTCGGGGTTGATGAGGACGATCTTGTCTTCCGGACGCTCTTTGAAGCTGAGATCGATGACGGTGAGCCGCTTCGAAACACCGACCTGCGGGGCGGCAAGGCCGATGCCCTTGGCGGCATACATCGCCTCGAACATATCGTCCACAAACTTACGGAGCTCGTCGTTGAATTCGGTGACGCGCTCGGTGGGACGTTCGAGTACAGGATCCGGGTATTTGACGATCTCTAGGGGCATCTGTTCAATAAGCGCCTATTTGCTCCACGTAACCATCATAGTTACGCTTGAGTTCACGCAGAGAATCTCCGCCGAATTTCTCGAGTACAAGCCGTGCAAAAGCAAGCGCCACCATGGCCTCAGCAGCCACGCCCGCGGCGGGGACCACACAGACGTCACTACGCTCATAGGCGGCCTTTGTGACCTCGCGTGTATCGAAGCGGACCGAAGCCAGGGGACGGCGTAGTGTGGAAATGGGCTTGAGGTAGCCGCGCACCACGATGTCTTCTCCGTTCGAGATGCCGCCTTCGATGCCGCCCGCATTGTTGTGCTCGCGGGTGAAGCGCGTGTGGGCGCCGTTTTCGCGGGCTTCGGCGTAGCCAATAGCGTCGTGGACCTCGGAGCCGAGCGATTCGGCTGCGGTGACGCCTCGGCCGATCTCGACCGCCTTCACCGCCTGCAGAGACATGACAGCCTGCGCAAGAATTCCGTCCAGCCGCTCGTCCCAATTGGCGTAGGTGCCGATGCCGGCGGGAGCGCTGTGAATGACCACTTCGAAGACTCCGCCGATGGAGTCGCCGGTACGGAGGGCCAGATCTACCTCAGCCTTCATGCCCGCTTCGGATACTTCGTCGACGCAGCCGAGCAGTACTTCTTCTTTGTCTCGCAACGCGCTGATTTCCGGCCACGAGGCATCGCGGTTGAGTTCGGCGCGGCCCACGCGGATGACGTGGCTGGCGACGTCGATGCCCAGTTCCAGCAGCAGAGATTTCGCAACAGCTCCGGCGGCGACGCGCGCCGTCGATTCGCGCGCCGAGGCGCGTTCCAGCACGTAGCGTGCGTCGGGAAAGTCGTATTTTAGCGCGCCGGCAAGGTCGGCGTGGCCGGGACGGGGTGAGGCTACAGCCTTGTGCTTTGCTGGATCGCCCGCGGTGACGGGAAGCGATTCCGTCCAGTTCTTCCAGTCGCGGTTCTCGATCTCGATAGCGACGGGGGAGCCGATTGTCTTGCCGTGACGGACACCAGAGAGGAAGTGCGCCGTGTCCTGCTCGATGCGCATGCGACCACCGCGTCCGTAGCCCTGCTGGCGGCGCCAGAGTTCGCGGTTGACGCGATCATTGTCGATGGGGATACCGGCAGGTAGTCCGGAAACGAGCGCAATGAGGCTCTCGCCGTGCGACTCCCCTGCGGTAGAAAAACGTAACATGCGTGCTGACCAGCCCTCAATCCGGCTTAGATTCCAATTACTAATTCTAGATCAATCGCCGGTGAGCCATGCGTGCTGCGGCTCGGTCAGGGGAACGACTGAGAGGCGTCCCTGGCTGACGAGCGGAGAGTCGGCAAAGAGCTTGTTGGCTTTGATTTCGGCCAGCGTGTGCGGGTGCTTCACCGGCTTACCCGCCTTGATACGGACCAGAGGCGTGCTGGGATTAGTGGCGTCGACGCTTAAGACCTTGGCGGTTCCAACTGCCGTCTTTTCGTCACCGGTGTGGTAGATGACCAAGTGGTCGCCGGGCTTCATGCCGCGCAGAAACTTCACCGCAGCGGGATTGGTGACTCCGTCCCAGATGGTTTCGCCTTCGCGTTCAAGGTCAGCAAAGGAATACACGCTTGATTCGGTCTTCAACAGATACGCCATCGCCTGCCTCCTGTCTTACTTCTGCTCGCTGCTCTTTGTCTGCTCGCCGCTATTCTTTGCCTGCTCCAGAAACGGCGCGGTGTCGAGCAGGGGGCGCTCGAGCGATCGCACCCAATCAGTCACCTCGCCCGGATCTCGTCCGGCCGTCACGCTGCGCGCAAATTCATTCTGCAGCGTCTGCATCTTTGCGTCCATGTCATCGAGATAGTGCAGGAGCACGGCCTCAGGGGTCATGGGGAGTTTGGGCGATCCGAACTCGTATTTGCCGTGATGGCTGAGGACAAGATGCTGCACGAGGGTGCGGAGCTCTGGAGGAAAATCGGGCAGGGTTGCGATTTTGCGCTCGATAAGCACCACGCCGAGGGTGATGTGCCCCAGCAGCTGGCCCTCGATGGTGTAGTCGAAGCTGGTGCCCCAGCGCAGCTCCTCGAGCTTGCCGATGTCGTGGAGGATTACGCCGGTAAGCAAGAGGTCGCGGTGGACGCTGTAGTGCTTCGCGGCGAGGTCGGAGATGCCGAGCAGCGAGACGATGTGCTCGAGCAGGCCGCCGATCCACGCGTGGTGCATGGTTTTGGCGGCGGGAGCCTCGCGAAGGGCGGCGGCGATTTCGGCGTCATCGAGGAATGAGCGCAGCAAGGCCTTGAGGTGCGGATCGGTGAAGCTCTCGACGTATGCGTTCAGTGCCGCCCAGAGCTCGTCAATGTTGCGCTCGGTGTGCGGGACGTAGTCGCTCAGGTCGAACTCGGCGGCCTCAGCCCTGCGGATCCGCTCGACGTTGAGCTGGAGAAACTCCTTGTAGCGGCAGACCTGGCCGCGCACTTTGACGATATCTCCGGCGGAGAACTCGCTTGCCTCGGCGGTCTCCCACATGCGCGCTTCCATCTGTCCGGTGCGATCGGAAAATGTGAGCGCAAAGTAGCGGGAGCCGTCCCTCTTGGTGCGATCGTGGCGCGAGGTGACAGCGAAGAAGCCGGTAATGACCTGGTTTTCGAATCGCGCCAAGTCTGCGATGTATGGTTCTTTCATCTTGCCTGCAGCTACTGATTTGGTGTTGCCGGTGCTGCAGGTGAAGCGGGAGACGGTGCAGGCGCGGGCGACGCAGAGCCGGTGTCGCTGCCCGCCGTGGGAGTCGGTGTCTGCTCGGCCGGCGGGGTCGTAGTCGCCGGCTTCTCCTCGTTCTTCTTCTCGTCGCTCATGCGACGCTTGGGGCCTGTCTTGGCCGGATTAGGCTTCTTGATCTTGGACGTATCGCCATTCAGGCCCAGGGGCTTAGCCTGCTGTTGCTGCGTGGCAATCTCATCCTGAGTGGCCGGCGGAGGCGCAAATGGATCAACCTTGGGCCCTTTAGCCTTCTTCTGCTTCGGCTGCTTGGCGCGATCCTGAAAGCGTGTTTTCTGCTTTGGGGCTTCCGTTTGTTCGGGAGTAGCAATGGAGCCGTCGGGGTTCACCGTGTGCATGCCGGCAGGGACATTATTAGCGGGAACGTTGGCGGCAACCTGGGTGCTCCCACTAGTCGCTCCGGCATCCTCGGTCTTCGTAGTCGCTGTCGGCAGCGTCTCGCGCGGGGCCTGGCCGAAACGAATCTTCTCCTTCTTGCCCGGCTTCATTGTCTTGTTGCTCGCCACCTCTGTGTTGGCAGGAGCGGATGAGGAGGTTGTCCTGGCGGAGTTGGGCGAAGCTCCGGCGGCAGATTCGGTGGCGCCAGCGGACGCTGTCGCGCTTCCCTGCGGCACGTCTGCCAAGGTTGGAACTCCGGGCGGCGGTGCCGCTGCAGGCGCAGCGGTTTCGGCAGACTGCACAGGCGCTGTTTTGGTGGCGTTGCGCCCGCGCTCTCTGAAGCGCGTCCGCTCTAGGTGCTTTTTCTTTTTTGGCGTAGGCGGCGCGTAGGCGCTATAGACGGGCTTCATCTCATTGGGACTGGCGCCTGAATCCTCGTAGCCGTTCTTGATCGCAATGTAGGCGTCTTCGCGCAGCTTGGTCAGATAATCGCGGAGAGCGGGGTTCATCTTCGCCATGCCCACGGTGTCTTCGACCTGATTCTCCACGTCCTTGAGGGGCGGAACGCCGCCGGGGGTGTGCTCGGTCACCTTAAGAATCACGAAGCCCTGCTTAGTGCGGATTGGCTCAGTGTATTGTCCCGGTTTGAGGCTGAAGGTCTGGTCTTCCAGCACCTTGGCGAGCTGTCCCCGCTTGAAGTCGCCCAGGTCGCCACCGTCCGCCGCGGTTGGACCGCCGGAGGAGCTCTTGGCCAACGCAGCGAAGTCCCCGTCCGCCTTAAGTTTCGCCTCAACGCCGTCGGCCTTGGTCTTAGCTGCGGCCACCTGGGCGGCGTCGTCCGGATTTGCAGTCGGGATCAGGATTTCGCTCAGTCTCACCTGCTCCGGCTGCGCGAACTCCTGCTTGTGTTCGTTGTAGTAGTTCTGGACTTCGGTGGGCGTGATGTTGACATGCCGGCCCACTTCATCGCGGATGACTTCCTGCGTAATGATGCGGTTACGAATACTCGCCTTGAAATCCTCCCAGGACACACCCTGAGCTTCAGCGGCCTTTTGCAGGTCTTCCATGGAGTCGAGATGGTTCTGCTTGCGCATCTCGTCGAGGCGCTTGACGGTCTCTGTCTCGCCAGTGATGTCCAGATCCTTGCCCCTTGAGAGCAGGAGCTGCTGGTCGATCAGGTCGCGAAGCAGGTCGTGCTTCTGCTCGTAGAGCTGCTGCTGGGTCCATTGCTGCTGCTTGGCCTGGGCATCAAGATCCTGCTCGGCGCGCTCGTAATCCGACCGGCTAATCACCTGGTCGTTTACCCGCGCAACAATGTCCTCGACGACCGTTCCCTGGTAGGGCGATTGTTGCTCAGGAGGAGCCGGCTTGGAGGACTGGCCAAAGGAGGTGGGCACAATCGCTATCGCCAGGCTGGCAACGAGAGCGGCACGGATCAGCGGGATTCGAAGGGTCATCTAAGTAACGTCTCAATGGCGCAGCCAGAGGCCGGTTTCGGCGTCGTGCTTTGCGTGGTCGAAATTTTCGGAGGCTGCGCTCCAGTCATTCTAATCACTCATGTGGAGCGAATACCAGCGGCTGCCCCATCGGGAAAATGGGCCAGGCTCTCTTCAGCCGTTACAGACACGATGTCCGTATCTTCCGACCGAGTGAAAGCAGTGGGAATGAGGCCGCATGGCTGTAAAGGGCCAGAAGATACCGGCGGTTGATCTCGCCAGTAGGCTATCCGGCACGATGTTATACTCGTCTAACATCATGCTCCCGGAAGGTCCTGTCCCGGCAAGCGGGAGCCGAAGGATTCTTCAGCATGTCTTCACGCGTCCGACGCACCCTCTTCTCACTCATTATCTTCTTTGCCGCCTGTGGCTTAGCGGGCATGTTCATCAGCCAGAAGGTGGGGGCGCAGTCGTCGACGGACGAGTCGCAGTTTCGAGACAGCCTGAAGTCCTTCACCAGTGTGTACCAGGTCGTCGCCGACAATTATGCCGAGCCGCTCACCGGCGACAAGCCGGACACCGCCATTTATGACGGCGCGATTCCGGGCATGCTGCGCGTCCTCGATCCGCACTCGAATTTCTACGATCCCAAGGCCTACGCGAAGATGCGCGAGGACCAGCACGGCAAGTATTACGGCGTGGGCATGGTCATTCAGCCGCAGAACAACAAGATTGTCGTCGTTTATCCCTATGAGGGAACGCCTTCGTTCCGAGCCGGCCTGCGTCCAGGTGACATTATTGTCTCCGTCGACGGCAAGGCGACGGACAACATGAACTCGGAAGACGTGGCGAACATGCTGAAGGGCCCCAAAGGCACGCATGTTCATCTGACGGTCTCCCGCGAAGGCTCGGCTGCTCCCCTGACCTTTGATCTGGTCCGTGACGAGATTCCGCACCCATCGATCGACCTGAAGTACATGATCCGTCCTGGCATCGGCTACATCCACATCACTCAGTTCCAGGAGACGACGGGCCGGGAATTCATCGATGCCCTCGATCAGTTCGGTAACCTGAAGGGGCTGGTTCTCGACCTCCGCGGCAATCCCGGCGGTCTGCTTACTGAAGCGGTGACCGTATGCGACAAGCTTCTCAGCCGAGGACAGGTCATCGTCTCCCAGCGCGGCCGAGCTTATCCCGAGCAGATTTATCGCGCGACCCACGGTAATGGCGGCGCTGACTTCCCAGTGGTTGTCCTGGTGAATCACGGCACGGCTTCGGCGGCGGAGATCGTTTCCGGCGCGCTGCAGGATCATGACCGGGCCCTGGTGGTGGGTGAGATCACCTTTGGCAAGGGCCTGGTTCAGACCGTCTACCAACTGGGCGACAACACCGGGCTGGCGCTCACGACCTACCACTACTACACGCCCAGCGGACGGCTGATCCAGCGCAATTACAACGGCATTTCGCTCTACAACTACTACTACAATCACGATCAGCCGCAGGACACAAAGGATCGCGAAGTGAGGCTGACTGATTCGGGACGTACGGTCTACGGTGGAGGCGGTATTACGCCCGACTACAAGATCGAGACGCCGAAGTCCAATCACTTCCAGGATGAGCTTGCGGCTCATAACGCCTTCTTCAATTTCACCAAACACTACTTGGCGAACCGCACGGTCGGCAAAGATTTCCAGGTGGACGACGCCGTGCTCACTGATTTCAAACAGTTCCTTACTGCGCAGAGCATCCCCTACACGGAACAAGACTTCGCCAACCCGACGGTGATGGACTGGCTGAAGACCAGCATCAAGGCGGATATCATGACCAGCCAGTTCGGCCAGCTGCAAGGCTTGCGCATTCGGGCCGACTGGGATCCGATGATCGCACAGGCTCTCACCTACCTACCCCAAGCTGCGGCCCTGGAACAGACCGCGGAGAAGGCCGCCGCGGAAAAGCAGACGGCGCGCAACGCCTCGCCTGTATCCCAGTAAGCTGATTCTCCCTACGTGGAGGGATAGAGCGGGCTGCTTCCATAAGCTGAATACGGGACAACAAGAGACGCGGGCTTCTACACCGAATTCGCGTCTCTTTTTCGTTTGCAGCGGAGCGCAGCCCTGGCTATGGTTTGCCGCGGCGTGCGTTACATTCGAGGCATGAACATTCGTATGGCCAACGAGGCTGACCTCGACCCCCTGCTGCAACTCATCAACACAGCCTTCGAGGTTGAGCGTTTCTTCAAGGACAAGGACCGGCTGAGCGCGGCGGGCCTCAGAAGTTATTTCGAAAAGGGCAACTTCCTGCTCATCGAAGAAGAGGGCAGCCTGATCGCTGCCGTCTACGTGGAACGCGCGGGAGATCGCGCCTACCTCGGACTGCTTTCTGTCGATCCCGCGCAGCAGAAGCGCGGCCTCGGGCGCCGGCTGACTGCGGCAGCCGAGGAATTTGCCCGCGAGATGGGCGCGCACTTCATGGATCTGACCGTTGTGAATCTTAGAACCGAGCTTCCGCCGATCTATGAGAGGCTCGGATATCAGGTGACCGGAACGGCACCATTTCCGGTTGAGCAGATGCCGGTCACCAAGCCCTGCCACTTCATCTGTATGACCAAGGAACTAGGACATCACGCTGACTAGGCGACGGCCCTGAGGGCTCGCCTTCAGCTGATCTCGAAGATGTCCTCTGTCTTGGCCGATTGCGCCTGCGCCCGTTCTGCCACCTGGCGCGCAACACTGTAAAACTGTGCGGCCTTCGGCGAATCTGGCCCTGCCAGGGTAACGGGCAATCCCGTATCTCCGCCCTGCCTGATTTCCGGATCAAGTTCAATCGAGCCAAGGTACGGTACGCCGAACTGCTTCGCCGTGCGCTCTGCGCCGCCCTTGGAGAAGATATCAATCTCATGGTGGCAGTGCGGGCAGGTAAAGTGGCTCATGTTCTCGACGATGCCCAGCACCTCGACGTTTACCTGGTGGAACATCTCGAGGGCCTTGCGCGCGTCCTGTAGCGACACATCGGAGGGGGTGGAGACAACTACGGCGCCGGTCAGCGGCACGGTCTGGACGAGCGAGATGACGACATCGCCGGTGCCCGGCGGCAGATCGACGAGCAGCATATCCAGCTCGCCCCACTCCACCTGCTGGAGAAACTGGCGGATGATCTGGTGCAGCATGGGTCCACGCATGACCATGGGCTTGTCGCCCGGCGAGATCAGGCCGACCGAGATTACCTTCACGCCGTGCACGAGGTTCGGCTGGATTTGGTTGTTGGGCAACACGCGCGGTTGCTGCGTGCTGCCAAACATCAGCGGCACGTTGGGACCGTAGACGTCCGCGTCAATGAGGCCGATGCGAAAGCCGAGTTTGGCCAGAGATATCGCGATATTGACGGCGAGGGTCGTTTTGCCAACGCCGCCTTTGCCTGATCCGATAGCAACAATATTGGCGACGCCGGGCAAGGCTGCCGGGCCCTGTGGTGCGTGAGGGTGAGCGTGCGAATGAGCCATACTCTTAACTCCAGAAATCTAGATTTTTGCCGTCTCGGCCAATTCGGCCTTGGCAGCGCGCTTGCGCTCCAACTCAAACTCGCGAAGCTGGCGGCGGCGGCCGGCATCTTCATAGCGGCGCTTTTCGTCTTCCGTCTCGGGTTTCAGTCCAGGCACCGGAATGCGGCGTCCCTGCGAATCCACGGCAACAAAGGTCAGATACGCCGAGCCGACGTGGCGATGGGTGCCGGCGATGGTGTTCTCTACCCAAACTTTTACGCCTACTTCCATCGACGTGTTGAAGGCGCGATTGACCCGCGACTTGAGGATCAGCAGATCGCCGACATGCACCGGCGCAATGAAATCGATGTGCTCCATCGATGCCGTGACAACGTGGGTTCGGCCATGGCGGTAGGCGGCCATCGCTCCAACGAGGTCGATGAAGTGCATGAGCCTGCCTCCGAGCAGGTTGCCGAGGGTGTTGGTGTCGTTCGGCAGAACGAGCTCGGTCATCTCCGACTCTGACTCGGCGGCGCTGCGCACCAGGCGCGTGGGGCCGGCAAAATCCATGCGTGTTCTCGCTTTCCTCCCGCTGCCTGAGCGAAAATCGCCTGGTTGCGGGCTATTTCCAGTGTCGGCAATCGCGCGCTTTTACGCAAATGATTGCCGACCCTTCGGCGTTGGTTATAGTCGGTGAGAACGTTTGAATCACCAACGGCATGCCGGTTCTTGAACAAATCAACACGAACAATGTTTTGGCATTCAAGACGACGCGCCTGTGGGCACTCAAGGATTCGCCCGGCGCCTTTGGAAGTACTTACGCCCGGGAAGCAGTATTTTCTGACGCAGATTGGCAGACGCGCGCCGCGAAAATGAACGGCGAAACGAGGATTGGATATCTGGCCATGGACAACGGAGCTCCGTGCGGCATTGCCGCAGGATTTCTGGATGAACATGATCCGACCAGAGCGCATCTGGTCTCCATGTGGGTAGCGCCTGCATGCCGCAGGAGCGGCACCGGGGGACTTCTGGTCGCTGCAGTTCAGGCCTGGGCGCGCGCTCGTGGAGTACACGAACTGCGACTGATGGTGACGAGCTCGAATCAAGGTGCGATTGCATTTTATGAACGGCAGGGCTTCTCGCTGACTGGAAATATTGAGCCGTATCCAAATGATCCGTCTCTGATCGAATACGAAATGTCGCTCCTGATTTCGCGAGAAAGCTAGCTCGCCGAACAACTGGCGTCATGCCTGAGAGAGAATGTGTTCATGGACAAGATTGTGATGCTCAACGAAATTCTGGCCCAGGATCCGAGTAATGCATTTGCACGCTATGGACTCGCCATGGAGTACGCGGGCCGTGACGAAACAGATAGCGCCGTGGCGGAATTCGCGCGGCTGCTCGATCAGCATCCCGACTACACGGCCGGTTATTTCATGGCCGCACAGACTCTGGCGAAAGCGGAGCGGCCGGATGAAGCAAAGGTTCAGCTGACGCGGGGCATTGCCTCGGCCCGGCGAACCGGCAATCATCACGCTCTGAGCGAAATGCAGGCCATGCTCGATGAGCTGGAACTTGCCGGCTGAGGATCGGCCGATTTCGCATTGCGCTCAATCGACAGTCCAGAAATCCTTTGCTGGCTCATCAAAACAAGTCGCTGGCGGCGACAGTCTTTCCTCACCCGGACGCGCATAATTGCTCAGCAATGAAGATTCCCCTGTTTCCGCTGGATGTCGTGCTATTCCCGGACGCTTCTCTGCCTTTGCATATCTTCGAGGAGCGGTACAAGGAAATGATCGGCATCTGCATCGAGGAGGAATCAGCTTTCGGCGTTGTGCGCGCGCATCAGGAGGGCCTCGCCGTGATCGGCTGCACGGCTCGAATTGTTCGCGTGCTGCAACGGTACAGCGATGGACGCCTCGATATTCTCTGTCAGGGGGATCTGCGGTTCGAGATAGAAATGCTCGAGAACTCCCGCGCGTTTCTTGAGGCCGAGGTGGATTTCTTCGAAGACGACGGAGCTGTGGCATCGCGAGAATTGCGCGAAGAATGCGCGGCTTTGCATTTTGAGACGCTGGAGCTGGCAGGAATCGAAGTCGCGACCATGCACCTGAGCCTGGATGGACCGGTCTCGTTTGAACTGGCGTCGGCGCTGCCTGCGGATCTAGGCTTCAAACAGCAATTACTGAGCATGCGTTCTGACGAGGAAAGAACCGAACGTTTGCGCGACTTTTATCAGGCCATCCTGCCCAAACTGCGTACAACCGCAACCGCCGTCAAAGGCTCCGGACATAACGGGCACATTATGTAAGCGGTGTGCCTCCGAATCGCCGGAGGGCCCAGCTTCGTCTACTCTTATAGCAAGGGCGCGGCACTGCACCTGAGCGTTGCCATTACTGCTACATCCGGAGGAAGATCATGACCACTCGGCGCCTGCCGCAAACCCTCGGCGAACTTCGTGCCAGCAGGGACTTCTCCGAAGAGCGCACCGCGAGGCGTTCCGTTAAGGACGAGCTTCGCGAGAACCTGATCGAGCGGCTCAAGTCCCGTGAAACCATCTTCCCGGGCATTATTGGCTATGAAGATACGGTTGTCCCGCAGATCGTGAACGC
>Ga0335074_10004334_pt1 | contig 19538 bp, 16 predicted proteins | sample Lox_Sample_23_FD_206715 | JGI IMG/M metagenome (GOLD analysis project Ga0335074, IMG submission 206715) | Soil microbial communities from Loxahatchee National Wildlife Refuge, Florida, United States - Lox_Sample_2.3 | ecosystem: Environmental > Terrestrial > Soil > Wetlands | place: USA... | reverse complement strand
GGCTCTGACCCGCCCACCAAGGAGGAGCTCGACCAGTTCCTCAGCCAGGGCACGGGCGCTTAGGCGCAGGCCTCAGGCACAGTGCTCAGTCGCCTGGCCGCAATGCGCGGGGCCGCAACTCTCAGCCACCTTCTCCCAGGAGAGAGCCCAGGACCGCGCGGGCGCGTTCGAGCTCGGCCCGGGTGACGCGTTCGCCTGGCGCGTGCGCGAGCTCGGGGTCACCAGGGCCGAAGTTGGCAGCGGGAGTACCTCTCTCGGAGAAAAACGCGACGTCTGTCCAACCCAATTTCCCGGCCGGAGGGTGGCCCGTCAGCTGGAGAAGCCTGGCAAGGACGGGGTCTTGGAGCGACGGCAACGCAGCAGGGGCCGCGTCGGTGAAAACAAGGGCGTCGCCTTCCTCCAGCACGGAGGCCACCATTTCCCTCAATGCGGCTCTTGCCGCTTCCTTGTCCCGATCGGGTGCGAAGCGGTAGTTCACTTCTATGCCCGCCACTTCCGGCAGGACGTTCGCCGCGACGCCGCCCCAGGTGCGTACCGCCTGGAGCGACTCTTGGTAAGAGCAGCCGTCGATTTGGACTTTCCTAGGCGGCACGCTGGAAATCAGGCCCAACAAAGGACCGAGCCGATGTACCGCGTTGCTACCCGTCCACGGGCGGGCCACGTGGGCGCGAGCTCCCCGTAGGACGATTTCCGCCCTGAGCACTCCCTGGCAACCTGCTTCGACAAGGCAGTTGGTCGGCTCGCAAACGATCGCTGTGTCAGCATCGAGGAGATCCGGGTGAGACTCGGCCAGGGCGAGAAGGCCGCTATGGGCACGCGCGATCTCTTCAGCCACATAAAAGACGTACGTGAGGTCGCAGTTCGGGGCGCGAAGGCTGGCAGCAAGGTCGAGCATGACCGCAAGGCCACCCTTCATGTCTGTGGAACCGAGGCCCCAGAGTGTTCCCCCGTCCGTCCCCGTGACCTGGTTGTCGCCCGGCGCGCTCTCGGGGCCGCCCTCGGCACCACGCCGGCTCGGGGGCGGCACGGTGTCCAAGTGACCGGCCAAGAGCACCCTCACCGGCAAGGCGCCATGGGTGCGGGCGACTACGTTGTCACCGATGCGGTCCACTTCGAGCCAAGGCGCGCCCCGGGCAAAACCCTCTACAAAGTCGGCTATCTGAGCCTCTTGGAGAGAGACGGACGGTATCGCCACTAGCTCTTGGGCGAGAGCGAGCAGGTCGCTCACGGCCCAGCGGCGTGTTCGCGGAGGACGTCCTCCAGCTGTGCCTTCGAGTGGCGCTCGCCCTCCTTCAGCCACGAGATGACGAGCATGCAGGGGAGCCCGAAGGCACCACCGGGGAACTGCCTGGAGCGCGTTGCGGCAACGGCGACAGACCAGGGCGGCACCTCCCCGCGAGAGAGCTCCTTCCCGGTAGCCGCGTCAATTACCGGTATCGACGGGTTGAGGAGGCTCCCCTCTCCGAGCACTGCTCCCTTGCCTACTCTTGCCCCCTGGGTGATCATGCTCCGGCTCCCGATATTTGCCCCGTCGCCGATCACGACAGGGGCAGCCTGTGGGGGCTCGAGCACGCCTCCCACACCAACTCCTCCGGCAAGGTGGACGTCGCTCCCCACCTGCGCGCAGCTACCGACCGTTGCCCAGGTGTCCACCATGGTGCCAGGCCCGACGTAGGCGCCGATGTTCACATAGCTCGGCATCAGCACCGCCCCGCGGCCGATGAAGCTCCCCCATCGGGCCGAAGCCCCAGGTACCACTCTCACCCCTAATGCCTCGAAACCGTGTTTGAGGGGGATGCGGTCGACATACTCGAACGGCCCGAGCTCGGTGACTTCCATCGCAGAAACCTTGAAGAACAGCAGGACCGCCTTCTTCAACCACCCGTTCACCACCACCGGCCCCTCCCCGGCGACTTCTGCCACGCGCTCTTGGCCGGAGTCGAGCAGCGCTACCGCCTCGCGAACGACTTCGGCCTCCTCTGCATTACCCGGCCCGAGACCGTCGCGCTCCTCCCAGAGGTCCTCAATTCGGCTTTGCAGGTCCACAGGAGCCGGATGCTAGTGCGGCTCCGGGGAACCTGTCGTGGCTAGTACTGGGCTCAGCCGACCTATGCGCACCCGACCCGGGATGCAACGAGCTCTATCCGCTCAGTTGGCGCGACGGCCGCGACCCGTACGTAGCCGGCTCCAGCCTTGCCGTAGAACTCCCCGGGGGAAACCACGAGACCGCCACGTTCCGCCAGCTGCTCGGCGAAGCCCCAGGCATCACCTCCAGGCGCCGGTACCCAGAGGTATATCCCGCCCTCCGGCAGCGGCGCGTCTACGCCCATGCAAGCGAGGATCTCCCGCAGGCGGGTGAGCCGATGACGATAGCGGTCCCGCTGGGCCTCAGCGTGCGCCTGGTCGGAAAGCGCCGCCACCCCGGCGCTCTGGGCCGGGCCTGGGACCATCAAGCCCGAGTGCTGGCGCACGTCGCGCAGGAAGGCAACCACCTCGGGGTCCCCGGCGTACCAACCAAACCGCAACCCAGCAAGGTTGCTCCGCTTGGACAGCGAGTGCACCGCGAGCACTCCCCCCAACCCGCCAGGTTCACCACCAAGGCCGATCACCGATTCGGGCGGGCGCCCCCAAGTGTGCTCGATGTAACACTCGTCACTTGCCACCAGGACGCCCTGAGAACGCGCCCAGGCGACGACACGGCGCAGATCTTCGACCTGCCCGGCAGGGTTCCCCGGGCTGTTCACCCAAAGGACGAGCGCCCTGGACGCGTCCTCCTCGCTTACGGCACTGGGCGAGAGGCGGAGGCGGAACCCCTCGTCGACTGGCACAGGTACCGCTCGTAGCCCCGCGAGGAGCGCGCCCATCTCATAAGTCGGGTATGCCAGTTCCGGGTAAAGGACAGTGTCTCGGGATGGGGCCCGCAGGTGGAGCATTTTGGGGAGGCTTGCAACTAACTCCTTTGTGCCGATGCAGAGAGCAACGTCTTGCGGCGAGATCAAACGGTCGAGCCGGACAGCAGTCCACCGCGCGATCGCTTCCCGGGCCTCGAGCGAGCCGGCCGAGGACGGGTAGCCGCGCAAGGCACCCCCGCGGTCAGCTTCGGCGAGCGCCGCTAGAACTGCTGAGCTCGGTGGGTCGCAGGGGCTGCCGACCGAAAGGTCCACCGCGCCCCCATCGTGTTGGGCCGCTCGCGCGCGGAGCGGCTCGAGCCGGTCATAGGGGTAAGTGGGAGGCCGGAAGGGCTCGTCTTGCGGCACGTCCTGGGGCATCAGCCGGTCTCCTTTTGGTCGCCTCTTATGAACTCAGCGAATTGTGCCAAAGCCGCACCTGGCAACTTCACTTGGAAAACCGCCGAGCTCTCGCCCTGTTCTGTCGAGACGACCTCGCCTTCGCGATGCAGAGCGGCGACCACGTCGCCTCGGCTGTAGGGCACTTCGAGCACCAGTGCGCGGTTCTTTTGGTGAAGGACGTCAGCGATCGCGACCACCAGCGCCTCGACCCCCTGCCCGGTCGCTGCCGAGATGGCGACCGACCCCGGGAAGCGCGAGAGCAATTTTGCCGACGCCTCGGCCGCGATGTCTGCTTTGTTGAACACGACCAGCTCGGGGATGTCGCCGGCCGTTATCTCGGCAAGCACTGAGCGCACGGCATCGATCTGGCCCTCGGGCTCGGGCGCCGCCGAGTCGACCAGGTGCACGAGCAAGTCTGCCTCGCCCACAACTTCGAGCGTGCTGCGGAAAGCCTCGACGAGCTGGTGGGGGAGCTTGCGGACAAAGCCCACGGTGTCCGAGACCAGGACCGGCTCACCGCCTGGGAGCGCGAAGCGCCTCGTCCGAGGGTCGAGGGTTGCAAAAAGCCTGTCGTCAGCGACTACGTCGGCTCCGGTGAGCGCGTTCAGCAACGTGGACTTGCCTGCATTGGTGTAACCGACCAGCGACACCGACGCAAGCCTGCTCTGACGGCGGCCTTGGCGCTGCAGACGGCGGCGGCGCTCGAGCTGGGAGAGCTCCGACTCCAGCTTGTGGACCCGCCGGACCAACCGCCTCCGGTCGACTTCGAGCTGGGTTTCCCCGGGCCCGCGGGTGCCGATCCGCCCCGCTTGCTGCGAGAGGGCAGCGCCGCGGCCTCGCAACCGCGGCAGGCGGTAGCGGAGCTGGGCGAGCTCGACCTGGGCGCGGCCTTCCTGGGTGGCGGCGTTCTGTGCGAATATGTCGAGGATCACTGCTGTCCGGTCGATCGCCGTGCGACCAAGTATCTTTTCCAGGTTCCGAGACTGGGCCGGTGAGAGCTCGTCATCGAAGACCACGGTGTCGGCGTCAGTGGACTCGGAAACCTCCCGGAGCTCGAGAGCCTTGCCCCGACCAACATAAGTGGCGGGGTCGGGCTCGTCCCGGCGCTGATGGACACGGGCGACCACGTCGGCACCGGCCGTACCGACCAGCAAAGCGAGCTCGTCTAAGTGGCGCTCCGTCTCTGCTTCAGGTGGGCCGCCGTCCCAGCCGTGGCTCCCGGGAGGAAGAGTGACACCAACGAGGACGATCTTTTCCCGGAAGCTGCGTTCTATGAGGCTCATTCCCGCAATTAGCTCCCCGCTCTCTCCCCCATCGTGCGCCCCGCCCGAGCATCTCGGGCACCCACCGTGGCCCGGGCATCGAAGCCAGGAAAGCCACCGGTGCGGTCGAAGAAGCAACGCCCGATGCGGTGGCTCGGGCCGCTCAGGACGGCGGCGCCATCAGAGCGCAGCTCCACTTCCGCCGAACCTCCTGGTTGGTGGACGGTAACCTTGCTGGCCACGCGGCCCCAGTGGCGCAACGCGGCCGCCGCCGCCACGGAGCCGGTGCCGCAGGCGAGGGTCTCCCCGACGCCCCGTTCCCACACCCGCATGGTCACCTCGTCCGGGCCGGGGCCGAGCGTCACGAACTCGACATTGCAGCCCCCCTCGCCAACAGCGGCGCTCAACGTCCGCCCGAGACCGCTCACGTCAATGCTCGCCGGGTCAGGGCCGAGCACTACGAGGTGAGGGTTGCCGACGTCGACGAGCAGCTGGCCATCGCCGACATTGCACAGTTCCGCGCCACCCCGCACCTTGGGCTCGCCCATCTCGGTGCTCGCCCACATCTCACCTGCGGCGAGCGCACGGATGTGGACCTCCCTTCCCCCGGCCGGGGTGACGACCGAAACGGACGATCCAGGGCCAGCGTTCACAAGCCCCTCGTCGACGGCAGCATGCACCAAGCAGCGCAGGCCGTTCCCGCTCACCTCGGCTTCGCTGCCGTCAGCGTTGAGCAGTTGGAAAGCGAGGTGCCAAGCAGCTCCCGGCGGGGCCAGGCTCCCACGCAGCATGCCATCCGCACCCCAACCGCGGTGGCGGTCGCAGGCTGCGCGCGCGAGCGCGACATCGAGGGGCGGCGCCCCCTCGGCATCGAGCAGCACAAGGAAATCGTTCCCCAGTCCCTCGTACTTGACGAGCGCCAATCCCTCCGGCCTACCCATTTGCCCAGTTTCCCAACAAAGCACGCGTCACCTCCAGAGGGTTTTCTGCCGCCCCGAACCACCGGACGCGAGGGTCGCGGCGCCACCACATCCTTTGGCGGCGAGCGAACTGGCGCGTGCGCCGAACGGCCTCGTCGGCAGCTTCGAGGAGAGGGACGCCTTTTTGCACGTGAGCGAGGAGCTCCCGGTAGCCGAGAGCCTGGGAGGCCGTCCTCGAGAGACCCTCGGGTTGCGCCGCAAGGTGGCGGACCTCTTCCAAAAGGCCAGCTTGGAGCATCGCCTTAAAGCGGGCTTCGACCCTCGTTGCCACCACCGCACGCGGCAACCAGACGCCCGCGAGCCGCCAGCCCGAGCTCGGGAAAGCCCCGACCCCAGGACCGAAGCTCGAAAACGGGCGCCCGCTCCCGATGGTAACTTCCAAAGCTCGCAGCACGCGGCGGCGGTTCCCCGCTTCGACCCGCCTCGCCCCGGCGGGGTCAATCTCGGCCAGCCGCTCATAAAGTAGGGAGGTGCTCGGCTCTCGCTCGAGCTCACGAGCGACCTCCGGCCACTTGCCGGGGACGGCAAAGCCATCGATGAAGGCGTGCACGTAGAGCCCGGTGCCGCCAACCAACATCGCCCTGTGCCCCCGCGATTCAATGCCCTCTACCACCTCGGCCGCCATCGCCCTGAAACGGGCGACGTCCCAGTCCTCCCATGAGCACACCACGTCAAGGAGGTGGTGTGGCACCGCCGCCCTCTCGAGAGCGCCCGGCTTGGCAGTGCCGATGTCCATGCCGCGGTAGACCTGCATCGAATCGGCGCTGACAATTTCCACGTCCCCGAGGTGTAAGGCAACTTCGAGCGCAATGGCGGACTTCCCAGACGCGGTCGCGCCAACGAGAGCGAAATGCCGAGCGCCGACCGGCTTGCTCAGCTCGCCATCACCGGGATGAGCACCCGGTGCCGGGGCGGGGCCAGCACTCGCAGCACCTTGGCTTTGAGGAAATGGGCAGCCGCCTCCTCGACGAGCACCTCCACCGTCGAGCCGGCCCGGAGGCGCTCGTGCTCCACATGTACCAGCTTGTTGTGGCGGGTGCGACCAGAAAACACCCCCGGGCCACCTCTTTTGGCCGGTCCTTCGATCAGTACTTCTTCGGTGAGGCCAAGGCGGGCTTGGTGCCGGCGTAGAGCGCTCCGCTCAACAACCTGGCGAAGACGCTCGAAGCGCTCGGCGCACACTTGCGGAGGGACAAAGCGGTCTTGCCAACCGGCAGCTTCAGTGCCGGGCCGTGGCGAAAAAATGAACGTGTAAGCGCTGTCGTACTCAACCTCCGCCGCAACTTCCAGCGTGCGTTGGAAGTCCTCCTCTGTCTCGCCGGGGAACCCGACGATGATGTCCGTCGTCACCGCCAAGTCGGCAATCGCTGCGCGCGCGGACCCAAGGCGATCGAGGTACCGCTCGGCCGTGTACCCGCGGCGCATGAGGCCTAGGACGCGGTCGCTGCCCGACTGGAGAGGAAGGTGCAGGTGCGGGCAAACGGCCTTTTCGCTCGCCATCGCCTCGATCGTCTCGGGCCGCAGGTCCTTGGGGTGCGGGCTGGTAAAGCGCACCCTGTCGATCCCGTCCACGCCTGACACTGCTCGCAGAAGGTCAGCGAAAAGAGGGCGGGCTCTCGGTGAAGCCGAACGCGCCCACTCCTCGCCGGTTTGGTAGGCGTGTTCCCGCCAATCTGGGCGAGCGCGAGCTTTTAGCGCGAGGTCTCGCCCATAGGAGTTGACATTTTGGCCGAGGAGGGTGACCTCGACAGTCCCCCTTGAGGCGAGGTCCTCGACTTCCGTCACGATCTGCCCGAAGGGCCTGCTCACCTCTTTGCCCCTAACGGAGGGCACAATGCAGAACGCGCACTTGTTGTCGCAGCCCACTTGGACCGTCACCCAGGCCGAGAAGGGGAGCTCGCGCTTCACTGGGAGCGCCGAAGGAAATGAGCTCTCCTCTGTCTGGGCGGCTTCAAGCACCTCGACGAGAGGTCCCTCTGCCCGTGCACGCTCCAAGAGCTCAGCCGCGCGTCCGACGTTGTGGGTGCCAAAGACGGCGTCGACCCAGGGCGCGCGCTCGAGGACCCTTTCCCTGTCCTTTTGTGCCAGGCACCCGCCAACTGCGATCTGCAGATCTGGGCGCTCCCGCTTCAATGCACGGAGCCGGCCAAGGTTGCCGTAGAGGCGGTTGTCTGCGTTTTCTCTGATGCAGCAAGTGTTGAGCACGACTACGTCGGCCTCATCGACGCTGGCTGCCGGCACCATGCCATTTGATTCAAAGAGCCCGGCGAGGCGTTCTGAGTCATGCTCGTTCATCTGGCACCCAAAGGTTCGCACGAAGTAACGGCGAGCCGAAGCCGCCGGTACCTCGGTGCCGACCGGTCCAGCTTGGTGCGAGCTCACTCAAAAGAGCTTAAGGCTTTCGTGCAAAGGCGCGTGGGCTACCGTGTGTACCTGGGCACGCCAGAGCTCGTAAAGAGCTAACATCGCGCGCGGTTGCCTCGGTTGAGCGGGTCCCCGCCAGCCTGCTCCCGAGGCGACCCTTCCTAGCGCCTCAGCCCTCGTCGTGAGAGCGGGCGCAGTGCTCTTAGGTGCTCGTTCGGTCTGCCTTAGTAACCCTGATCATACCCGCGATCAGCGGCCCGCGGCGAACTAGGCGCAAAACCTTGTAACTGTTGCTGTTCGCGGGCCTTGCGGGCACTGCTGGCACTGCGGGCCTTACCGGCACCGCCGATGAGCGAGCGGCTAGCGCCGAGCAGCGGCAGTTGAACACACTGGTCAAATGAGATGTTTCGTCGCTGTCTGGCCGCCTCCGCCCGTCCTCGAAGCACTTGCCGGCATCATCCGCCCGCAGCGCGAGATCCTTCGTTGGTCGACCCATGACCAGTGGCACATAACATTGCGCTTTTTCGGCGAGCTTTCCGCTCCGGACGTCGACCTCGCGATATCCAATTTGGGGCCAGCGGTGGCGAGCATTGTGGGACCGCTCGAGGCCTGCGGCGGGCCTGCTACGCAGTTCCTCGGCCCGCACCTGGTGATCTGGCCCGTAGAGGGCTTGGCGCCGCTCGCCGAAGCAGTTGTTGCCTCGAGCACACGTCTGGGCCAAGCACCGTCCGGCCGGCCCTTCATAGGGCACGTGACAATTGCCCGGTCTCGTGGCGGCGCCAACTTGCGCCGCGAACGCGAGCTCCTGCAACCGCTGGCATCGTCATGGCAGGTGCGTTCCGTCTCGCTAGTACGAAGCGAGCTCAACCCAAAGGGCGCAACTTATAACGACCTGGCGACGTTCAACCTTGGCGAGCAACCGTAGGAAGCGCCGTCGTCTTCGCTGCAACTACCAGGGCGGCGATAGCCTTGGGGAGCGGACAGTGAGGAGCACGACGGCTGACGGTAAGGAGCAGGAGCGAAGATGAGCGACCGCACGAACGCCACGAAACAGTACTCGAGGCAACTGCCGAAGGACCGCAACCTGCGAGCTTCCAACCAGGACCGGGACGCAGTCGCGGACATCTTGCGTCGCCAGCACACTGAAGGGCGGATAGACACCGACGAGTTCGCCGAGCGCTACGGCCACTGCATCGAAGCCAAGACCTACGCCCAGCTCGACGAGCTGGTCGCCGACTTACCACCGGAGGCCGAGCCAGCCCTAGGGGTGGCTGCGGGAGCCGGGGGCCCGGGGTGGGGACCAGCATGGGCCGGGGGCCCGGGGTGGGGACCAGCATGGGCCGGGAAGCACGCTTGGTCCAGAGGGCCGCGGCGGTCAACTTGGGGAGCTCGCCGGGTATGGCGCGGGCCCCTCCTCGCATGGCTGGTGCTCGTCCTTGTCATCTCGATATTGCTTGGGCACCCGTTCTTCTGGTTGGCTATCCCGCTGTTTTTCCTCTTGGTTGTGCGGCCGCTCGTGTGGTGCTCGAGCTGTCGGGACGGGCTGGCAAGCCGGCATCGGCAAGGGCCCGCGACCTACCCGTACTGAGAAGTCGGGTGGTTCATGAGGCCGCGCCGATGGTTCGCGTCCACTGAACCACGGGTGGGGTGGTCAAGCCAGAGCCCGAGGCTCACGAGACCTCCGGGGCCCCCGCGACCTCCGGGGCCCGCCCGCGACCCGGTCCACCACCGAACATGTGTTTGGTAGTAGAGTTGGCGTCCAAGTTACAGGGTTGAAATTACACCGTTACCGCTACCAGCCTCCGGCCTATCGAGCCGCCTGGCGAGCGGGGTAACGGTCACACCCTCTTCGTAGGGTTCTTCACTCAGCAACCTGAACACGAAAAAGCGAGAGGACGGCCCCCACAGTGGAACGTGACAAAGCACTAGAAATGGCCCTCGGCCAGATCGAGAAGCACTTTGGCAAGGGCGCCATCATGCGCATGGGCGAAAACGCCCATATGCAGGTCGAGTCCATCTCGACCGGCGCTTTGTCCCTCGACCTGGCGCTCGGGATCGGCGGCCTCCCCCGCGGCCGCATAGTCGAGCTCTTCGGGCCCGAATCGTCAGGGAAGAGCACCCTGGCCATGCACGTTGTCGCCGAGGCTCAGCGCAACGGAGGCATTTGCGCCTATATCGACGCTGAGCACGCGATGGACCCCGTGTACGCAAGAGCCATCGGGGTCAACGTCGACGACCTCCTCATCTCTCAGCCAGACACGGGCGAGCAAGCGCTCGAGATAGCTGACATGCTCATCCGCTCGGGCGCGCTCGATGTCATAGTTATCGACTCGGTGGCGGCCCTCACCCCACGAGCCGAGATCGAAGGCGAGATGGGCGACGCCCACGTGGGCCTCCAGGCCCGCCTCATGTCCCAGGCTCTGCGCAAGTTGACGGCCACTCTCAGCAAGTCCCGGACGATCGCAATATTCATCAACCAGTTGCGGGAGAAGATAGGCGTCATGTTCGGCTGCTTCTCCTACGGGACGCGAATCACTCTTGCAGATGGGACTCAGGAGAAGATAGGTAAGATCGTCAACCAGCATCTCCCAGTCGAAGTGCTGTCGTATGACCACGAGCGGGACATGGTTGTCCCAAGGCGCGTCGTCAATTGGTTCAACAACGGCACAACCAACAAGTTCCTCCAGTTCACGGTGGCGCGACCGGGGGGCAATGGCAGGGCCCAGTTCGGTTGCACCCCTAACCACCAGATCAGGGCTCCGGGAGGATGGAGAGAGGCATCAGAGCTCAGGATCGGTGACCGAGTCCTTGAATCGGTGGAGCACCGTCTCTCCGACTTTCAATGGCAAGTGCTCCTCGGAGGTCTCATGGGAGAAGGAGCTTTGTCAGGCACCCGGGCCGCCCTCAGTGCGCGGTTTAGGTTCGGACATGGAGCAAAGCAGGAAGTGTACGCCGACTGGAAAGCCTCGCTCTTCGCCAACCTGCTCCCGTGTCGAACGACCAATTCCAAAGGTGCCGTCTTCTACGACCTACCGCCCCTGCCTGAGCTGGGAGAACTGCGGGAAGCCGTCTACGTCGCAGGTAAGGTCGCAGGTAAGAAGGTGCTCAGCGAGGACTTCCTGAAGGCCTTAACACCGCTTTCGTTGGCTATTTGGTATATGGACGATGGGCATTACTCCAATCGCTCGAAAAACCTCCAGGCCTGCACGGCTCAGGGAAGCGGGCGGATCGAAATATGCGTCGAAGCCATTGAGCCAACGAGCCGCGACCGCCTCGCCCGTTATCTCGCCGACACTTGGCGGGTCCGCCCTCATCTCCGCCTTGCCGGAACGGCAAAGAAGGCCGTCCTCGTCTTCCCAAAGGACGAAGCGGCAAAGTTCCAGGCGCTCATAGCTCCCTTCGTCCATCCGTCCATGGAGCACAAACTGCAGCAGCGGTACCAGGGCAAGTTTGCGGTCGAACCTGTGTTCGCTCCCCCACGCTTCATGCTCTCGCCGATGCCCATTGTGGACATTAAACAAAAGCCTCGCACTAGGAGCATGCTCCGCTTCGACATTGAGGTCGAAGGTACGCACAACTACTTCGTTGACCATGTCATGGTGCACAACAGCCCTGAGGTAACCCCCGGCGGGCGGGCGCTCAAGTTCTATTCCTCCATCCGCCTCGACATCCGCCGGGTGGAGACGATCAAGGACGGTGCCGAAGTGATCGGCAACCGCACGCGGGTGAAGGTCGTCAAGAACAAGTGCGCGGCACCCTTCAGGCAATGCGAGTTCGACATCATGTACAACAAGGGGATCAGCCGCGAAGGCTCTCTCCTTGATGTCGCGACAGAGCTCGGCATCGTACGCAAGTCCGGGGCTTGGTACACCTACGAAGGCGAGCAGATCGGCCAGGGCCGCGAAAACGCCAAGACCTTCTTTAGCGAGAACCTCGAGATGATGATCGAGATCTCTGAGAAGGTGCGCCAAAAGGTTGGCGTGGGAGGAGCGCCCCTCGCTGCCGAAGATAGCGACGACACGGTCCTGCTCGAGGACTGACCGCGGGGTTACTCGAGCACTGGCCCCCCGGCGCTTAGCACAGGACGCAACGACTCCTCCACCGCAGCTTCGACATGCAGCCGAGTCGTTGGGAACAGCGGCACCGGGCTGTCGTCTGCGCCCACCAAGAGCTCGATCTCGGTGCAGCCCAAAATGATCCCTTCAGCCCCCGCAGCGACCAGGCGGGCTATCACTTCTTGGTACCTACGGCGCGAGCTCTCCTCGACGCGCCCCAAGCAGAGCTCTTCATAAATTATGCGATGAACCTCCGCGCGGTCGTCCCGCTCGGGCACCAGGACCTGGAGGCCATGACCGGCGAGACGGCCGCGGTAGAAGTCCTGTTCCATCGTGAAGGCGGTCCCAAGCAGCCCGACCGTCTTCACCCCGGCGGCCTTCACGCCGGCAGCAGCGGTGTCGACGAGATGGACGAGCGGGACCGACACCGCGGCTTCTACTTGGCCTGCGACCTTGTGCATGGTGTTGGTGCAAATGAGGAGCAGCTCAGCCCCTCCCGCCTCCAGGGACCTGGCAGTGCTAGCCAAGAGCTCACCAGCCCCGTCCCAGTTCCCTGCCACCTGCAGACGCTCAACTTCGGCGAAGTCAACGGACGCGAGCAATATCCGTGCCGAGTGCAAGCCCCCGAGGCGCTTGGCCACAAGCTCGTTGGCCAGGCGGTAATACTCCGCGGTGGACTGCCAGCTCATCCCGCCAAGCAGCCCGATGACCCGCTGAACAGGCGGGCCGGGAGCGACTGGTTGCACTGCCTCCTCGGGCCCGTCGGGCTCCCCGCTCATCCCCGACATCTTGTCATTGCGCGCCGGCTGGGGCTACCCGGCCCTCCCTCCGTCGTTTTTGCGTTGCACCGCTCTGCGTGCAATTTGTAGGGCGCTCACATTTGGCAACTGTTGCTAATGCGGCGTAGATGTTTGCGCAAGATCCCGAAAAACTTCACAAATTACTTGGCGTTCGTGTCCTTTGCGCGCGATACTTGAAGCATTCGTTTCGCAGGATGTTAGGTAGATGCTTGGTTCGCCAAGCCCATAGGCTGCTCGGAGGGTGCCATGGCAGCGTTTGGTCTGGTAGATGAGCCCATGACTACCGTGTTGGACCTGACTTCACCGGCGGTCTCCGGTGAGCTCACGCAGATCCAAGCGCGCCTGCACATTGTCACCGGGCTCTTGGACGCGCTCGGCCGGGTGAACGAAGTCAACAAGATCATCCAGTTCTCACAGGACCGTTCGGTGGCTTTGCTCGCCTTGCAGCACGAGCCCTTCCGCTACACGCCGGGGCAAGCCGAGGCGGTCCTCGACATGCCGCTCTCCTCGCAAGCGTCTGACGCGAGCGAGCGCCTGCGCGTCGAGCGCGACAAGCTCCAGCGGCGCCGGGCCGCTCTTCGCGAGCACGTCATGGAGGCTCTCTCTCTGCACTGGTTTGGTTAACCGGTTCAGCGGTTCCAAAAGCGGCGCTGGGGCGCGAGGTTGCGATCAACTTGCTTACGTTTTATGCGCGGGTGCAAATTGCGCAACGAGCGACCGTCGGAGCAAGTCAAGGGCATAAGTTGTCGCGCGTTGGCGAATTAGGTCACGAGTGCCCGAAAGCGTGAGACGAGTTGCACTGGCTCCTTGAGCGCCCGTCAACGCGACCCACACGGTCCCGATTGGTTGCTCTTCTTGCATCGTGGGGCCGGCCACGCCGGTAAGCGACAACCCGATGTCAGCCTTCAGGGCCCTTGCCGCCCCCAAGGCCATCTCCTTTGCCGCCAGCTCGCTTACGACGGGCCCAGGGCCGACCCCGAGCAAGCCCCGTTTGACCTCGTCGCTGTAGCTGACCACGCCCCCGATGAACCACTCGCTCGCTCCCGGGACAGAGCTCAAGCGAGACGCCACCAACCCACCCGTGAGCGACTCCGCTACGGCGAGCTTGAGCCCCCGAGCGACCAGGGACTGCCCGACGACTACCTCGAGGCTCTCGTCGTCTACTCCCCCAACCGACTCACCGAGCAGAGCCCGCAGCTCCGCTTCCTCATTCCTGAGCGCAAGCTCTGCCGCCGCCTCAGCCTCTTCAGGGCTGGCCCCTACGGCCCGAGTCGTCACGCGCACTCGCACACCCTCGGTGACGTTGGCGAGAAAAGCGATCGTGGTCCCCGTCCCCTCGAGCGCCACGAGCCGGGGAGCGACGATCTCGGCAACTTTGGACTCCGGCACGCCCCACACGCGGAGGAACCTGCTCTGAACAGTCGCTATTTCACCGGACCTCTCGCGCGACCTTCGCAGGAGATCCGGCACGATGACGTTGGCCACAAGGTCGCGCATTTCGGCCGGTACGCCTGCCACCGCATAGATCACCCTGTCCTCGAGGGGGCAGATCAGCCCGGGCGCGGTCCCGAGGGCCCCGAGCAGGGGTGTGGCGCCCTCGGGGACGTCAGCCTGCTTGAAATTGGAAGCCGGCACTTCGCGGCCCCGGAACCTCTCGGCCAACCAGGCCTCGATCGCCGGGTCGCGCACGAGGCTGACGCCCATCACCTCTGCTATGGCTTCTCGCGTGATGTCGTCCTGGGTCGGCCCGAGCCCGCCCGAACAGATGACCGCATCGCTGCGTAAGAGCGCCGAGCGCAGCGCGGCCACGATCCTGGCGTGGTTGTCACCAACTTTGCCCTGGAAATAGCACGCGATCCCAGCCTCAGCGAGGCGCTGGCCTATCCACGAAGAGTTCGTGTCGACGACATCGCCAAGCAAGAGCTCGGTGCCTATAGCGAGAACTTCGCAGTCCACGTGGCTCAGGCGCGGGTTGCCACGGGTCGGCGGCCAGCAGCCCTCGAGTCGAGCAGGTACTGAGCAGCGCTCGCCCAAGCGAGCACTACTGCCAGCCAGATGGCGACCTGAGAAAGTGTGAGGCGGGTGGGCCAAGTGACAGGTAGCAGCACGAGGCCGACCGTTACGAACTCGACGAGAGTTTTGGCCTTGCCCACCCAACGGGCAGGGACGCTCACCCCGTGTTTTGCGACCGCCACCCGGTAGCCCGTGATGAGGACCTCTCTGCCCGCCAAGAGGGCAACGGGCACCCAGGTGAACTTCCCGAGCGCCGCCATCGCGACGAGGGCGCCGAGCACCATGAACTTGTCCGCCAAGGGGTCCAAGAAAGCGCCCGAGGTGCTCGGGCCGTGCCGGCGTGCCAGCCAGCCATCGACCGCGTCGCTGAGGGCGAGGGCCGCCCAAAAAAGCAATGCCGCCCAAGACGGGGTTGCCCGCAGGACGATGAGGACGAGCAGAGGAGTGGCCAGAAGACGAGCAACCGTGACGCCGTTGGCCGCCGTCCTTATCCCGCCCGTAGTGAGCACCTGGGAGCGCGGCTGGCTCACGACGCTCCCAGTACCGGACGGGCGACGAGGTCGGGCCCAATAGCGCCGGTAATTTCCACCTCATGCCACGTGCCGGCAGGCAACTTCGCCGGCACGCGGACCGCCCCGTCGATCTCGGGAGCCTCGAGGTGGCTGCGGGCTTCCCCGGGCGCATCCACGAGCACCCGGAACCGAGCGCCTACGAGCGCGTTGCGCCGCGTCGCCGTAATGGAGTCCTGTAGCTCCGTGCACTCCCGGAGGCGTTCTGCCACTAGCGATGACGGTACATGGCCCTCCAAGCCCGCGGCATGGGTCCCCTCCTCGTTAGAGAAAGCAAAGAAGCCCGCCCAGTCCAAGCTCGCCTCCTGGAGGAACGCGAGGAGCATGTCGTGGTCCTCCTCCTCTTCCCCCGGGTAGCCCACGATAAAAGACGACCGCAGCGCCGCCCCCGGGAAGCGCCGGCGGATCTCTGCCACCCGCTCCAAGAAACGCTCACCGTCCCCAAAACGACGCATCCGCCTCAACAAGGCACGGGAAACGTGCTGCAAAGATAGGTCGAAATAAGGGCAGCCGCTCTCGCCTATCGCATCGATGAGCTCATCGCTCAGCCCCGACGGGTAAAGGTAGAGAAGCCGCACGCGCTCCACGCGCTCTTCGACTTCCCCCATTAGTTCCACAAGCCGTCCCCGCGGGCTCCCCGCGGCGGCGTCCCTCCCCCAAGAAACCAGGTCCTGTGCGACAAGGACAACTTCTTGGACGTCGCCGAGGGACTCTACTTCGGCAAGGATGTCTTCTCGGCGGCGCGAGCGCTGCGGCCCGCGGAAGGAAGGGATCGCGCAGAAACCGCAACGCCTGTCACATCCTTCGGCGACCTTCAGGTACGCCCAGGGAGCTCGTGCAGGCGGCCGCGGGAGGTTGAGGAGGTCAAACGACGGCACGACGGGCGCTCGCAACAAGCGCACGGGCGCGCTCGCACCCCAGGGAACTGGCAAAAACGGCGTCCCGAAGCCGGCCACCTGGTCCACTTCTGGCATAGCGTCGGCGAGCTCCTGGCCATATCGCTCTGCCAAGCACCCCGTGACGACCAACTTCGCGCCCTCTTTGCGGGCGCCGGCGAGCTCTAGGACCGTGTCGATGGATTCCTGGCGCGCCTGCTCGATAAATGCGCAGGTATTGACCACGACCAGGTCGGCTTTGCCCGGGTCGCGGGCAGGGCTGAGACCTTCAGATTGCAAGAGGCCGGCCAATTTGTCCGAGTCGACCTTGTTCTTAGGGCACCCCAGAGTCTCCAGCCAGTAGCGCCCGGTCATCTTGCCAAGCGTACAGGCCGGGAGCCGCAGCTCCCTGCTCAGTCGAGGTCGTAAACCTCGACCCCACGGAGACCGGGGGGGACCTCGAGGACCTGGCCGCTCAACTCGAGGGAGGACATCAGCTGCCTGGCCGACTCTGCGAGGGCCGGCGCACGCTCCCTTGTACTCATTGCGAGGATGCTCGGCCCTGCCCCCGACCAGCACGACGTGAGCGCGCCGGCGTCGCGCAGGCCCGCCAAAATGGCCGGCGCTTCGGGCAAAAGGACAGAACGTGCCTGTTGGTGGAGGCGGTCGTCGCCGGCAGTCGCTAGGAGCCCGCGGTGATCGGCCAGGCCGGCGACAAGCAAGCCCATTCGCCCGAGGTTGAAAACGGCATCCTCATAAGGGACGCTCTCTGGCAAAATGTCGCGGGCAGCGGGTGTCGAGAGCCTGAGGTCTGGCACCACGACGACGAAGCTCAGCTCGGGGTCGAGCCGGAGAGAGCGAGCAACCGGCTGGTCGTCGACCAACGCGGCCGTCACAAGGCCTCCGAACGCCGAAGCAGCTGCGTTCTCGGGATGACCATCTATGGCGGCCCCCCAGCGGAAAGCGCCTACGGCCCCCTCCTCGACACCGGCTGCCGCGGCGGCGGCGACTGCGAGGGCGGCTGAGGACCCGAGCCCACGAGCTACCGGGATCTCCGAGCGGATGCGCAGCCCAAGGCGGTCGTGGCCGAGGACCTTACATGCGACTTGAGCCGCGAGGTGGGAGGCCCCGGTGGCAAGGTCGGCACCTTCGCCTTCGGCCTCGACGAGCAGGCCTTGCGGGCGCTCGCGCAGCTCGACCTCGATGAACAGCCCGAGCGCCACGGCAAGAGTGTCGAAGCCAGGCCCGAGGTTCGCCGACGATGCGGGGGCGCGGGCTAGCCGGTGCATTTCGCTCACGAAGTTCAAGGACTACCAGGCCCGCCGCCGATGCTCAAACCGAGCGTGTTGAACGGGCCGGCTCAGCGGTCGTTGCCGCGGGCGTCGTCGAGCTCTTCTGCGGTCATGAGCACGGCGCGTGCCTTGGACCCTTCCGAGGGGCCGACGACGCCCCGCTGCTCGAGCAGGTCCATCAACCGCCCCGCCCGCGCGAAGCCCACCCGCAGCTTGCGCTGGAGCATGGAGGTGCTGCCGAGCTGGCTCCGCACCACGAGCTCCATGGCCTCGTCGAGGAGGTCCTCGCCATCGTCGCCGTCGCCCCCATAGCCCGCTCCCCCAGGGCTCTCGGCACCCTCTACGCCCTCCACATAGCTTGGGCCCGCTTGGCGCCGCCAGTGGGCGACGACCTTGTGGACGTCTTCCTCGTCGGTCCAAGGGCCCTGCAGGCGCCTCGCCAGGCTGGAGGAGGCAGTCAGGAGAAGCATGTCGCCCTTTCCGATGAGCCGTTCCGCCCCGGCCTGGTCGAGCACGACACGGCTGTCAGCCAGAGACGAAACGGCAAAGGCCAAGCGGGAGGGGATGTTCGCTTTGATGAGCCCGGTGATGACGTCAACCGACGGCCGCTGCGTCGCCAGCACGAGGTGGATCCCAACAGCTCGGGCCATCTGAGCAATACGGCAAATGGACTCTTCGACGTCCCGAGCGGCCACCATCATCAGGTCGTTGAGCTCGTCCACGACCACGAGGATGAACGGCAAGCGCACGAAACGTGAGGTGGTGCCCTCGGCAGGCGAGCCCTCGAGGGCTACGAAGTCACCTCGGTCCCAGGCGGCGTTGTAGCCCGTGACGTCGCGCATGCCGACCTCGGCGAGAAGGTCATAGCGCCGCTCCATCTCCTCGACAGCCCAATGAAGGGCGTTGGCGGCTTTCTTGGGGACCGTTACCACGTTTGTGAGCAGGTGCGGGAGGCCAGAATAAGCGCCGAGCTCGACGCGCTTGGGGTCGACGAGGATCAACCGCACCTGGTCAGGCGTGGCACGCATGAGGACCGAAGTGAGCATGCTGTTTATGCAGGAGGACTTGCCCGAACCGGTGGCCCCGGCGATGAGGAGGTGGGGCATTTCGGCAAGGTTGACCATGACCGGCCGCCCGGCTATGTCCCGCCCGGCTGGGACCTCCAGCGGGTGGCGAGCAGCCTGGGCCTCTGCTGAGGCGAGGATGTCGCCAAGGCTTACGGTCTGGCGTTGCCGGTTGGGCACCTCGACGCCGATCGCCGAGCGCCCCGGTATGGGCGCTTGGATGCGCACTTCCGCGGCTGCCATCGCGTAAGCGATGTCACGCTGGAGCACCGTCACGCGCTGGACCTTTACACCTGGCCCGAGCTCGAGCTCGTAGCGCGTGACGCTCGGGCCGACGGTGGCGCCGACCAAACGCGTCTCGACGCCATGTGCTGCCAGCGCCCCTTCCAACGTTTTGCCAAGGATCTCGACCTGACGGCGGTCGACCTCGGCGTTCTTGCTACGCCGAAGGAGCGCCATGGGGGGGAGGCGCCAAGCCGGCGTGGGCCGTAGGGGAAGGTTGAGGTCGATCGTCAGCTGCTCGCCTTTGGTGGCGCCGGGCAAGCCTGAGACCGACAGGCCGGGTGGTGTCGGTTCCGGGCCGGCAGCTCCCGGGGCGGCGCCGCCGGTCCCCGGGCCCTTGGCGAGAGCCGCGCCGGGCGAGCCGGCACCAGCCCCATGCTCCCCCTCGGCTGCTCGCTCTCCCTCCCCTGCCCACCCAGCCCAGCCAAAGCTCGCGTGGCCAGCGAGGCCCTCTTCCCCACTACGGGCAGCGGCGGGCACCGGCTCGTGCGCGCTCCGCCCGCTGGCCCCCGACGCCAAACGGAGCCCGCCGGCCACGAGCCCAGAACCGCGAACCAAGAGCCACGTACAGGCCCGCCCAGTGAACTGGAGGCCATCAACCGTCGAGCGCACGACGGCGCGGACAGGAGTGGCCGTCGTTATCAGCACGGCAACGAACAGCACCACGCCCAGCAACAAAGCCGCCCCCCAGT
>Ga0335074_10004333_pt1 | contig 19540 bp, 22 predicted proteins | sample Lox_Sample_23_FD_206715 | JGI IMG/M metagenome (GOLD analysis project Ga0335074, IMG submission 206715) | Soil microbial communities from Loxahatchee National Wildlife Refuge, Florida, United States - Lox_Sample_2.3 | ecosystem: Environmental > Terrestrial > Soil > Wetlands | place: USA... | reverse complement strand
GTTATGCCGCAAACAGAGAATTAACCAGAATCTGTATTATCACTCCCGGTGCGGCGTACCCTGGACCAGCTCGGCATCCCGCGCTCCACCTTCTATCGCTGGTACAATCGTTATCGCGCCCGCCAGGATGCGGGACTTGCGGATCGCAGCCCGGCGCCGGCGAGCACCGCTCCGGCCGAGAGTATAAGCCGGCCGCGACCGCATCGAAGCTGAGCTCCGCACTGAAAATCAGTTTTGCGTTCCTACCATGAAAGCGGCGGGCGAAGGCTGCCGGCCTCGCTTACTCGACCTGCTGCCATACTTTTCGTGCGACCGGTATCACCGCCTACATGCTTAACGGTGGCACGCTCGAGCACGCGCAGCAGATTGCGGCCCACCAGTCGCCGCGTACTACCAAGCTTTATGACCGGACCAAAGACGAGATTTCGCTCGACGAGGTCGAGCGGATCAAATTCTGGAGTAACGCTTTAACCATAATGGCGTCGGTGTCGGCCGCCAACTCACTTCACGGAGTTTCATTGGCCGAAAAGTTGGGCGGCCCGGGCTGCGAGCCGGGGCCGCCGACTAGTCAGAACACCGTAGCATCAGCGCTAGCGGCTGTGGGTTAGGGCAGGCTCATGCTCAGTTTGAACGCCGTGCCCTCCCCAATTCGCGCCGCCGCCGCCAGTCGTGCCGTAAAGATTGCCCTACGGATCGGCATCAGGCCGGCAAGAGAAAAGAAGCCGTCATCACCGTCGAAGCCCCACAGCACGCGCTCGCTCCATTGTCTTTGCTGGGCGGCTGGCGGACTCAGCTCGAAGACCGTGCCCCAGCCAAAGCCGTCCGCTACAGATCCCGCCCGCGCCACCGTAAGCAGTCGTACTGTAGAGATTACCCCACTTGTCGGCGAGCAGGCCGGCAGAAGGAGAGCTGCCATCGCCGCTTGCGCCGAAGCTCCACAGCACGGTCTCGCTCCACTGGGCGGATTTGCCGAAGGGCGGACTCAGCTCGAACGTTGTGCCGCAGAAGCCGCATGAAGGACAATTCGCGCCGCCGCCTACCGTCGTGCCGTAAAGATTGCCCCACTTTTCAGCGACGAGGGCGGCATAAGGATTCTCACCGTCATCAGGAGAGCCGACGAAGCTCCACAGCACGCGCTCGCGCCATCGTGTCCGTTTGCCGGTCGGCGGATTCAGCTCGAAGACCGTGCCGTCGCCATTCGCGCCGCCGCCGTAGGTCGTGCCATAAAGATTGCCCGATTTATCGGCGATCAGGCCGTCATAAGGAGCGAAGCCGTCACCAGTTCCGAAGCTGAAGTTCCACAATACATTGGGTGGATTTGCCGGCGGGCGGACTTAGCTCGTACACTGTACCGTCACCGCCGAATGAAACATCATTCGCGCCGCCCGCGATGGTCGTGCCGTACAGATTACCCCACTTGTCGGCGCTCAGGCCGGCTTGGGGTTCGATGCCGTCATCCGGGCCGCCCGCCAAGCTCCACAGCACGCTCTCGGAGAAAGCGTCGTAAGCGAGTGCATCGAGGCTGGGAGTTTGGCTTCCCAATGAAGTGAGTTCGGCGGTTTTGCCGACGGCGGCAGTGACTGCCAGAAGCATCGAGGCGGTCACCCAAATCATGATTATTCTGTTCATTCCTCTTGTCCCGCCCGAACGTTCAATGAATGAAGATGTCCTCGCGGACAATTCCGCTAGCTGTTTTCCCGATGCCATCAACGCCCTTCCACGCGGAGATAAAATCTCCGGTTGCGTCCCCACGGCCGTTGTCATTCAAGATGTCGGATTAAGTGATCCTCAGTGGCTCGATGCGTAACCGCCGCACGTCACTCACTGCCGCCGCGAAAAGCGATGACCGAAGCCGGAGCTTCGGCCATCATCATTCGTATCGTCCGGTCATTCCCCGCCCTTAGGCTCGAAAAGAAAGCCGTGATTCACAAAGTTTGCGTCACTGTAGGTTCCGGTGACCACCCCAAGCGGGTTGATGCCGCTTGCGACGGTGCCCCCGGCTGGGCCAGAGGCAGGAGCATCAAAGAGCGTGATTGTGCCATTCGCAGCACGCAGGAATGCATGATTCTCGTTACAGAAGTCGTTCTCGTATCCGACGACCGATCCCTGCGGGCTGATCGCGTTCGGCCAAGTCCAGGTGCAGCATGGGGACGAAGGTGAGGGAACCGCATCGAAAGTGTCGTAGGTGCCGTCCGTAGCTCGCACGAAGCCACGATAATTGCGTTGAAGGGCATTCTCCTCGGGTTGATAGAAGGCTCCGGCGGTCACCCCCTCAGGGTTGATTGCCAGGTTTCCGCAAAAGGGAGCTAAGCTCGTCGAATCCGGGGGATCCAGCACGCTGAAATTGCCTTCGCTCTCAATGAAGCCCAGCGGATAAAAATCATTGTACTCTGAGTTAAGCCCGTAGCATCCCACGATTGTACCCTTCGCATTGAGCCCCGCTGGCAAGGTACCCTCGTTAGAGCCTGTGCCGGCCTCGGGGTCATCGAAGCTTGTTATGACGCCGTTTCGCGAGCGCACAAAGCCGTGAAATAGTCCATTCACGTCCTGGTAGTTGCCCAGGATAGTGCCGTCATCCCTGATAGCAGTCGGCGTTGTTCCATCGAGCAGAACGTCAGCGCCAGGAGCGTTAAAAAGGGTGATCTTGCCGCTGCTAGAGCGGATGAAGCCGTAGCCCGCGCCGGTTGCATCAAAGTAGAAGCCTATGACCTCGCCCAAAGCGTTGATCCCGGTGACGACCGTGTCTTGGAAAAATCCCGCAGGAGCGGTGTCCGCAACGAACGATACGATCTGCCCGAGGACGCTTCGCACGAAGCCGTGACCGTTGCCGTCAGCGTCCGAATAATTTCCGGTGACCGTATCAAACGGGTTGATCGCCACGACCCCGCCTGCGGAGCCAGGGAGGTCGAACGAGATAAAGGTTCCGACCGCACTTGGCGCCCTGTTAGGGCAAAGACTAACCGTATCCGCTGTCGCTGCTGCTTTCGCGGACATCATCGCGTCCACGTCGGCCTGCTGAGCGTACGACTGCAACGCGTAAAGCAGTTGCATGCCAAAGACTAAAAGTATCACTCCAGTTACTTTCCAAACTCGCGTCAGACTCATGACATCCTCCCTCGACGATCGAGCTTCGCAATCCCCTCGGATTGGCCTTTGAGGCCGTTGATGCACGTTGCGGCTAAGCCAGCGACGGCGGCCCGTAGTTAGTGGCACTGCGCTGCTTTGGATAGTCGCAACGGTAGCTTCGTAGTTTTGCGGCGGTGCGTTTAGGGCGGGCTCAGCTCGAACACCGAGGCGGCCGTGATAGCGACCAGCAGCGAGGCGGCCTTACACACGATTACGATCCGGTTCAAACTGGCCGCCCTCATTCGGCGCTTAGTTGACGAAACAAATTTCGCGCACAATTCTACTAACTGTTTACACCACGACATAAATTTTCCCCTCTTTCGCGGAGAATGATCGCCGCGAACAGTTCCGAGGAAGGCCTCGCCGATGATGGGCGAAGGCTCCCGTTTAAACGCTGAGTCCCGAATTGAGCGAATGTTTCAGTGGGCCGGCTTGGAGAGGCTCTTCAGAACCTGCTCCATAAAGGCGCAGAGTTCCTCGATCGAGGAAAAGTTCTGAGCCCGGCCCGAACTGATGTGCTCAACCTTGCCCTTTGAGCTCTCCGGCTTTCCGTCCTCCGGTGCGCGAAACTGCACGACAAAGGCGCGCGCGGACGGTAGCCGGGAACGGTCTTCAGTTAGATCGGCCATCTAGCCTCACTCTGCGTTCAAAGACCGCACTTGCACCGCATGCTGCATTATGGAAATAAAAGTAGTCTTAAGGTGGCGTCAGAATCATAAGAATAATCTAAGATTATTCTTATATTTTTCTAAGCGACCCCCGATGCGTCTAAGAGGAAACACACTATGCTGGCTGCCACAGACCGGTGCTTCGGGAGTTTTAGACTCGACCCCGTAGGACAAACTCTCTGGCGCGAAGAGCAGTTAATGGTCCTCACGCCGAAAGCTTTCGCCGTATTGGCCTACCTGTCCGAGCGTCCTGGACAGCTGGTGACGAAGGCCGAATTTTTCCAACGGCTGTGGCCCGAAACCGTGGTAGGCGACGCAGCCCTGACCGTGTGCGTCCATGAAATTCGCCGGCTACTCAACGACCATCCGCAATCGCCGCGATTCATCGAAACCGTTCACACCCGCGGCTACCGGTTCGTCGCCGAGCTCAACGAGCCATTACCAATAGAAACGGCAGACAACACGCAAACCGGCTACGAAGATGGCGCTAAGGAACAGCCTCCAGAACGTGTGACTGGGGTTCCAGGGCCCGCTCCAGGCATCTTGCTGGGCCGCAACGCGGAGCTGGCTCAGTTGCAAAGCTATTTCGAGAAAGTCCTAGCCGGCGAACGGCAGATAGTATTCGTGACCGGCGAACCAGGCATCGGAAAGACCACGCTGGTCGAGCGATTCATCACACAGACCTGCCGCGCCTACACCGATCACATCGGACTCGGCGAGTGTATCGATCACTATGGTTCCGGCGAGGCCTACTTGCCGGTGCTCGCTGCCCTGGCGGAACTTTGCCGCCAGCCGGGAGGAGAACGAATCATTCCTGTCCTTATGCAGCGAGCTCCAAGCTGGCTCGTGCAGATGCCCGGCCTCCTGGGTGCGGATGCTCTGGCGGCGCTCCAGCAGCGCACGCAAGGTGCCGATCGCAATCGGATGCTGCGGGAAATCGCCGACGCCTTGGAAGTACTTGCCACCGAGCGTCCTTTGGTTCTCTGGCTCGAGGATTTGCACTGGAGTGACTATGCCACGCTGGATTTGATCGCCTACCTCGCGCGTTTGCGGTGGCCTGCACATCTGCTGCTAATCGGAACTTATCGGCCGGTGGATGTGATCCTTAATTCTCATCCGCTGAAAACCGTCAAGCAGGAACTGCAGATGCACGGGCAATGTCAGGAGCTTCCGATGGAAGGATTGGGGCCTGAGGCGGTGGCGGAATATCTGGCGGCGCGTTTTCCCGAGCATCGCTTCGGCGCAAAGCTCTCACAAACGCTTTACGAGTGTACCGAAGGCAATCCTCTATTTCTCACTAACGTAGTCGAAGACTGGGAAGAGCGCGGTATCCTGAAACGGTCAGGCGGAATCTGGACCGCCGATCATAGCGTCGCGAACGCCAGGCAAAGTATTCCGGCCAGCCTGCGCGATATGCTTGAGCGGCAAATCGACGGGCTCGCCTCCGAGGAACGGGCACTGCTGGAAGCCGCGAGCATTGTTGGAATGGAATTTTCGCCAGCCGCAATAGCTGCAGGGCTTGCGGCCGATGTCGAACAAATCGAACAGCAATGCGAGGTGCTGACGCGCAAGCATCAATATCTACGGCGGTCGTCGGCCACAGCCGGCGAGCAAGCCAGCACTCATTACAGTTTCCTCCATGCGCTATTCCGCCGGACTTGGGAAGAGCAAATTCCGCCGACCAGGCTTGCGCGATTGCATTTACGCATTGGCGCATACAAGGAAGCCGAGTACGGCGAACGATGTGGTGACATTGCGTCCGAACTCGCGCATCACTTCTACTCTGCTAATGACGCGATCAAGGCGATTGGGTACTTCCGTCTCGCCGGTGAACGCGCCACGGCGCGTGGCGCGATGGTCGAAGGCGAGCGCCACTACGCTCGTGCCCTCGAATTGATCGGCGCGTTGCCGGAGGATCGCGAACGCGATCGCAGCGAACTCCAGCTCCTGTTGGCCGCTGGCCCTGTTTTAATCGCGCTTAAGGGCTTTGGCTCGCCGGAGGCAGAGCGCGCCTACACCCGCGCGCTGGAGCTTTGTGAGCTGCTGGACAACCCCCCGGAACTCTATCCCGCGTCATTTGGATTGTGGGTCATGTATTTCCTGCGCGGCGAATTTACTAAAGCCTATGCGCTTGCCGAGCAGCTTCTGCATCGCGCGCAGATCTCCTCCGAGCTAACGCCATTGCCGCTGGCCGAGATGGCCCTGGGAAATGCTTCGTACCAGATGGGGATGCTCTCGCTTGCCCGAAAGCATGTTGAACAAGCGATGAGCCATTATGATCCCGACCTCCATGGGCCGGCCACCATACGCGATATGGGATTTGATGCCCGGGTATCAGGGCTGTCTGCCATTGCCCTTACGCTTTGGCATCTCGGCTACCCCGATCAGGCTCTCGCGCGGGCCAAGGAAGGGCTCGCCTTGGCCCAAGGGTTGTCACATCTCCATAGTCTGGCTCATGCCGAGTTTTTTGTCGGCTTTGTGCATCAATATCGGCGCGAAGCATCTGCAGCACGCGCGCACGCGGAGAGTGTAATCGCACTGTCAGCCGAGCAAGGGTTTGCGCTCTGGTCAGCCTGGGCGACAACGCTGCGCGGGAGCGCGATGACTCAACAGGGGCATCGCGAAGAGGGCGTTTCGCAAATCCAGAATGGCCTGGCAATGTCTCTTGCGGCGGGAATCAAACTGTCGCGGCCGGATTTTCTTTGCATGATGGCCGAGGTGCAGATGGAGGCCGGCCGTCTCGACCACGCGCTGCATGCTCTCACCGAAGCGCTGGCCGCGGCAGACGAGCATGAAAACCGTCTGTGTGAGGCGGAGGGATATCGGCTCAAAGGCGAGTTGCTGTTAAAGCAGGGCCACACGGAACGAACTAAAGCTAGGCAAACGAGTCGGCAAGATGTGTTGGTCATAGGCGATTCAAATGCCGCCGAGGCGCGGAGCTCCTTTGAGCGGGCGATCGGAATTACGCGCAAGCAGAGCGCCAAATCGTGGGAGTTGCGCGCAACCACCAGCCTCGCACGGCTGCTCGCCAAGCAGGGCCAAACTGAGAACGCACGAAGGATGCTCGCCGACATCTACAACTGGTTCACCGAAGGTTTCGACACCAAGGATCTGCAAGAAGCCAAACAGCTGCTTGATACGCTTTCATGATATCGGCTAAAGCGTCATCGCTTTGTTTTGAAAGTAGTACTCACCGCCTCTTCCTGTGCAGGGGTCTCTCCCGCTTCCGCGTCGAGGGTGCTTGCGCTTCTGGATCGAGAAGCGATCATCGAGCGTAACAGTAGTAGGGTCGTGAATCGGGTTGGAAAAGCTGACCTGATCAGGCGGTGGGTGCGCGAGTATTCCCTGCTCGGGAGTAACCGCACCGACAATTTTCTTGAGCTTCGCGGCATTCCGGCTTTGCTGACAAAGCTCAAAGCGGCGAAGTTCAAGTACGCGGTCACAGGAGCGCTGCCGGCATCGTGGGTATCGTCGTCGATGGCGCCTCCTCGCACGGTGACGATATTTGTGGAGAACATGCCGAAGGCGGCCGACGCGATGGATCTGAGGCGCGCTAAGATCGGGACGAATGTTATTTTGGTTGAGCCGTTCGATGGCGTCGTGTTCGAGAGAACTTGGGAGCACGACGGCATTCGATGCGTGGCACTAAGCCAGTTATGCGCTGATCTTTTGAGCGGCCCCGGACGTGACCCCAACGAAGGCGAGGAGCTCCTGAAGAGCTTGGGCGATTCAGAGATCGCACTGCTTGCCCTTGAGAAACGAGTTTCGACGAGGTGATCAATCTTGGCGCCGGAATACGAAGAGGAATACGTAAAGGCGCGGCGCGTTCTTCTCGAAGCGCTTGGAAGCGCTTCGAGATCATCGATCCTCCGCCATCCTCGTCGGTCAAGATAACGTCCTATTGAGCCCTGCGGAAGATAGTGACAAGGACTGTGGATTTTGCTAATGTATGACGCATGGGTAATCCAGCGGGTGTGCGGCGGGATTTCGCTGCGTTGGAGCAGCGGCGGATGGAGGCGGCGCGATTACTTAAAGAGGGACTCAGCCAGGCCGAGGTCGCGCGCGAGGTGGACGTGCACCGCCAGTCGGTCAGCCGCTGGGCACGCGAGCTTGAGCAATCGGGGGTGCGGGGCTTGCGCAAGGCCAAGCACACCGGACGGACGGCCAAGCTCAGCCCGGCCCAGTTGCGCGATCTTGAGCGTGCGCTTAAGCGCGGTCCCGAAGCGTTCGGATTTGCCACCGGGCTGTGGACCGCGGGCCGCGTGCGTAACCTCATCGAAGACCGGACCGGCGTGCACTACCACGAGGACCACGTCTGGCGCATCCTGCGCAAGCTGGGTTGGACTTGCCAGCGTCCTACTGGGCGGGCGCTGGAAGGCGACGAGCAGGCGATTCGACACTGGAAGAAGGTGGAATGGCCGCGAATTAAAAAAAAGCCCGCTGCGAGCGGCGTACCATCATCTTCGTCGACGAAAGCGGATTGAGCGAACGGCCGCACCGGGTACGGACCTGGGCGCCGCGCGGGCAGACGCCGGTACTGCAATATCACTTCAACTGGAAGGTGCTCTCGGCCACGGCCGGCATCACCTGGTGGAGCTTCTACTTCCCGCTCTATCCTATGACCCATTCGTGCGCCGCAAGTGGTGGACTTTCTCGGCCATCTATTGCGTCATCTGCCGGGCAAGCTGTTGGTGGTCTGGGACGGGCTGCCGGCCCGTCGGGCGCGGCTGGTCAGCGAATTTATCCTGGCGCAGCGGGGTCGGCTCGCGATCGCGCGGTTGCCCGGTTACGCTTCGGAACTCAATCCAGCGGAATACATCTGGGGTTACTGAAAACATCACGAGGTGCCCAACTTCTGCCCGCGCGACTTCGGCCAGCTCAGCTCTCAAGCTCGCCATGCGCTGCGCCGTATGCGCCGCCACCCGCGCCTCGTGCGTTCGTTCTGGCGTCAAGCACAAATTGTCAGGACTCAATAAGTCGCACCGCAGATGTTTTTTCCGGACTATTCTCTCCGAACTAAAGGAACATTTCATGAGAAAAGTATGTTGGCATAATTGGGCAGTTAGCCCGGCAGGCGACACCTGTAGTCCGGATGGCAGCAATTGCGTGATGGCCGAAGACTTCCAGAGTGTCGTCTGCTGGCATACGGGCTTCCGACGGCCATGCCAACAGCCGAACAAATGCCGAGTCGACGGGACACATTGCATAATACTCAATAACTCTGAGAGGGTCGTGTGTCATCACGAGAATTTCACGGATTTTGGCCGCCCCAGCGATCCGAATTGCAACTGTACTTCGGTCGATGGCTCCAACGTCAAGATAGTCTCAAAAGCAGGAGCTGCAGTACCTCCTCCCGCTAACGTGGTTCTCACCGGCGCGCCAATTATTTTCGGCGACATGACCAAAGTGTGCTGGCACAACTGGGCTGGAAGCCCCGCTGGTGACGCGTGCGGTGCTGACGGCACGGATTGTATTTGGGCCAAGAGCACCGAAGAGGTGGTCGCCTGGAATTCCAAGCCGCCGTTTTCAGGCCGCCTCGACAATAACACGCATGTAGACGGGCGGGTCGACGGCGTAAATGTATTTGTCAAGGAGAAGACTCAGACGATTGAATTCCTGCCTGGAAAATCCATCAACAATTACCACGATGGAGGCGATCCGTTCCGCGAGGTTTGCAAACTAGTCAATCGTCCGTTCCCAAATGGTGTCTTAACCCCGAAGGATTGGGCGCAGACTGCGGTGCTGATCATGGATATGTGGAATACCCACCCGAGCCAAGGTACAGCCTCGCGCGTCGACGAATTGGCACCGCAAATCAATAACTTCGTAACAGCCGCGCGCAATGCGGGTGCACTCATCATACATTCGCCGAGTACGGGCTCGCCCTCTGACATGCGGGGAACAATCAAGGGCCGATACGATCCCACTGTAACCACGAACGGATCGACCGTCGAAGAGCGGCAAGCGCGACAGAATGCAATCAACGCGCGATTTCCTTCGGGTGCACCGGCAGGGATTTGGGCCCGCAACGGGTATTACTACATTGGGCTCCCTGGCGACCGCTCAGACCCTGTCGGTAGATTAATCGAAGAGGATTTCGATTTTATTGTCAATAACACTGATCCCAAACACGGCATCGATTCACCCGCTGGACGAATGCGTGGGATTGTCAGCGGAGGCACTCCTTTCCGGCAGAACGCAAAAATCATAATCCATTCAACTGATGCAGTTTCCGCTGATGGTGTTGCAGGCGACAACAATGGCAACTCTTACGAGGAAGTGCTTGCCCTCACTAGCAACAGACCGAACATAATCTACGTCGGCGGGCAGACAAACTGGTGCATCCTTCGTCGCATGAACGGGATGCGCAAGATGTACAAATCCGGGAAGTCCCTGGCGATCGTGAGAGATTTGACGGACGCGTGGATCTCGCCTGGCGTGACCGGCGTGACGGACTGGGCGTGCTCGTACGACAATTTCAAAGTACCCACGCGAAACTATGACCAATTCACCGGAACCGAACTCGTCGTCGACTGGATCGGGCGAAACCTCAACGCGCGCAATGATACGAGCGACACGTACTTTCCGGCCGGAACATTCAAGCGGTTTTGGTTCGCAGACGATCCGCGCAATCCGAGTTACAAACCAGAAGGCAATACGATCGCCTATTTCAGACTGAATCAGCAGGGCGCGTTCAGTGCCATCGCATGCATCCTGTACGAGGGTAAGCTCGTGGAGCCCAAGGCTCGGAACATGTTCACGGGGCACCTATATGACATCATGCCTGCAGACGCGATCCCGGACGGGGCGAAGCTCCAGTTCGCCTTTGGCACTGTCGAGGGTAACATGCACATCATGAACGAGACGTGGGTCCTCGACCGCCGAGCCGGATACGTTGCCGAGTACGGCTCTTGGGGGACGGCGGCGGACGGGGAGTGCCATTTGAATGCTCGCGAGCCACTTCCCTGAAAGAGAGAGATAACCGCAGCCGCGGCTCTTCTGCAAATCGTGTGGATGAATTTCCGTGATCTAATCGCTGGAAGCCGTTTCCCACAAGGGTTTGCTAAGTTTGCTGTGCCGGAAACTTGGCATGAATTGGCGATGGGAAGAAAGCGGCGGTTGGTGGATGTGTACCGCTTCCCCGTATTTCGTCTGCGGGCGACAATACGCCTGTGCTCCGGACTAAAGCGCTACGTCGCGCGTTCGACATAAAACATATATTCACTAAGTCCACTGGAGAAAAAATGAATGAGGCGGCGCCTGCTATCAAGAACGTCTTTGTGCTGATGCTGGAAAACCACTCCTTCGACAATATCTTCGCGATGTCTGGGATCCCGGGGATTCAGGCCGCCACCACTCAAGCCTCTAATTGGTATTGCGGAAAAGAGTATTTCGTGAAGGACCGCGCCCCCTGGTTTATGACGACCGATCCCGGCCATGAATTCGCAGATGTGGTGGAGCAGCTCAGGGGAACGGGTTACCAGCAGCCATGCATCAATATGTCCGGCTTCGTGAGTAATTATGCCACTTCAACTTCCGAAGCCACGGGTAAGCCCGATGCAGACCACATCGGCGATGTCATGGCGTGCTTCGCTACCAAAACCCAATTACCGGTTATCTATCAACTGGCCTGTGAATTTGCGATCTGTGACCAGTGGTTCTCCTCAATGCCGGGTCCCACCTGGCCCAATCGTTTCTTCGTTCACGGAGCTTCCGCGGCAGGCTGGGCAGATAGCCCCGGCACGGTAGATGAAATCCCATGGTTTACGGTAGACGGATTCACCTATGAAAACGGATCGATTTTTGACGCCCTGCGCAAAGCCAAGCATTCCTGGCGCTTGTACAACGACAATCACAATGGGTACAGCGATGATCCTTCAGAGCCGGAGTTCGGCGGGTGGATTTCGCAGGTCGCTTCGCTGAAAGGCATCAGCCAGCTGGATGTGCATTCCATGGATCGCTTCGCCAGCGATTTGAATGAAAAGACCGACGATGGAAGACCAGCTTACACGTACCCGTACACGTTCATCGAGCCAAACTTCGGGAGAAGCTTCTTTTCTCCGCAACCCCGCCAGAAGGGAGTTTCACAAAATGACCTTGCAGGGCCTACATACAAACGAGGGTCTTCACAGCATCCCGAAGACGATCCTTCCGGCGGAGAAGGTTTGATCAAAGCGGTCTACGAGGCAATCAGAAATTCACCGCTCTGGAATACGAGTCTGCTAGTGATCGTCTATGATGAACACGGCGGGTTTTATGACTCCGTGTGTCCGGGGCTCGCCATTCCGCCCGGTGATGTGCCGCCGCCGCGGCAGACAACGCGGAACTGTTATGGCTTTGACTTCAGTCGATATGGGGTGCGCGTGCCCGCTGTCATAGTCTCTCCTCTCATTCCCAGGGGCACGGTAGATCATACGCTTTATGACCATACTTCGATCCTCGCAACCGTGGAACGACTGCTAGGCCTGGAAGCATTGACGAAAAGGGATAAACATGCGAATGCCTTGCTGCATTTACTTACAAATCGAACATCGCGCGAAGACTGTCCAAATAATCTTGTGTCACCCGTTCGGGCCATCTTGGATAGCGGAAGTTCGGGTACCGTTTTAGGCGATGCCGCTAGGCACGTGGCGGACGAAGTAAAGACTGCGGTAGACCAGGTGAGCAGGGACATCGCGACACTGGTCGATGAGCCCCTTCCCAAATCCGGCAACGTAATCGGATTCCTGCACATCTTGGTGAAAACGGAACTCGAGTGCAGCAGATTAAACGGGGATGATAAAGCGGAGCAGGCAAGTATTCTTGAGAATTTCAGGAAAATCACCACGAAACGCCAAGCTCAGGCTTACGTGAAAACTATACTAGATAAAGTTGAAGCCGCACAGCAGAAGAGTGCCGCCGCGGCCCCTCGCAGATAAACAAGGCTTTGCCCGGAAATTGAAAGGGCATCGGTCACCGTCAGCGTACGCGCTGACGCCTGGCCGAAACCGTTGGTCGGGCTATCCACGTTAGCGTAGCCGAAGATCGGATCGGCCGGCGCATAGTTCTGCTTAATGCCGTGCACGGCACTCCGACAGTGAGCCCGTGCTTTTGACTTGCAGATTGGCCTCCAGCGCCACTTCGACCAATGGATTGGCGGTCAGCCCCACTTCGACCGAGGTCGCGGCGTGCGCATTGGCCGCCAGTAAGTAGCGTATCATGGTAAGCACCATCACGCCTTTCGGCGCAGCGCCATTCTCGGTGCTGAAATTCCGGATGACGGTTTTGTCTCCATTTGATTTCGATACTGTAAATTGGCCCCACCCCGACTAACCCAGCCCTCCGGCCGCTTCGGCGGCTTGCGCGCTCGAAAATTCGACGCGGTTGGCTTCGGAGACGGCGTCGTAGTAGGGACATCCCGGCCATTGGTAGATCATGCTGCGCCGGTTTCCGCGCATGGGGCTCGGAACGCCAGCAGCAGTAACAGCAGTGGCTTGCTGTTGCGCCAGTTCGGCTGATGCGGAGGCGTTCAGGGGCTGCGATCTGGCCGCGCGCGCGTTCCAGTTTCGCACGTACTCTGCCGCAAGTGTCGGATCATTGATCACAATCAGGTTTTCCGCATTCTTGTGCTCGGCCGACCAGGTGTAGTAGCCAAGCAAACCCTTCGAATCCGTCGTGAACGCATGCGTCAGCTCAAGGTTCGGACGCTCCGTCGATTTGGATCCAATAATCGTTGAGCTGATCTCTTATCCATCCGCGGCGGCGGGCGAGATGACGTGGAATGTGGCGAGTTCACCAAGCGCATCGCCTTCTCACTAGTCTAATTACCGAGTTCCTTCATCAAGATATTCGGTCATCGAGTATAATCTAAAGGATGGAAAAGCGGATCCGCCCTCTCGCCCAAAGCCGCGAGCATCAAGGCGTCGTTGGCCGTCAAGCCTTCCGCGGCCAAAGCGTCCGGCGTATCTCTGAGGTGGGCGCCCTCCCTCTTCATGTCTGACCTGCTTTATAAAGCATGATTAAAACTCCTGATGTTCGATCGACTCAATTTTCAAGTCGAATGGAACACGCCAAAGCCGCCGACGGCTGCATCGACTAACGCTTTTAGTTGCACAGGCGCAGCCTGTCGCTTTCTTCGCCGCTTCGGGAAACCCGAAGCGCGTCCTGGTCTGGCAATTAACCCTGTCAGGGCGCTAAACAGGGCGGTAGCGCTAGACCATGGCTTCGATTTTTGCCAGAAGTTCACGGCGAGCCACAGGCTTGGCCAAGTAGTCGTCGCAACCGGCGTCCAGCGCACGTTTGCGGTTTTCGGGTGCCGCATATGCAGTTAATGCAATAATGGGAATCTGTTTCCAGCGCTCCTCTGCGCGCAGCTGCCGCACCAGCGCGAGGCCATCCTCTTCCATCCCTAAGGCAACATCCATCAGGATCAATCCGACGTCGGGCCGAACTTCGAGCACCCCGCGTGCCTCTGCGGCGAAGGCGGCGATCACGACATTGTACTGCCGTCGCAAGACCGCGCGCATGTACGCTTGAGTCTCACTGTCACTATCCACCACCAGGATTGTAGCTCGCTGGGGCACAGCTTGGAGCCTTTCTTCGGATTGTGGGCCTGAGCGGGCCGCGGCTTCGCTTTCCTTCGAGAAGTGAATGGTAAATGCCGTGCCTTTGCCCTTTTCACTCTCTACCGAGATCTCAGCCCCGTTTAATTTTAAGTAGTTCCGCGTGAGCGCCAACCCTAGCCCCGAACCTTGAAACTTCCGAGTATCACCGATTTGCTCCTGCGAAAACGGCTGAAACAGCTGCGGCAGATACTCCTCGCCGATACCAATCCCAGTGTCTCGAATCCTAAGGCAAAGTCGGCCGTCAGCGGCGCGGTACAAGCGGCATGCGACTGCTCCCCGCTCCGTAAACTTGAGGGCATTGTCCAGGAGATTCGTCAACGCTTGAGTCAGACAATACTCGTCGAAGACGATCGCGGCTCCTGGCGTGTCGATAGTACAGGTCAGCGCGATACCCTTGCGCTCAGCCATGACTCGGAAGTCGGCCAGCAGCTTTTCCAATAACGGGCCGATCACCAGCCGCGTCGGGGCCAGGCTGAAGGCCCCAGCGTCGATTTTGGAGATGTCGAGAATGTTGTCGATGGTGCGGCTCAGCCGCGAGCAGGCGCGCTGGATTCCTTCCACGTAATCCTTCTGGCTTTCATCGCCTTGCTCGGTCAGGTGCTCGCCGACCAAATCGGCATACCCGGCTATTATGTTGAGCGGCGTCCGAATCTCGTGGCTGGTATTGGCGATGAACGCCGACTTGAGACGCGACGCATCCAAGGCGGCATCACGCGCACGCTCGAGTTCCTGCTCGAACTTGACCCGTTCGCTGATATCGCGCCAGTAGAAAACGACACATGGAGGATCGGGCGGGTCCCGCAAGCGCCTGCCGACTGTCTCAACCTCGATGGCTACGCCGTCGCGGCGCCGGGCCGTCAGGCGCAGCGTCTGGGCTTCTTCGGGATTTTCAATTGCGCGGCGTACCTTTTCGAGAACAGGAGCGACATCCTCTGGGCTGATGAAGGCCGCGATTGGGCGTCCCACCACCTCCTCTGGCTTATAACCTAGCAGGCGCTCGACTGATGGCGCTTCGTACACAATTAAGCCGTCGCCGTCCATGACCGTGATGCCGTCGGACGCATTGTCGATGAGCGCGCGAAAGCGGTCATGACGGCGGCGAAGCTCCTCACGATCGGCGGCCCAACGAACTAACTGTGTAATCATCCAATCGACCCGGGCTGCTTCGGAAGGGTGCGCGATTAGATCAGGCGGTTCATAGTAGGGATCGGAGATAAGCTTTTTATCGACGATGGCAAAAGGATGACTGCGTAGCGCCGCGCGAAGATATTCGGCAGAAAGTCGCTGCCGGTCGTAAATGCAAACGGCAACGGCGGGTGCGTTAGGGAAGAACTCGGTATTGAGGCGCGTTTCATATTCGATCAGAGCGTCATGCGCGAGATCTAGTTCCCTCCCCCAAGTCATTTCAACCGCGAAACCCACGCCGTAAAAGCCAGCGTTCAACGCCAGTTGAGCTCTAGTCCGAAACAGCGCGATGAAGCTCGATGGGTCGAACTCCTCCAGCGGCATGTATTCGCGACTCTTGAGCAGGGTGAGGGCGCCCTGCCTATGGGCCTGTTCGACATCAATTCCAGCTTGTCTGAGTTCGGCGATAACATCGTCCTCCGCGCGTTCGCCGATTGCGTAAAGGCACATCTCTTTACGTGCCAGGCAGCGCCGCACAAAGGGAACAATGACAGTACGGGTCAGAGACTCACCGTGAGAAATCACACATACATGATCGCCTGGTTGGAGCGATTCTATTTGCTCCTCAAGAGTCGGTATGCTGAACAGAGCGGAGCGCATGATCTCACCTCTCTGCCGTCCAAACGAAATGACGCCCAGCTCTCCTCACGGAAAAGCCGAGGCAGAAATGATAGTTGCCAACCAGAGGCGCGGTGGCGAGACCCCAACCCTCGTGTAGCAATTGCGCGACGTGGCGGACACCAGTGAAAGACGATGCTAATTCAAGCGAATCGAATAAACTAGAGATGGGTAAAGAATGTGGAATAGTTACAGCAAGCGAACCGCTGTTGTTTGCAATGGTCCGGCCGGCGAAGTTTACCATGATGTATGGCTTCTTTGCTTAGTTTTCTAATCCTCAAATCCCCACTCTTTCGACTTCATCTAAGGTGACTTCATCGGCGCGGCGGTCATAGAGCTGAGTCGTGCGGGTGGAGGCGTGATTAGCCGTCGAGGCGGCCTTTTCCAGCGTCCCGCCGTTCTTTAAATACGCCGTGATCCCCGGTAGCGCGGAAACTATGATTGCCGACTTGGTATCGATCCCGGCATCGGCGGCGCGGCGCTGGATCATGGCGTAGGCGTTGACGCGGGGCAGAGGAGTGCGGGTGAGCTGTTTGGTTTTGCGGCCGAGAGTGCGAAACAGCGGCCCTTTGTGATCGTCGGCGATGCCGGTAACTTCGATATACTCAGTCAAATACTATTTTCGCGAAGCCGCACCCACAGCCGCCGACGCTCGCTGTAGAAGTCCTCGGCCTTCATGCCGAGGGCGGCGCTGATGCGGGCGAAGCTGTAGACCATGAAGCCGATGAGCGCGCGATCACGCAGGCCTGCCGGCGTGGTGGCATCGATGCAGTCAATCAGCTTGCGGGCTTCGACCGGATCCAGCACCGGGGTCTTGCCCTTGCGCACAATATGCTTGGGCCCGCGTACTGAAGAGGCGGGATTGACTGGCACGACCTGGCCGACCACCAGCCAGTCGAAAAGATGGCGGATGGCTGCGAGCTTGACGGGCGGCGCCGAGGCTTTGAGCGCCTGGGCCTCGATCCAGCTGGCGACGTGCAAAGGTTTGACATCCCCCAGCTCGTGCACTCGGTGCGCCGCGCACCAAGCCAGGAACTCGCTGACGGCACGCCGGTAGGCTTCGCGGTATGTCGCCGACATGCTGATCCTGAAGAAGGTAGGTCTTGCGGGTGCCGCCCAAATCGCAATCCTCATAATGCCCGCATGGTTTGGAATGCTTCGTTCGGGCATCTGGGCTTGGTGGTCGCGTTAGTGGAAATGCGGCTGAACACAGATCGGCCATCGTCAAGGCGGCGAAAAACCGGATGAATGTGACCCTTCTCCATTGGCTCGGCAACGCGGATCGCAATGTTCGTTGCACGGGTCTTGGTGCAATCAGTGGATTGTTAGCGAAGCCGATGTATTTAGTCTTTGCTTTGATCTGGTGTTGATCATTCTTTCGATTGTGATCTTGAATCATGTTGTCGGCGATGGGCACAAGCAACTGATTTGAGAGCCTCCAGTAATTCTGGCCTATGGCATCATAGCGGCTACGTTCTTTCTCGTATGCGTGGTTGTTTCCACTCGATTTGCCGAATCCAGGCCTGCGAAGGGGATATAGGCTTAGGCGGCGTTTGCGCTTAAATAGCTCATAATGTCATTTATGTTATATAGGGTTAGTCACCGTTCGGTGACTAACCGAGTACGAGGAGAGTGCGGCTGTACTGACACACAAGGCGCTACCAACGATGTTCGCGCAAAGCGCTGTGTCCGGTTTCGGGCGTCACGTTAAAATCGACCGAACTTCTGCGGAGGGTCGACAGCGAGGGCTGAGTCGATGAAGCGGGGCCGACAGTGCCGATTCGAGGTAGGCTGAATCGACCGCTCGTGTGCCGCTGGAAAGGGTTCAAATGGTCAACGCAGCAGCGCGCGGCATTCGGCCAGGACAGGGACATCGAGGGCGGCCGGGAACCAGTCCACGATGGAGCGCAACTGATCGAGCGTCTCGCGAGCGTTGCCTACTTCGCCGTTAAGTTTGGCGAGGTCGCGGGCGGCGTTCAGTTCCAGCAGGCGCGCTCCCTGCTCGCGTGCTCGCGCGATGGCGCGCTCAAAGCATAGCCCGGCCTGTTCGTGATGGCCTTCCGCTTGAAAGATGCGGCCGCGCAGCCGGAAGAGTTCCGAAAGGTGATCTTTCTCCTCGGTCGTTTCGGCTAGAACTTCGGCTTCACGCAGGCTCGTATCGGCCTGTTCGTGTTGATTTGCGCGTAGTTGATATTCGGCCAGCTTTGCCAAATTCCGCCCTAGCATGAAGATGCCGCTTCTTTCTCGCCATTGCCTTACCCCGCGTTCAAGGTCCGCCAAGCCTTGCTCTTCGTTGCCCAGCTCGAATAACGGCGGCCCGCGATGGATAAGAACATTGCCGATGCGCGAACTGAAGCCGTGTTTTTCGCAAAGCGCGATCGCATGATTGGCGCAGGCTACCGCTTCGGCGTAGAGACCGAAATTTGCTAGTGCAACTATACGCGCCACGCTAGCCCAGACGATCGAGAACGGATGCCCACGGTTCAAGGCGATCTCCATACACTGTGCGGAGGCCGACAATGACCGATCTAGACGCCCCAATGGCCGCGCAGCCATTTCCACTAAGTCGCGGGCAACAATGGCCGGATCGGCGCCTCCCCAGGGGACCTTGTGCGTGCAATTGACCTGATCATCCAGCTCGATTGCCTTCTCCGCGAAGGCAAGCGACTGCTCGAAGTCGCCGATGTGGCAACTGGCCCCTGCCATCATCACCCACAAGTGCACAAGCGTTTCAGGACGCAAGCGGTCCGGCTGTCCCTGCAAGATATTCCTGCCGATTTCCAGGATATTATTAAGGCGGCAGCTGCCGAACAGGAACGTTGACGTTTGCATATCGGCCACTGCGGCCTCGTCCTGTTGGTCCAGTGCTAAGGCGGCGTCGCGCGCTTCCTGGTACAAATGAAACACTTGCTCGGAGTGGTAGCCGGCGGTTTGCATCTGAGCGTTGGCGAGTTTCATCAGGACTTCCGGCGTCCGCGCGCGGTCAGCAGCGGGCAAGTCCGCACCCTCCGTCCATCGCTTGGCGGATCGGAAGTGCACAACGGCTTCCTCGTTGCCGCCGCGTCGCTCGGCGGCGTCACCCGCCGCGATCCAATAGGCGAAAGCCGCACTGAAATTCCCGGCCTCCTGGAAATGATAGGCGAGCAGCTCTGGCTCCGTCGTTCGGACGAAACCATCGTCAAACTCCTCCAATGCGGCCGCTATGCGCTGGTGGCAGACCTGACGGCGGCTCTTGACTAGGCTGGCATAAGCGGCATCGCGGCTTAGGGCATGATTGAAAGCATAAGTGCCTTCAGTTCCGCGGCTGACGAGAAGGCCGGCGGCGACGAGTTGAGTCAG
>Ga0335074_10004332_pt1 | contig 19542 bp, 15 predicted proteins | sample Lox_Sample_23_FD_206715 | JGI IMG/M metagenome (GOLD analysis project Ga0335074, IMG submission 206715) | Soil microbial communities from Loxahatchee National Wildlife Refuge, Florida, United States - Lox_Sample_2.3 | ecosystem: Environmental > Terrestrial > Soil > Wetlands | place: USA... | reverse complement strand
CAGCGTCGGGTGAGGCAGACGCAACGGACCGTTCGGACCCATGGGTTTCGTTTCTGGAGGCATTGCGGTGATCGAGCGGTACGTGCTTGGCCTCGACGAGATCGACCAGACGCAGGCCGCGCTGGCAGGCGGCAAGGGCGCGAACCTGGGCGAGCTCACCCGGATGGCGGGCATTCGCGTGCCGCCCGGCTTCTGCGTGACCACGGGCGCCTTCCGCCGGATCGTGGCCGCGCCGCCGCTCGACGGGCGGCTCGATCGGCTCGCGCGGCTGGACCCGGACGACCGGCAGGCGGTCGGCGCGCTCAGCGCCGAGATCCGCCGGGCCATTGAGGGGATCGCGATTCCCGGCGATCTGGCCTCCGCGATCACCGGGTCGCTGACCCGGCTGGGCGAGCGGGCGGCCTACGCCGTCCGATCAAGCGCGACGGCGGAGGACCTGCCGACGGCCTCCTTCGCGGGCCAGCAGGACACGTACCTGAACGTCGTCGGGACGGCCGAGATCCTCACCCACGTGAGCCGGTGCTGGGCCTCGCTGTTCACCGAGCGGGCCGTGAGCTACCGGCTGCGGAACGGCTTCGACGACCGGAAGGTCGCGATGGCCGTGGTGGTCCAGCGGATGGTCTTCCCGCAGGCGGCGGGCGTGCTGTTCACAGCCGACCCGGTGACCTCCAACCGGAAGATCGTCTCGATTGAGGCCACCGTCGGCCTCGGCGAGGCGCTGGTCGCCGGCCGGGTGAACCCGGACGTCTACCGGGTGCGCGGCGGCGAGGTGACCGCCAGGGAGATCGCCGCAGAACGGGCGGCGCTGACCGACGCGCAGGCCGTGCGGCTGGCGGAGCTCGGGCGGCGGATCGAGGCGCACTTCGGCCGGCCGCAGGACATCGAATGGTGCCTGGCCGACGATGAGTTCCAGATCGTCCAGAGCCGGCCGATCACCACGCTGTTCCCCGTCCCCGTCCCCGCCACCGCCGACCAGGCGAACCACGTCTACCTGTCGGTCGGGCACCAGCAGATGATGACCGACGCGATGAAGCCCCTGGGCCTGTCGGTGTGGCAGCTGACGACGCCGCGGCCGATGGCCGAGGTCGCCGGGCGGCTGTTCGTCGACGTCACCCAGCCGCTGGGTTCGCCCGCGGGCCGGGCGGGCCTGCTGACGGCCATGGGGAGACACGATCCGCTGACGAGGGACGCGCTGCAGACGGTGATCGACCGCGGCGACTTCATCGCGACCGTCCCGGACGAGGGCGCGCCGCCCCGGATCCCGGGCGGAACTCCCAGCGGGGGCGACGCCGCGCCAATCGAGACCGATCCGGCGATCGTGACCGACCTGATCGAGCGCAGCCAGGCGTCCATCGCCGCGTTGAGGCGCGACATCGCCGCGAAGTCCGGGCCGGCCCTGCTCGACTTCATCCTGGCCGACTTCCAGGAGCTGCGGCGGATCCTGTTCGATCCGCGCAGCCATCAGGTGTTCATGTCGGCGATGGAGGCGAGCTGGCGGCTCGGCGACCGGCTGGAGGAGCTGCTTGGCGAGAGGAACGCGGTCGACGTGCTCACGCAGTCCGTCCCCAACAACGTCACCTCGGACATGGGGCTGGCGCTGCTTGACGTCGCCGACGTGATCAGGCCGCATCCGGACGTGGTGGCCTTCCTCGAGCAGGTCTCGGTCTCTGACGACGATTTCCTCGGCCGGCTGCCCGCGCTGGCGGGCGGCGGCGAGGCCCGCGGCGCCATCATGGCCTACCTCGACCAGTACGGCATGCGCTGCGTCGGCGAGATCGACATCACCCGGCCGCGATGGGCCGAACGCCCGAGCACGCTGGTGCCGCTGATCCTCGGCAACGTCAGGAACTTCGAGCCGGGGGCGGCTGCGCAGCGCCTGGAGCAAGGCCGGAGGAACGCCTCGGCGAAGGAACAAGAGCTGCTGACCCGGTTGCGGGAGCTGCCGGACGGGGAACGGGAGGCCGAGCGGGCCAAGCAGATGATCGACCGCATCCGGACCTTTATCGGGTACCGGGAGTACCCCAAGTACGGGATGGTCAGCCGCTACTTCGTCTACAAGCAGGCGCTGCTGGCCGAGGCCGATCGGCTGGTCCAGGCCGGCGTTCTTCGCGACCGGGAGGACATCTTCTACCTCACGCTCCAGGAATTCCACGAGGTGGCGTGCGCCAACCGGATCGACGACCAGCTCATCGCGGCGCGCAAGGCCGCGTTCCGGTCGTATCAGGCGCTCACGCCGCCCCGGGTGCTCACCTCCGACGGCGAGGCGGTCGCCGGGGCGTACCGGCGCGACGATGTCCCGGCCGGCGCGCTGACCGGCCTGCCCGTCTCAGCCGGGACCGTCGAGGGACGGGCGCGCGTCATCCTCGACCCGGCCGAGGCCGGTCTCGAACCGGGCGACATCCTCGTCACCGCCTACACCGACCCCAGCTGGACCCCGGCCTTCGTCGCCATCAGGGCCCTGGTGACGGAGGTGGGCGGGCTGATGACGCACGGCGCGGTCATCGCCCGGGAGTACGGCCTGCCGGCCGTCGTGGGGGTGCAGGACGCGACCCGGCTCATCGGGGACGGGCAGCGAATCCGGGTGCACGGAACCGACGGCTATGTCGAGATCCTGAGCTGAGTCAGAGGGTCGACCTCTTCGGACTGAACTGGTTACTCCCGTCAGGGTAGCGCTGCAGGTAGTTCTGGTCTTCGGCCCCGGCCTTCCAGAACGGGCCGGCCTCGCTGATCTTGGTCACCACCTTGCCGTGCCAGAGGCCCGAGGCATCAGCGTCGGCGATCGTGTCGGCGGCGACCTGGCGCTGCTCGTCGCTTGTACAGAAGATCTCCGAGCGGTAGCCCGCGCCGACCACCGCTTCGCCCAGGTCGGGCCGGTGGATCTGGAAGAAGAACTCGAGGATGTCCCGGAAGGAGGTCCGCCCGGGATCGAAGATGACCTCGACTGCCTCGGCATGACCCGGGTGGTTGCTGTCGGTCGGGTTGTCGTTCTCCCCGCCGGTGTAGCCGACGCGAGTGGAGATGACCCCGGCGCGGTGGCGCAGCAGTTCCTGGGCGGGCCAGAAACAGCCTCCGGAGAGGACGGCGGTCTCAGTGCTCATGCTGATCGCGGCCTTCCCTGCGTAGTTGCGTTCAATTTTACTCTCGGAAGGCCTTCCGGCCCGGGCGGGCGATCTCGGACGGCCTCCAGCCGCCGTGCCCGTGCGATAGTTCCCTTATGCGTGACTTCCAGGAGGATCGGGTCACATCCCTCGTGTACATCATGTGGGGGCGGTCGCCGTTCAGCCGTCTCGGCGTTCTCGATCTCCAGGACGGCTCCCTCTCGCTGCGAGACGCCACGGGCGGGCAACTGTTCGCCGTGCCGGCCAAGACCGTTCAGGCCCGGCCGGCCCGCAGGGCGTTCTACCAGACCAAGCGGCCGGGCTTCGAGGTGCACGCCAACGACCGATGGTGGTCCCTGGTCGCGTACACCGTCCCGGCCAGGTACCAGCGTCGGTCGACCCGCGAGCTGATCGAGCGCTACCACGCCCGCGAGCTTGCACCGCGGCCTGCGGCGATGAGCGAGGAGGCCTACCGGCGCCTCAGTCGCAACCCCGGCAGCCATCAGGCGCTGTGGGGCGACTACTGGCTGGGAGTGCTGCGCCGGGCTGCCAGCGCTTGAGCTGATCAGCCGATCTGCGCGAATGCCGTGGCGAGTGCCTTCAAGAATCGTGAAGATCCTGGGCGTGGGGACAGTTTCCGCAGTCCGACTAAACCGGGTCGCGCGTGAGTTATGCAAGCCGCCGTTCCCGCCCGGGCGCCTTCGTGGCGTGGTCCGTTCGCTGGCTGAATCTTGTGGCCGGTTTCGGACAGATCCGTTGCCTTTCGCCTAGTCCGGCAGTTTGCTTTTGTTGTTGATTGAGACGTTTCAATGCCCGCGGCGCGCTGTGCTGGGCCGCGGGCAAAGGAACGCCAGCCGCGTCTTAGCCCACACCAAAGGCAGGTATCACATGATGGCGAGGCAGCGCCGCCGGGCGTCTTCATCGCATCCGTCCGGTCCCCGAGAAGATCCGCGTAGACATCGGCTGCGAGCCGCCGTCGCTGGCGTGTTCTCCCTGGCCCTGGTGGTGTTCACGCTCAGCGGCGCCGCGTCGGCCGCCGCCCTGTCGTCCCAGCAGGCGGCATCCGCCGGCTCGGCGAGGCCGGTCGTCGGCTCGCTGACCGCCGACCAGACGACCAACCCGCTGGGGATCGACGACAGCCAGCCGCAGCTCGGCTGGGTCATCACCTCGGCCGCGCGCGGGGTCTCCCAGAGCTCGTACCAAATCCGCGTTGCCGAGAACGAAAGCGACCTGGTAAACGGCAAGGACCTGCTGTGGGACTCGGGCGCCGTCAAGTCCGCGCAGTCGTTCGACGTACCCTACGGCGGGCCAGCGCTCGCGTCCCAGGACCGCTACTACTGGCAGGTCCGCGTGCAGGACAACCACGGGACGCTCTCGGCGTGGAGCACGCCCGCGTGGTTCGAGACCGCGTTCCTTGACCCTAGCCAGTTCCTGGGAAGCTGGATCACGAGTCCCACGCCGTCGGGCGGTGCCGAGCTGTTGCTCCGCAAGGATTTCACGCTGGCGAGCGGGCAGCGGAACCCGGCGATCACCAAGGCGCGACTGTACATCGCGGGCCTCAGCTACCCCTACATGTACATCAACGGGCACTCGGTGACCAGCAGTGTGCTGAACACGGACTTCACCATGTTCAACAAGACCGTGAACTACTCCACCTACGATGTCACAAAGCTGGTGCGCGCCGGGTCTGACTCGCTCGCGGTGAGCCTCGGCAACGGCTTCTACGCCGGCGGTGCCGACGACTACCCGTCCAGCGGCGAGCCCTGGCAGGCGGCGGTGCCCACGCTGAAGCTCGAGCTTCAGGTGTGGTACGCCGACGGCACCTCAACGCAGGTGCTGAGCGACGACTCCTGGAAGGTCACCACCGGTCCCACGACCGAGAACTCGCCGGCCGCCGAGACCTACGACGCGCAGCTGGCGAAGCCGGGGTGGAACCAGGCCGGCTACAACGACAGCAGCTGGGCCGCCGCCTCGGTGCTGCCAGCGGCGACGACGATCCCGTCGTACTCCGCGACGTCGAGTTCGCCGGCCGCGGACTGGATCTGGAACACCCCTAACGCGGCCACCACCACCGCCAGCGCGGGCACCATCTACCTGCGCAAGGACTTCACCGTCGCCGACCCGTCCACCATCTCCAGCGCCGTCCTCCGGATCAACGGCGACGACGGCGAGACCGCCTTCGTCAACGGAACCGAGGTCACCAGCTCAGACCCGACCGCGAACAACGGCTGGCAGACCTCCCAGGTCGACAACGTAAAGTCGCTGCTCGTCCCGGGCAAGAACGTGATCGCGGTCGAAGGCCTCAACGTCTCCGCGAACGCCAGCGGCATCATCGCCGCGCTCCAGCTCAACTCGGCCCAGTCAGGAACGGCGCCGACGACCATCGTCACCGACGGAAGCTGGCTGGCCCTGCCGGGCATCCCCGCCAGCCCGCCCGACGGCTGGAACACCGCCGACTTCGACGACTCCTCCTGGCCCGCCGCCAACGTCCTCGGCGCCTACGGCACCGCCCCCTGGGGTACCGGCGTTGCGAGCCCGGTGACCGCGCCCGCCGGGGTGCTGCGGGCCAGCCTGATCCCGCCGGTCGAGGAGACCTCGACGATCAAGCCGGTGAAGGTCACCAGCCAGGCCGGGGTGACCGAGGCGGTTCCCTCTTACGCCGGGACGCCGACCGCGGACTGGATCTGGAACACCCCCGGCGCGGCCTCCTCCACCGCCACCGCGGGCACCATCTACCTGCGCAAGGACTTCACCGTCGCCGACCCGTCCACCATCTCAAGCGCCATCCTCCGGATCAACGGCGACGACGGCGAGACCGCCTTCGTCAACGGAACCCAGGTCACCACCTCGGGCACGGCGAGCGACGACTGGCAGACCTCCGAGGTCGCCAACGTCGCGTCGCTGCTCGTCGCGGGCAACAACGTGATCGCGGTCGAGGGCCTCAACCCCTCCCAGACCGCCAGCGGCATCATCGCCGCGCTCCAGCTCAACTCGGCCCAGTCAGGAACGGCGCCGACGACCATCGTCACCGACGGAAGCTGGCTCGCCCTGCCCGGCGTCCCCGCCAGCCCGCCCGACGGCTGGAACACCGCCAGCTTCGACGACTCCTCCTGGCCCGCCGCCAACGTCCTCGGCGCCTACGGCACCGGCCCCTGGGACACCAGCATCCTGACCCCGACGGGTCCCTCCAAGACCTACACCTTCCCGATCACCACCTCCGGGTGGGCGAAGATCACGATGAAGGGCACGGCCGGCACCATCGTCGACATCGAGTACTCCGAGAAGCTCAACTCGGACGGGACGGTGCAGAGCGAGGGCAACGGCAGCACCGGCCAGACCGACGTCTACATCATGAAGGGCGGCGGTCCCGAGACGTACGAGCCCAAGTACGGCTGGAAGGGCTACGAGTACGTCGAGATCACCACGAGCCCGTCCACGCCCGGGGGCGCGCCATCACCGCTGCCGGACATCCTGTCGGTCAGCGGCGTGATCGTGCACACGGCGCTGCCCGCGTCGGGCAACTTCACCAGCTCAAGCAAGCTGCTGAACGAGTACCAGACGGCGCAGGCGAACACCATCCTCAACAACCAGTACTCCTATGGCAGCGACACCCCGGTGTACGAGAAGGGCGGCTGGACCAACGACAACGGCGACTACTCGGACTCGGAGATGGATAACTTCGACGCCGAGTCCTACTACGACGAGATGATGCAGAACTTCGACGACTCGCAGGACTCGGCCGGCAACGTCGGGGTCCTCGTGCCCACGCCGCCGGGCGACGACAACGTCGACCCGCTGTGGGGCGGCTCGTTCCTGCTCATCGAGTACAACATGTACGAGCAGTACGACAATCTCGCGATCATCCGCCGCGACTACGACAACATGGCGGCCTACGTGAATGACCTGGATGGCCAGATCGCGTCAAGCGGCTACATCTACCAGGGCACGACGTACGGCGACTGGTCGGTGCCGAGCAACGGCAACCCGCCCTCCAGCGAGATGCTGGGCAGCATGTTCCTCTACCGCGAGACCGAAGACCTGTCCCTGATGGCCGCGGCCATCGGCAACGCCTCCGGTGCGAGCAAGTACGCCAGCCTCGCGGCGGACATCCGCACGGCGGTCAACAACGAGTTCTACGACGCCGCCGACAGTCAGTACCGCGACCCGCTCGGGCTTAACTCCCACGCCTACGGCGGGCCGAGCGGCGCCATCACCTCCACCGCCTACGACCAGACGGCGAACGTGTTCGGCCTCGCGTTCGGCCTGGCGCCGGCCGGGACCCAGCAGGCGATCGCGGAGGGGCTGGCCGCCAACGTGACCGCCGACGGGAACCACCTGTCCACCGGGGCCAACGGGTCGAAGTACATCCTCCCGATGCTGAGCGACTCCGGCTACGGCGACCTCGCCTACCTGGTCGCCACCAACCCGACCGCTCCCGGCTGGGGGCAGTGGTTCCTGCAGTGCGGCGCCACCACCATGTGGGAGGCGTGGGAGGACTCGTCTTGCGACACGGCCCGCTCGCGCGACCATGCGTTCATGGGAACGGTGGACGACTGGCTGTTCTCGGGCGTCGGCGGGATCTCGTCCACGTCACCCGCGTTCCGCACCGTCTCGATCGACCCCACGCCGGGCGGGGGCCTCACCCACGCGTCGGCGTACGAGACGACGCCGCTCGGACGGGTGAGCTCGGCCTGGGCCGAGTCGGGGACGAGCTTCACCCTGACGGTCCAGGTTCCCGTCGGCTCGACGGCGTCGGTGTGCGTCCCGGCCGCCACCGCGCAGTCGGTGACGGAAAGCGGAGTCCCGGCCGCCAACGCGGACGACGTGACCGTGACCGGCATGCAGGCCTCCTGCCTGCGGGTCCAGGTCGGATCGGGCACCTACCGGTTCCGCTCGACAGTGTCCTGACCCTCCGGTAAGAAGTCACACAGCGGCCCGCCGTCGGTCATTGACGGCGGGCCGCTGTGACTCACCGGTTTCGCGGCGCGGTGAAGCTATCCACCGATAGCAACGCTGGTCACCGCCTCGATGACCGACACGTTGCCGGCGATCAGCTCCAGCGTCAGCCCGGCTGTCCTGGGCTCGTCGATCAGCGCCGCGAGCACGGCGGCCACATCGTCGCGGGTGACCTGGCCGCGCCCGGTGGCATCGGCCAGCGTCACCTGGCCGGTTGCCGGGCCGTCGGTCAGCCGGCCGGGCCGCAGGATGGTCCAGTCGAGTCCGGCCCGTGAGGAGATTAGTTGATCTGCGCGAATGCCGTGGCGAGGGGCTCGAGCACGGCCGGGGTGAGCGGCGGCCGCAGGTACACGATCGCGAGGTCCGCCCCCGCCTCGGCCAGGGCCGCAGCCTGGTCGGCGGTGGCCGACGCGCCTACCGCCGGGTCGAACGCCACGTGCGAGGACAGCGTGATCTCGCCCGGGTCGCGCCCGATGTCGGCGCAGTGCGCGTGCAGGACGTCCCGTTTGTGCGCGAACTCCTCGGGGGTGCCGCGGGTGCTGTTCCAGTGCTGCGCGAAGCGCGCCGCGGTGCGCAGCGTCCGCTTCTCCCCGCCGCCGCCGACGCAGATCGGCGGATGCGGGCGCTGCGGGCCCTTCGGCTCGTTGCGCGCGTCGGTCAGCTGGTAGTAGCGGCCGTCGAACGAGAACGCCGGCTCGGACAGCAGGCCGACGATCACCTCGCAGGCCTCCTCGAACCGGTCGCTGCGCTCCCGCCGGGTGCCTAGCTCGATGCCATAGGCACCGGACTCCTCTTCGTTCCAGCCCGCCCCGATGCCCACCTCGAGCCGACCGGCGGAGATGATGTCCAGGGTGGCGATCATGTTGGCAAGCACCGCCGGGTGGCGGTAGTGAATCCCGGTGACCATGGTGCCCATCCGCAGGCGGGTGGTGGCCTGGGCCAGCGCGCCCAGCATCATCCAGCCTTCGAGGCAGGGCCCCCCGGCGTTGCCGTCGATCGGGTAGAAGTGATCGAAGTTCCAGCCCGACTCGAAAATCTCGATCTGGTCGGCGGCGCGCCACACCTCGAGCACCTCGGCCCAGGTGGTGCTCTGGTTGGCTGTCTTGAACGCGAATCGCACTGGCTGCTCCCTCGATCCTTAGCAACGCTAATCTACGCGCCGGGCACGCTCCTCCGTGAGGCGACTCGGCGTCGCCCGCGCGGACCGACCGCGTCCGTCAGAACGGAGATCGGGCATGCCATCATGACGGTATGGTCGATCCGCGCGCCGGGCAGCCCGCTGCACCGAGTGATCTCGTTAACGCCGCCAAGCTGGTCACCGCCTATTACACGGTGCACCCCGATCCCGGCGAGGTGGCCCAGCAGGTGTCCTTCGGGACGTCCGGGCACCGCGGCTCCGCGTTCACGGCAACGTTCAACGAGGACCATATCCTCACCACCACCCAGGCGATCTGCGACTATCGGGCAAGCCATGGCATCGACGGGCCGCTGTACCTGGGGGCGGACACGCACGCGCTGTCCGAGCCCGCCACCGCCAGCGCGCTCGAGGTGCTCGCCGCCAACGGGGTCCGGGTGCTGGTGGACTCCCGCGGCGGGTACACCCCTACCCCGGCCGTCTCGCGGGCGATCCTGGCCCACAACGCCGCCCGGTCCGGACCGCGGGCCGACGGGATCGTGGTCACCCCCTCGCATAACCCGCCGGCCGACGGCGGCTTCAAGTACAACCCGCCGGACGGCGGCCCGGCCGGGACCGACGTCACCAGGGAGATCCAGGACCGGGCCAACGAGCTGCTGGCCGACGGGCTGAAGCCGGTGCGCCGGGTGCAGTACGCCCGGGCGCTGGCGGCGGACACCACCGGCTCGTTCGACTTCCTCGGCAGCTACGTCGCGGCGCTGGACGGCGTCATCGACCTGGCCGTGATCAGGGAAGCAGGGGTCCGCATCGGCGCCGACCCGCTCGGCGGCGCCAGCGTCGCGTACTGGGGCGAGATCGCGGAGCGGTACGGACTCGACCTCACCGTGGTGAACCCCGAGGTCGACCCGACCTTCCGGTTCATGACGCTGGACTGGGACGGCAAGATCCGGATGGACTGCTCCTCGCCGTACGCGATGGCGAGCCTGATCCGGCGCCAGCACGAGTTCTCGATCGCGACCGGCAATGACACCGACTCCGACCGGCACGGCATCGTGACGCCGGACGGCGGGCTGCTCAATCCCAATCACTACCTGTCGGTGGCGATCGAGTACCTCTACCAGCACCGCGACCGCTGGCCGGGCGGCGCGGCGGTCGGCAAGACGCTGGTCAGCTCGTCGATGATCGACCGGGTGACCGCGGGCCTGAGCCGTACCCTGCTTGAGGTGCCGGTGGGCTTCAAATGGTTCGTGCCCGGCTTGCTCGACGGCTCGGTCGCCTTCGGCGGGGAGGAGAGCGCGGGCGCCTCGTTCCTGCAGCGCGACGGGTCGGTATGGACCACCGACAAGGACGGCATCATCCTCGCGCTGCTCGCCTCGGAGATCACCGCGGTCACCGGGCAGACGCCGTCGCAGCTGTACGACGGGCTGACCGAGCGCTACGGGGCGCCGGTGTACGCCCGGGTCGACACCCCCGCCACCCGGGAGCAGAAGGCGCTGCTGGGCAAGCTGTCGCCCGAGCAGGTGCCGGCCAGCGAGCTGGCCGGAGAGGAGATCCTGGCCAAGCTGACCACCGCGCCAGGCAACGACGCGCCGATCGGCGGGCTGAAGGTGGTGGCAGAGTCCGGCTGGTTCGCCGCCCGCCCGTCCGGCACCGAGGACGTCTACAAGCTGTACGCCGAGTCCTTCCGCGGCCCGGAGCACCTCGCCGCCATCCAGGAAGAGGCGCGGGCGATCGTCGCCGCGGCGATCGGGGGCTAGTCCGTTGCGGTTGAGTGCTCCTTAGCGCGCTCATGCCGTAGCCGTCCCTTGCGGGGCGGCGGTCCCGGTCTCATCCCGTTGCCGGGTGCCGGGTTGACGTTTCACAGCCACCCGCGCCCCGGGGGCGTCTGACGGTCGGCTCCGCGTCCGTTGCTGTCCGGGCCACTCCCGGCCAGTCTCGTGAAATTTACTGCCAGCCATCTGCCGATGACTTTCCTGTCGTGAGGGTGTCTACCTCTCCGATAACTGGAGGACACGATGCTCAGGGTTGAGATCTCGACGTTCGAGGAGTATCTCGCGGCGAATCGCGGCCGGGACGCCGACCTGCGCGCCGTTGAACGGCGACCGGGAACCACATATGAGCCGGGGGCGCTGTGAGCAGCACCAGGGTGTTGGTGACGGGGGCGAGCATCGCGGGGCCTGCGCTGGCCCACTGGCTGCGGCGGCGGGGGGCCGAGGTAACCGTGGTGGAGCGGGCCCCCGGGCTGCGTCCCGGTGGGCAGGCGGTGGATGCGCGCGGGGTGGCCAAGGAGGTCATCCGGCGGATGGGGCTGGACGCGGCGGTGCGCGCGGCCTGCACCGAGACCACCGGCGCGCGCATGGTGGATGCGGGCGGGAACGTGCTGCAGACCTTCAGCGCGGACGACGAAGGCGGCGACGGGTACATCGCCGAGATCGAGATCCTGCGCGGGGACCTGTCCCAGGTGCTCCACGACGACACCCGCGCGGGCGTCGAGTACGTCTTCGGCGACCGGATCGCTGAGCTCGCCCAGGACGCGGACGGGGTCGACGTGGCCTTCGCGGGCGGCGGCCGGCGGCGCTTCGACCTGGTAGTCGGGGCGGACGGGCTGCACTCGACGCTACGCACGATGGCCTTCGGGCCGCGTGAGCGGTTCGTCCGCCACCTCGGGCACGTGCTGGCCTTCTACAGCGTCCCCAACGAGTTCGGGCTGGACCGCTGGATGATCGAGTACCAGGAATCCGAGTCCGGGCGCTCCGCCCTGCTGCGGCCCATCCAGGACGCCACCCGCGGGATGGCCATGTTCTCCTTTCCCGCGGCCGACTTCGACGTCGACTACCACGACGTCGCAGCCCAGAAGCGACTGCTGCGCGACCGGATGGCTGGCCTCGGCTGGTTGGCTCCGCGCATCCTCGCGCACCTGGACGACACCCCGGACTTCTACCTTGACCAGGTCGCCCAGGTGGTGATGGACCGCTGGTCGAGCGGACGGGTCGGGCTGCTCGGGGACGCGGCGTTCAGCTCCTCGCCGCTGTCCGGGGGCGGCACCGGGTTGGCCCTGGTCGGTGCCTACCTGCTGGCCGGAGAGCTGGCCGCCGCCGGGTGGAACCCGGAGGCCGGGTTCGCCGGCTACGAGGGGCGGATGCGCTCGTTCGTCGAGGCCAACCAGGAGATCGGCCGGTTGCACGCGCGCAGCCTCGACGTCCCCGGGCCGGACGCCGAGCCGAGCGTCGCGCCCGAAGAGTGGCCGATGGAGCTGATCGAGCGCGCGATCAACGGCGTCGAACTGCCCGACTACGCGGGGGTGCCAGACTCCAGAGCCTCGGGGTCTAGGCGGCGCGGCTGACATCAGGTTCACCACGGGCACGACGGGAGGGCCGGCCGCGAGCCGCGTGCGCGCTCTCGGGCCCGGCTCCTCAATGATCAAGGGCGGCCCGCCCGCGCGGGGCTACAGCGCGCAGGGGTGGTTCCATTTTTGCGTCGTGATGCAAGTCATGCTTTTGGCCTGAGCGGGACGCTTCATCGCAGCAGCCGATCCATGGAACCCGGGGGGCCTCGGATGCTAGCATTGATAGCAGGATGGGGGTGGGGTCAGTGGCAGCGATGAGCATCAGGAACCTCGACGAGCGGGTGCTGGAACTGCTCCGCGTCCGGGCCGCGCGGCACGGCCGGTCAATGGAGGCTGAGGTCCGCGCCATTCTCGTGGACGCGGTCCGCGAACCGGATGAAGGCCCCAATCTGGGCCAGGCGATCATGACTCGCTTCGGTGAACTGGGCGGGATTGAGCTCGAGATCCCGCCCCGCACCGGCACGCCGCGAGCAGCCGAGTTGGCCGATGATAATCCTTGACACCAGTGTGGTGTCGGTGCTGATGCGGCCAGAGCCTGACGCCCGCGTGCGGCAGTGGGTGAGCGGTCGGCGCGCTGACGAACTCGGCACCACAGCGATCACTGTCGCCGAGATCCGCCACGGCATCGAACGCCTTCCGGATGGACGGCGGAAAGAAACCCTGCTGTCGGCCGCAACGGACCTTTTTGCCGGCTTTGGTGACCTTGTGCAGCCGTTTGATGCCCTCGCAGCCGCCTGGTTCGGTCCAGTGATGGTCCGGCGCGCGCGCCTGGGTCTGCCGATCCAGGGCTTCGACGCCCTCATTGCCGCCATCTGCCGGGCCCACGAAGCGGTCCTGGCGACACGGAACGTCAAAGATTTCGCGGAGACCGGGATAGAAATCGTCGATCCGTGGGCCGCACCCGACTAGCGATGGGCACCCAGGCCGGAACTGGGCGGGACCGACGTGTTCTTGCGAGAGATCAGCGCAGCATGGCATGGGTGACTCCCGCTCCGCGGCCTCCAGGTTCTCGGTCGTGCCCAGCCGCCCACCGGGTCGACGGCCGTGGACGCGGGGCTGCGGCGCGCAGGGGTGGTTCCACTTTTGCGTCGTGAATTTCTGGCCATCAGGCCAGACGGAGGATCGGTGCTAGCGAACGAGTGCGCTGAGCTGACTCCAGGGAACCTTGATGCGAACGGGCACCTCGAGGACGCTCACCTCATCTTCCGGCGCCAGGGTCCGCAGCAGCCGGTATGCCTCGATCGCGTGATCAAGGACGTACACGTCGATGGATGCCACCCGGTTGCCGGTGATCCACACCAGCCAGTAGAAGGGGATTCCCGCCGATGCGTACTCTCCCATCTTGTCCACCCGGTCCGTCTTGTCGCTCCCAGGCGACACGACCTCGATGATCACCCGGATGTACGAAGCCGGTAGCGGCCGCACGTCGTCTGGCGCGCAGTTGTGCAGCGCGAGGTCCGGTCGCCGGATCGTGGCGGCGGGAACCTCCCAGAGGATGACGTCGAAGTCGTTGCTGACATCGAGACAGGAACCTGGGTGAAGGGCGACGTAATCGGCTGCGGCCGCCTCCAGCACCGCCGCGAGGCGACGGGCCGCGGTCTGGTGGGTGCGCCGGGGCGCCTCGCACCTGACCGCCTGCCCGTTCACGACCTCCACCTGGCGGCAGAACTCTTCCGGCAGGTCCCGCCAGATCTCAACCGTGATCGGCTCGGGCTGGAGATTCTCCGGAGTCGCCCAGTCGTGGATGGCGCCCATGATGCTCCCGTCGAGGTGGCCTGCTTACGCACCTACGTATGCCAGGCTCATGGTAGTCAAGATCGGCCGTGCAGAACTATCGTGAAACGCCAGGGCCAGGCAGAGCCCGTGGCTGTGGGCAGACGCGGGGCTGCGGCGCGCAGCCCTCCTGGAGGGCGTCGTGGTAGCGCTGCCGGACGGTGCGGAAATCCTCCGGGGCGCGTCGTTTGCCGTGCGCCGGTGCCGGCTAGCGCAGGATGGCGCGCATGGCTAGAAAGGGCTCGCTGGGGACGATGGGCTGGGCGCGGATGTCCGCGAAGCCCGCCTGGACGAGGTCGGCCTCCAGTTCCCCGCGGCGCGGCAGGGCCGCCGCGCCCGCCTGGCAGGCGAGCATGAAGTTGAGGTGAGCGGCGGCGATCGAGCCGGGCGCGGCCAGGGTGGTGACGATGAGGTGGCCTGGCCGGGTCAGCAGGCTGCCGAGCCTGCGGTAGAGCGCGACCCGGTCTTCGCGGGGGAAGTAGTAGATGTTGTTGAGCAGCAAGATGAGGTCGTAACCGTCGCCTGCCTCCGGGGTCCAGGTGCGGACGTCCCCGGCCTGCAGCCGGACTCGGCCGGCCAGGCCCGCGGCGCGGACTTCGGCCCGCGCGGCGTCGATCACGGTCGGGGCCAGGTCGATGCCATCGACCAGCGCCTGCGGGCTGAGGCTGGCCACGATCCGGGCGTATACGCCGGTGCCGCAGCCAACGTCCAGGACCCGTGCGGGCTGGATCTGAGCCATAACGCCGGCCAGATACGTTTCGATGAACGCGGTTGCGGCCAGCGACACCTGGGCGATGTCGTCGGCGTGGTCATCCAGGTCGGCCCGGCCCCCGCCGGGCGCCGAGACCAGCAGGCCGGCCAGGTCGGCGTAGCAGCCGGCCTGGTAGTCGAGCATCGAGCGGTAGTGCGCGGTCAGCATCGTGTCCCCGCCCGCGATGGCCCGGGCCCGGATCCCGCGCAGCCGGTACCGGCCGCCGCGCGGGGCGATCTCGCCCAGCTCGGCGCCGACCTCCAGCCAGGCCTGGAGCCGCTCCGGGCGGGTGCAGCCGGTCCGGGCGGCGATCTGCGCGAAGGTGGCCCCGCCGGCCAGCGCGTCAAGCAGGCCAGTCCGGACGCCCGAGGCCAGGAACAGGGACCGGACCAGGGTCCGGCTGTCGGCGACGGCCAGCGCCCGGGCGGGGGCGTGGCCGGCCCGGGCGGTCCGCAGCAGGCCGCCGAGCTGGACACGGCTCAGGCCCATCAGCGCACCGGGGCCGGGGCGCGCAGGCCGAAGGCCCGCTGGCTGAGCCACCGCACGGCCCGCGTCGGGGCGCCGCAGGGCGCCGACGGCGGGAACGCGGCGGTGTCCATGGCGGGCACGAACAGCTCACCGCGGTTGCTCGCGTACATGTAGACCGGGTAGCCGACGGCGGCGAGCCCGCGCAGCAGCGCGGAGGAGTGAGCCCCGCGCAGCTGCTGGCGGAGCGGAGCCTGCGGCCCGTCGACGGCGGCCGGCCGGGGGTCCAGGCCGAACCAGTGGCAGGCCTGGGCGACGATGGGCGCCCGCCGGGGGTCGTCGATACCCAGGTCGGCCAGCACCGCCGCGTCGACGGCGAGCGCGTCGGCCCCGGCGTAGAGGTAGCGGACCTGGGCCGGGCGATGGCATCCCATCACCCCGAACGGGCCGTCGGCCACCGGCGCCCAGGCATCCACGACGGCGAAGTGCGGCGGCGCCACGTCCAGCAGCATCATGGTGGCGGACCGGAAGTCGACGGCGCGCCCGGCGTAGAAGCTCTCGTCGATCGCGCCGGTGCTGCCTTCCAGCGTCGACAGGCTCAGATGCGCGAACTCGGTCGGGTCGGTGCGCAGCTTGGGCATGACGATGCGCAGGTCGGCGTCGAGCCAGGTGCCGCTGATCGTCTTCTGGACGAAGCCGCGGTCGAACACCCAGGGCCGCATGTCCGCGCCGATGTCCACGATCCGGTAGGCCGGCGAGGCGAAGCCGAAGTACCCGGCCACCGCGGCGACCGAGCGACCGGAGAACAAGGTCCCGTACACCGTCGGCGCCTCAAGCACGGCCACGTCCCCGACGCCGTGCCGGCGCAGGTACCGGGCCAGCAGGTCGACCAGCTCGGGGTCGTTGACATTGGAGCGGTCGGCGCGGTCATAGCCGAGCATGAACGACACCCGGATGGCGGCCGACCGGGCGCGCCCGGCGAGCCGGTCCAGGCCCGCCCGGTCCAGGCACTCGGACAGCACCGCGGACTTGTCGGCGTCGGCCCGGCCGCCGCGCACCACCACCGGTGTTCCCGTGCCGAACGACCGCTGCCCTTCACCCGTGCCCGCCCGCGGCGCCGGCCGTTGGGCGGCCGGGATGAACCAGGGACTGATCCGGGCCAGCCGCACGGCCAGGTCCTCCGCCGACACGCCGTCGGCCAGCCGGTCGTCGGGCGTGATGACCTCGGTCAGCAGCCGGAAGGCCTCGGCGTGCCGTGCCTCGTCGGCCCGGATCCGGTCGAAGGCCGCCCGTTCCTCCTCCGACCGCGCCACCTCCACCAGGCGCCGGTACGCGAACTCGGCGCTGGCCTCGAGGGCCACGTTCAGCGCGCAGTACTGGTGGAAGGTCTGGTAGCACAGCTGGTCGGCCAGTGCCGGCGGCATCCGGCGGGCGGTTTTGGCCGCGGCCACCAGCACGCCCGCCGCCCCGGTCCGCAACGGGGCCGACCGGGCCGTCCGGTTGGTGGCGGTGGACGAGGTCCAGCCCGACAGCGCGCCTTGCAGCTGACGGCCGTAGACGACCACCGAGGACGCCAGCCCGCCCGCCTCAAGGAGCAGCCCGCGGGTGAACTCAGCGTGCAGCTGCTCGTCCTTCCAGATCCACACCAGGGTCTGCCGGATCAGCGCCCGCGCCTGGTCGCCGACGTCCAGCTCCGCGACCCGTCCGGCGACCGCCTCCTCGCGGTAGGCCACGGCGACGATTTGCTCCCGTTCCAGCGCCAGCAGCAGCAGCCGGGAACGCTCGGCCCCCGGACGGCCCGCGCACTCCCGGCGCCACCGTCCCAGCTGCACGCCGACGTCCTCGATCAGCACAGCCTCAAGGTCGGCCACCTGATAGGTATGTCCGGAGGTCAGACTGTCTACGCCTGCGACCGGGGATCGTAGCTGGAGAGAGTCAGGCGGGACCGTTCGATTCCCAGAGCCCGCCGTGGATGAGCAGCAGCGTCGTCACGTTGCCATCATCGCTGAAATTACGGGAGCAGGGTGTCGAGGAACGTGTTGCCGAAGATGCGATGCGGGTCGTACGCGTCGAACGCGGCCGAGGCGACTTGGAAGTTGTCCTGCGACTGACCGGCGTTGATGGCGGCGGGGATGGTGCTGGTGAGCATCGTCGTGTTCGTCCAGGCCCCGGAACTGGAGAAGGCCCAGCCCTTGGACCACTCGGGCCGCACCGACGCGTAGGAGCCGGTGTAGTGCGCGAACAGCCACTGTTCCATCTGCTCGTAGAACTTCAGCGAGCTCGACGTGCCGGGCACGGTCAGCATGTCGATCCACACGGCGACATCCCAGCCCGGCTGGTCGGGCCGGGGGGTGACGGCCGAGAGCAGCGGTGTCACCGCGCCGCTCACTCCCGCCTCCGCCGGCCGGTCCAGTCCGGTGACCCGGATCTCCACCGGCCCGTTCATCGGCCACTCGAGGTCATCGGCGAACGAGTTCAGCAGGCTGTTGTACTGGGTGTAGAAGTCGTAGACGACCTGCTGGATGCTGGCCTGGGAGGTGAGGATGGTCCAGCCGCCCGCGGTCACCCGCAGCGTGGTCGGCTGCACGTACAGCAGCACGTCCATCGACGGGCCCCAGAGGTTCGCCGTGCCCGAGGCCGGGAGGCCGATCGCCACGATCGACTCTTGCAGCGTCTCGAAGGCGGGTGTGACGAAGGTCAGGCCATCGACGATGTCGGAGATGAAGTCCGACTCCCCGGTGGTGATGTCGTTCGCGAACGTGTAGTTGTAGGGCGCGCTCACGGCGTTCGAGCCCGCGGGCTGGGTGGGCTGGCGGGACCAGATCTTCACCCACGGGTTGGTGGTGAACGGGAACCAGATCGCCTCCACCCGCCCGGACGCGGCCACCAGGCTGGCGTAGGAGTTTGATCCGGCGCTGGCGGGCGCGGCGAACAAGGTGCTCACCGGGATGGACGTCAGGCTCCGGCACTGCAGGTTCTGGTTCGCGCCGACCTCGAGGGTGACCTCGGTGACGATGGTCCGGCCCAGGTGGGTGAGGAACGGCGCGATCGCGGAGTCGGTGCGGCTGAACGTCTGCAGCGCGTACGCGCTGCCATTCCAGCCGACGATCGTGATCGACTGGACGGTGTTGCTCAGCGACCCGTAGGTGGTGCCGGGCACCGGTGTCTCCCCGGTGGCCTGGATCGCTGATCCGTGACCGTCGATGGCGAGCACGCCGCCGATCGTCAGGTCGCCGGGCGCGGGGACGGTGGTGAACCCGTAGTCGTCGGCCTGGAGCGCGGCGAGCAGCGCGTTCATCGTGGCGCCGGCCGCGACCGTGACCGTGACCGGGGAGCCTGAGGCGTCGATGCTGATCGAGGTGAGCGAGTCCTGGAGGTTAACCAGGACGATGTTCGACGCGCTCTCGCCGGGGGCGAGGACGAGCGGTGACCAGTTGTGGCCCTGGCCGACGGCCCGCAGGCGGTACCCGTTCTGGTAGGCCCAGTTGGCGAGCGTGACGATATCGGCGGCGGACGACGGCGCGCAGTACCACACGTCGGGGATGTCGATCTGCTGCGCCCAGTTCACGAACGACTGCTGGTACAGGTCGAGGCCGGACGGGAAGTTGACCGGCGTCGAGGTCTGCGCCCTGGCCGCCGGGATCCGCTCCCCCGGTATCCAGCCGAGGGAGGCGGCGGCGACGCCGAGGCCGGCTCCGGCCAGCAGGGCCCGCCGGGAGATCCCCGTGGGGCTGTCATCGCGAGCTGGTTGCTCTGGTCGAGGCGTCATCGGGCTCTCCTGTGCTGAGACCGGGCGGCTCAGCCGAGGGACTGGCTGAGCCGGCTCATGACGCGACGGTACTCATAAAATAGAACTTGTTCTAGTAATTTGGCAGGTAAATTTTTGCCCATTAATAGGATCTCTGCGAAATAGAAATAGAACATGTTCTAGTTACTTCATCGATGGTCACTTGAACGAGGAGAGCTGTCGGCGGACGGCGGCCGCAACGCGGGCGATGGACCGATCTGCTCGCGGCGC
>Ga0335074_10004331_pt1 | contig 19545 bp, 16 predicted proteins | sample Lox_Sample_23_FD_206715 | JGI IMG/M metagenome (GOLD analysis project Ga0335074, IMG submission 206715) | Soil microbial communities from Loxahatchee National Wildlife Refuge, Florida, United States - Lox_Sample_2.3 | ecosystem: Environmental > Terrestrial > Soil > Wetlands | place: USA... | reverse complement strand
ATTGCCGAACCAATACAATCCTTGAGGCAAGAGAGTATCAGGAACACATTAATGACTGCACACTGCAATCAACAAAATGCAATAGTCAGCCCGATGCGCGCTCCAGGCGCCTGGGCAGTGTATGCGGCGGCCATGTTGATTTTTATTCCGTGCGTTGCGGCAACGATCTATTTTTGCTCTTCCATGTCCGGCGGTATGCCCATGCCTGGCGGATGGGTGATGTCCATGATGTGGATGCCCATGCCCGGGCAAACCTGGCTGGAATCGGCCGGCATGTTCATGCTGATGTGGATCGCGATGATGGTCGCCATGATGCTGCCTTCGTCCCTGCCCATGATCCTCCGTTATCATCATGAACAGCGCCTGGCCATGGGCCGGGGCAAGCGCCTATCAACTGTTCTTATGATGATCGGATATTTGTTTGTCTGGGGCGCTGTGGGCACGCTGGTGTATTTGCCGGGTGTTCTATTGGCCATCGCGGCCATGCGCTGGACAACCCTGAGTTATGCCGTTCCTTATCTGATGGGCGCGATCATTATGGCCGCCGGCGCTTTTCAATTCACGCGTTGGAAAATTTGGGCCCTTTCGCGATGCCGCGGCCCTTTCTCGTGCGTAAGTTTGCAAACACATATCAGCCCATGGTCGGCGTGGCGCGAAGGTATGAATTGCGGCGTCTGCTGCGTCACCAGTTGCTTTGGACCAACATTAATTCTGCTGGTTCTGGGCATGATGAACCCGGCCGTCATCGTAATGGTGGCGGCATTAATCGCTCTGGAGAAACTGCTGCCGAAGCCCGAACTAATAGTGCGTATTTCTGGTATTGCCGCGCTGGTTGCGGGATTGGTCATGATCAGCAGGCTCGTTTTGTAGTCTTAATTTGTTGTGGTCTGTTTCGTTATTCCCTGTCCCCTCTCCCCTGGCACCTTCGTCGTGCCGTCGTGTCGTTGTGGTGAAAAATTTCTCTGCGGATTCGTCGCGCCTTCGTGCTATTTCGTGCATTTCGTGGTTGGAGTTTTGCCTTTTTACTTTTTAATTTTTACTTCGTGGCCGCCGTTGTCCAACTAGCCCCACTTAGAGAGTGTCCTTTATTTCGTGATTGTTGTAACATTTGCTTGCCAAAATAAGTATCGCCAACTCTGCGTCGACGAAGAGACATTGTGGATCAATGGAGAATTGCCGTTCATTCAATAGTCTGCAGCCGGAGTCGGTCGGAAGGTTATGGTAATATCCAAAAAGCAAGAGTTGATTTCCCCCGATCCCGGACCTGGTTCTGTCCAACACCCAAATAAATGGAGGCGATGGATTATTGGCATTCTTTTATTCATTCTGTTGATCTATGTACTCATTTGCGCCGCTTATGCCCTCATGCAAAGATCGATGATTTTTGCCGGCGCACAAACGCAAGGTGCTTCCTGGGCGCAGGTACAAGTTGCGGCGCCCGCCCAATTGATCCATCTGTCGCTCAAGGATGGGACCCCAATCGTTGGCATCTATTCGCCCGCCGGCGAAGCACCATCCACTTCCGGTCCCACCGCCGCTTCAATGCCGCCAACGGTGCTGTTTTTCTATGGCAATGGCGGTTGCATCGCGGATTGCGGAGACATAATAGATATCCTCTGCAATCGCCTCGGCTGCAACGTATTGGTGGTGGATTATCCGGGCTACGGCATGAGCGGCGGCAGGCCCAGCGAAACCGGTTGCTACGCCGCGGCCGACGCCGGTCTGGATTGGCTACTCGCGAAACGGGACATTGACCATCGACGGATCGTATATTTCGGCGACTCACTGGGCGCCGCAGTCGCCATCGACCTCGCCAGCCGCCGGCCCGCCGGCGGCCTGGTCACCTGCGGCGCATTTACGTCCATGCAGTCAGAAGCACAGCACCTTTATCCATGGCTTCCGACATCTATCATCCTGGCATATCGCTTCGATAACCTCAGCAAAATCAGGAAAATTACTTGTCCGATCCTGCTGATTCACGGGGAACAGGACACTTTGATCCCCGGCAGCATGGCTCGGGACCTCGCCGCCGCAGCCGGCAATGCCCAACTTATTTTTATTCCCGGCGACCACAATAGCGTTATGTCAAGATCGAGCCTCCTGTGGGATTGCATCGGCACGTTCCTAACCAATTCGCTGCACCCCTCCAAATAACCCGACCATCAGCCGCCCGATTGCTATTCCTTTTATCACATTCAATCTGCGTTCATCTGACTTCGGCGAGCTCAGTCGAGCCGCGAAATCTGCGGATTCGTCGCGCCTTCGTTGTTCATAATCTCTAGAGCATTTCCACTCCAGATATGGCGTCTGCGTTGGTGTAGACGGGGTTGGCCGCAAGGAAGAGCGACAAGGCGGGTTTGCAAAACCCCGTCGCGGAGCGATGACGCAGCGGACGACCCTGTCTGTGCCAACCCGAAGGGTCGCTTTAAGCGACGCAGACGCTATAGCTGGAGTGGAACTGCTCTAAGTCCTCTGTGCCCTCTGTGGCAAAAATACGTTGTCTCGTCATGCCGTCGTGGTTAAAAATCTCTGGGTCCTCCGCGCAACCTCTGCACCCTCTGCGTTAAAAAATATGAAAACTGAACACTTCAAACTGCGGCGGCAGCCGCCTTCTCCCGTCTCCCAACTCGGCACCCCAAGTGCCGCTACTGCGCGTTCGCAATTTTGCGAACATCCATATTTGCTCCACTGTTCGCCTGATCCACTGTTCTACTCTCTCGGCGTGGCTTCGCCGCGCCGGTTGGTTTGCCTATTCAGTATTAGAGCTTCTTAGAAGCTCTTAAAGGCTCATATAGCCGGTTCTTTGACAAGTAAATATTAAGCGGTAGCCTCGCGGCACTATTGCCTATCTCCTACCCCTCCGCTGTGTCGTGGTGTCGTTGTGGTAAAACTAATCTGCGCCCATCGGGATCGTTTCGTTACGCGTTCGAGAGGTATTGCCGGAGCACCGGGAAAACGCAGTCGTGACAGCGTGACAACATCGGTAAATATAGAGTCTTTCTCACTTTTCTAAGCGTGACAAATGAAAATTTTGTCACGGTTGAAAAATGCAAAATGTGCTGGAAATTAAGGGATTGTCACGCTGTCACACTTAGGAGGCCCAAAATAAGTGGTTTAACTTCGACTTAATAGAAAATCGCCAAAGGGTATTTTTGACTGCATCCTGTGAGGCTTTCGAGAGGTATTCGCTCCAGTTGGAAAAATCCAACCGTTACGGCGTTACAACACCTGAAAATAGTGATGTTTCCTCCACTGTTAAAGCCGTAACAGGCACTGATCATGTTACGGATCAAAAAGTGCAAAATACTCTATAAATCAAGACCTTGTAACGTTGTAACGCTTCGGATACCCAAAAATTGAGGAAAAAATGTAACCCCGAAATTGATTTGGCAGAATGGAGAGTTGAGGGAAAAGATGGCTCGTCGCTGCCCTCCCGGCGCGTTCGCAAATTTGCGAACATCCATATTTGTTTTACTAACACCTGATCAACTGTTCCACCATCTCAGCACCGTGATGCCATGCCGCGGGAAAATCAAACCGTTACGGCGTTGGGGAGCATCAGTTACCATTTTCACATCTGCAATCCCGCGCCTGATAATCAATCCCGGCGGCGTAATAAAATCTGGCGGATGTTCCTAACGAACAGCCGTGTTTGTTACGAACACCACTGTTCATTATTCGAGGAAATATATTCATCGCAAAATTTTGCTTTAAGAATCGCCCACCGGAGCCGCCTTTCCACGTCGCGGCAGGAGCACTAAGTCGGCCGCTTCCTCGGCATCCCTGAGAAGCGTCTTGCGCGGCGTGCCTATCAGCGAACGCATGGTAAGGCCACGAGCAAAATCCGTGACTTGGATCGCGCGCACGGCCACAGGAAAGTCGGACGGGATTTCTCCGGCAGTGATCCCGTCCCGGAAACGACCTTCCACCAGCGCGGCGCCACCGGCCGCCGCTTTTTGCAGGAACTGCTGGACCTCAGCGTCGTTCACAAGCGGCGCGACGCACACCAGAAGGCAGCCCCGGGCCGACCTTTTCTCGGTCGCACTTTCGACGGCGTACCTCAGAAAGCCCGCGATCGAGTCGCGAAGACCCTGTGGTGAGAGGAGTGCCTTCGCGGCTGATGCGCCCTTCCGCTCTGCGTACGCCCTAAGGACGCGCAAGAATATCGCCCGCTTGTCCCCAAAGACGGCATACAGGCTCGGCCGTCCCACGCCCATCCCGGCGACGAGATCGTCAATCGTCACTCCGTCGTAGCCTTTCGACCAGAACACCTGAGTCGCCTTTTCCAGCGCCCCCGTCTCGTCGAAGCTTCGCGGCCGTCCACGCTTCCTGGCGGTATTTTGAAACATTTTAGTTCAAAACTCCTTGACAGTTTCCACCACACCAACTAATATATAACTGAATAGTTCGAAATTAGCAAGCTGGCTCTGCCCTCGCGGAGCCTTACAACTTAACCTTTTATACGGAGACTCCCATGATGAACGAAAGCATATTAATAACCGGAGCAAATATTGGGCTTGGGAAAGAGACTGCCCGACAGTTAGCATTGAGAAAAGAAACAAAAAAGGTAATTCTTTTTTGCAGAAATCGAGCGAAAGCAGAGGCGGCAAAAAAAGACCTTGAGGAGAAAACGGGGAAAAAGATTTTTGAAATTATTATTGGGGATGTTACGGATGCAAATTCTGTGAGAAAAGCAGTAGACGAAATTAAGGAACCTATTGATGCAATAGTTTTAAATGCTGGTGGAGTAGTTGGGAAAACGGCTGCAAAAATTACGCCTTCCGGCATGAATGAATTAGCTGCTACGAATATTCTAGGTCATGTAATTTTAGTGGAAGAATTAATTAAACGTGACAAGTTAAGGCAAACAGTTCTATCAATCAGTGCGGAAGCTGTTCCTGGAGTAAAGATGCTCGGAGTAAAACCAGTTTCAATGAGGACTTCTTCTGTAGGTGAGTTTGTTGCTGTTCTTGATGGATCATATTTTGGTAATAAGTTCGATGCGTTGCAAGCATACGCATATGTCAAATATGCAGCAACCATGTGGACGTTATCAATGGCAAGAAAATATCCTAAGCTCAAGTTTATTGTTGCAAGCCCGGGGAATACAAAAGGAACTCAGGCGCCAAATAGTCTTCCCCCGGCAATGCGGTTTATGTTGAAGTATGTGATGATGCCTATTGTATTCCCATTGATGGGCGGAATGGTGCATAAGTTGGAAGTAGGTGCAAAACGCTTTGTAGATGCCATTTCGGATGAGCAGTATAAAAGCGGCGTTTTTTATGCCAGTAAACAGGGTAAGTTATCGGGGGAAATGGTCGATCAGAGCACTTTTTTTACTGATTTGAAAAATACTTCATTTCAAGATAACGCCAACGAGGCAATTCACCATTTCATAAATTAGGCCTGTTCTTCGCCTCTCAGAAAAGTTTGATTGCGCGCGCCGAGCCCGATTTATCCGGATTTTGCGGGGACGCTGGAGAACAGGCCGCCGAGGCCTTCGGCGGCGGTGGGATGGGTGAAAATCGCATCGCGCAGGGTCGTATATGGCAGGCCGGCAAGAATTGCCGTCTGAACAACCGCCATCATTTCGCTGGCCTCCGCGCCGAACGCGGTAAAACCCAGAATATGATCATCAGCACCGACCAGCGCTTTGCAAAAGCCGCGCGTTTCCGAAAGCGTGCGCATGCGCAGCACCATGGCCATGGGGATTTTGGCCAGCCGATAGGGAATATTTTTTGCCTTTGCTTCGGATTCACTCATACCGACGTGGGCTACTTCGGGATCGGTGAATATGCAATAGGGGATAAGACGTCCGCGTGTCGTGCGATTGCCGCCGGTGAGGTTGTTTAAAACAATGCGAAAGTCGTCTTCGCCGACGTGCGTGAATTTCGGGCTGCCGGCACATTCGCCCATCGCCCATACGCCTTCGACGCTTGTCTGGAGCTTTTCGTTGACCTGGATGTAACCGTTGGCATCGAGGCGAATATTCCCTTTGACCGGGTCAAGCCGATCGGTATTAGGCGTGCGGCCAACTGCGACCAGAATATCGGAGGCACCGAGGGTCTGTTCATTTGCTCCGACACGAAGTTTTAGCTCTACGCCCGCGCCGGAACGGCCGGAGACGCCCAGAACCTCGGATTGGAGCAGGACTTCAATGCCCTCGTCTTTGAACAATTCCAGGACTCCATCGGCGACGTCGGGGTCTTCCTGTTTGAGCAATTGTTTGCCATGCTGAACGACGGTCACGCGGCTGCCGAAACGTCGCATAGCCTGGGCAAACTCCAGGCCGACATAGCCGCCGCCGAGGATGACCAGATGCTCGGGCAACTGTTCGCGGTCGAGGATTTCGACGTGGGTCATAGGGGCCGCGGCGGCGAGGCCGGGAATATCGGGGATCGCGGCCCGGGTGCCGACGTCGAGAAAAACGCGATCGCCTCGCAACCGGCGTGTGCCGCCGGCGTTGAGCGTTACTTCGACGGTTTTGGGGTCAACAAAGCGCGCTTCGCCCATGAGCAGCTCGGCGCCGCTGGCTTTGAACGCATCCAGATGGACCTTGATCAGGCCTTCGACCATTTCCCGTTTACGTCGAATGACGCCATGCATGTTAACGTGGAATTGACCGGACGTAACGCCAAGCCCAATTTTGGGATCGACAAGGGAAATGGCCTTGGCGCTATAGACCATGTTTTTACTGGGCAAACAAGCGACATTCGGACAGGCGCCGCCGATCATGGATCGTTCGACCACGATGGTTTTCTGGCCCATTTTTGCCAAGTTCCAGGCGATGAGTTTGCCGGCTATGCCGCAACCAATTACGAGGTTCGGATATTGTTCGACTGTCATGGTACAAATCCTTTCGTCGCGTAAGATAAGTTTTGTGGTTATCCCAGTTTGATATGCAAATATTATAGCGACGAGGAGGGGACAGAGAACGGCCCGCAGATTTAGCGGATTGACGCAGATTTATTTAGCCACATAGATTACACTTCGACCTCGCCGCCGGCCGGGTCGCTTGAAAAAATCCACTTCCCGCCGGACCGAAACGTCGAGCCAGTACCAAAGGTATCTTCCATGTATTGCATGTAAGTCACCTTGCCATTGCGAAGAGTGGCGAGGATCGAGAACGGAGACGTAAATCGCTTTCCCAACTTCGTTGAGCGCAGCGTGAAACTGCCGAACACCGCGACATAGTCTCCCTGGCCAAAAATTTGCTGGACGTCGAACTTCTCAACCGTCCAATACCGGTTCACATCGCTGAAGGTCTTGAGAATCGCCGCTTTGCCGTCTTTGTGCCTACCCGCCCAGGGCATGAGTTTTTTGAGCTCCGGGTTATCATAAGTAAGCGACATATAAACAGCATCATCGGCCACAAGGGCGGCGACCACATCCGGTTTGGTGGCTCCCTTAAGAAGCTCCTGAACGATTTCGACGTTGCCCTTCATGAGTGTCTCCTTCAGTCAGATTATTCTGGTTGATCGCAATGAGCGTCGGCCAAAAACCTCATGTCAGATGAAAGGCAATTAAACGATGCGACGGCTCATTTGCTAAAGAACGCTTTGACCGGAGAGGTCCGTCAAATGCCGCTGTTATGGTGTTGCCGCAAATATCTTCAAGACTCGACTCAACACAAACCAGGTAGGACCCCGCAGCCCAAGGCGATGTTGGTGTAAAGTTCCATCGTGTTTCGCACTGATCGATGACAACGCAGCCATGTATTAATTGCCCATCTGTCGATGTGATGGTCATTGCCCGCAAAAGAATCGCCCAATCCAGGGGTCGTGGAAAATTGAGTACGAGAGGCTGACGGCTAGCTGCCGCGGGTGGGGCGATCTGCCACTGCGCAACTGAAATTGGTTCCCGGACAGCCTCTGTCACACGAAATCGCTTGCGGAAGGCCTCTGGCAACGGACGACCGGACACGTCAACCATTCCCGAACCTATTAAGAGCGTGTATTCCTGACCCATTTTTAGCGGCGGGCCCAGCGCGACGTTGGGACCAACCCCGCGTTTGAGCCTGCCAGGATCCAGAAGAACCGTGAGGCACCGCATATTCCTGTCCCAGAGTTCGACGGGCGGACGATAAAGTACATCGGGCACCGGTTGTCCATCGGAGCCAAGTAGCGCGATCTCCTGTTCGCATCGTCCGCGTTGCATCGAACCGGAAAAGCAGACGTAGAAGCGAAGCAGGTTTTCTGGCAACGAGTCGCTTGAGGGATAGATATGTGTGACCTGGGTGGGTGCAGTGCCAGGCTCTTTGGGGAGCGAGAACTCAAGCGTCTGAACTTCTGAGTACATGGAACCGCCGAGCGGCTGCGGATCGAAACTTGCGTGATAATTCACTCCGCGCTGGAACGGAAAATGCGGGACAAAACGAACACCGTTATCCAGAATTTGATAGCGGCCGAAAATGTCTGGAAGGCCGCCATTTTCCGGCAATTCTGATTGGAGGATGCGCACCCGGAATATGGACCGCAACTGGTGATCCGGCTCCATATTGTTGCCAAGAGAGGCGACGAGATTGGGATCGAGGTTACAAACGCTAACGCTCCCAAACCAGGGTTCCTGGTTATGGGAGTGAAACGTGAGTAGTGGTTGGTTTGTCACTTATGAATTCCCGTATTCTATATCGTTGCGGTGATGGCGATAATCAAAGGGGTCCGGGCCATTGGGCCAATTCATTTCCGACATACCATCACGGCGCTCGAAGAAGTATGGAAGAGCGAGCGTACTGACATCCAGCCGATACGATGTCTTCGGATGCCGCCAAATCAGAACCGCCCATTTTGGATTGAGGATTGCGAAATGCTCGGCCTTTATCGGAAGACCGCGCTGCGTGCGACCCAGACCACCCGGCCCGAAGTCGATCGGACCGCCGGTCGGCTCGGGCTGTGCTGCTTCCAAATCGGTGATCGCGATGCGCGACGCGCTGCGCGTGTCGATGGTGACCAGCAAATATTCCTTTTGATCAAATGGATCGCGGAACGTCAACATGTCCATCGGGTTAGCTCCATAGCCCAGCTCTCCGATTGTGTCCCCACGCACGTGAGCGCCATCCGTCAGAGAGGCCAGGGGGAACCGCACAAGAGGCGTACAGCCGTAGACGGCGAACAGGTATGGCTCGCCATTCACCTCCCGGATAAGTTGGCGAATGATCGGAGCGCGCGTCTCAAATTCTCCGTGTACCGGGTGCCAGATCTCGACGGTACATGTCGCCATCTGGGCATTGAAGGGATAGGGAATCCGATGCAGCGTCGATGCAAATCGCTGATTTGAAATCCCGGTCACGAAGATCTCGCCGTTGTAGTATTTAATGTCAGTGATCGCGTATGTCCGCTGAGGCTCGAACTCAAGCATGGCCTTCGCATTAGGCTCATTGGGAATCGCGACTTGCGAGTGCGGAATGCTATCCAACTCAAGCACCTCGAGATTTCCATGGTTGACCTTTACAATCACCGGGAGGGCATCCGTCCCGCGGCCGCGCTCAACCGAGATAAAAATTTGCTGGGTGGATTGATGTACGACCATGTCGTTGACGACGATTTGGTCATAGGTTGTGCCGAACATCGCGGCAAGTTTTTGATCCAGACCGGGGACCAGGTTCCGACCCTCAAAGTTGTGAAAGTTACCCATCTGGACATCCAACTGGGGTGTTAGATCCGTCTCCCGCAGTGCGAAGGCGTGAACCGCGTCACCGGTGATGTCGGCGACAAAAAGAACGTTGTCGGGTCCGAACGCGAGCACGCCGGCTGATTGAAGCGGACCAGATCCGCCTTGTGCGGCAGAGGCGTTCTGGGACCTGGCAATTGGGGAACCAGACAAACCAAGCCCAACGGCGGAGAGTGCGGCGATTCGCAAAACGTCTCGCCTCGATTGCATGCCAGTTAATACTTCCATATTCTTCATTTTTGTCTTTCCTTAAAATGAAGGTTAACGGTCACACGTCAAAAAACACGCGCATACATGCTAGGCAGTTAAAAAATGAACGACTAGTTTGATTTGTGAGAAATAGTTTTCAATATTTGGAAAGCCCGATCCAACAACATGCTTCAGAATTGAAGCAACTGTTGACCGCATTGCCGCAGCAATTGGAGATGGAACAATGAAATGATAGGCACGCTCCGGCAGTTCATACGTTCATCTGAGTTATAAAAACTGTTTCAAATTTGGAAAGGATATTTCCGAAATTACCCCTTAATCAGGACCGTTGCGGCTGCCTAGAATGTTGCCGTTGAAGCATGTTTCATGAAGGAGCATTTATGTCCATTCGGCCAGTGAAACAGGTTTTCGCGGCAAAGCCTGCTTTGGAAGGAGCAGGCGTGCATTTGCGCCGGGCCTTTGGATTCGGCAAGACCAAAGAATTCGACCCTTTTCTTCTACTCGACGACTTTCGCAACGATGTTCCCGAAGACTACCTGGCCGGTTTTCCATGGCATCCGCACCGTGGAATTGAAACGGTTACATATGTCTTGGCAGGTGAAGTTAACCACGCCGACAGCATCGGCAATCGTGGCGTGATTGGCGCCGGTGACGTCCAATGGATGACGGCGGGTAGCGGCATTATTCACCAGGAAATGCCCCAAGGAGACCGAGCGGGCCGAATGCATGGATTCCAGTTGTGGGCAAATTTGCCTTCATCACTAAAAATGACCAAGCCTCGCTATCAGGAAATAAAAACTGGGGAAATTCCCCAGATCACCGATGATGACGGCACACATGTGCGAGTAATTTGCGGCAACTTCTGGGGAAAGCGCGGGCCTGTTGATGGAATCGCGGCTGATCCAATTTATCTGGATGTGTCCGTTGCTCCCGGCCATCGCAAGTCTCTGCCAGTGGAAACCTACCGGCAGGCCTTTGCGTATGTTTTTGCGGGCAGCGGCAAGTTCTGCAACGCGTCCAGTCCGCTCGCGGTGCCGACTGAACCTGTCGGCTGGTGGGACACAACCCCGCCCACGGAAGCAAGTAATTGTTCCCTGATACTCTTTGACAATGGCGAGGAAGTCGTGGTGCAGGCGGGTGACGAGGGCCTTCGGTTTCTGCTGGTCTCAGGAAAGCCACTTCAGGAGCCGGTGGCGTGGTATGGGCCGATTGTCATGAACACACAAGAACAACTGCGCGAGGCGTTTGATGAACTCCATCGCGGAACATTCTTAAAAACCGAGTCACGGGAATAGTGCCAGAATCAAGAATTTTTGTAGGAGTTATATATGTTAAACCGCAGATCATTTCTTCTCCAGACCGGTGGGATCACCGCTTCTGCCGCAGCATTATCTTTGACTCGCTTTCCATCGATTGCCGCTGCGGACGCTGGTCCCAATCCTAACTTGCAGGTGCCTTCGTGGCTCATCACTGACCTGGGCCCTCTGGGCGTTCCGTACAGCCGCGTCGAGGATTTTGCCATTCCGCCTGCATCCTCTTACGGCATTCTGTTTTCAGAAGACCGACTTACTAAGGGTTATCACGTCGAGGAACTGGCGGGCGGCGTATACTGGGTCACCACGGGCGCTTACGACTGCATGTTCATTAGCACAGGGGCCGGCGTGATTGCTGTGGATGCTCCTCCTTCATTGGGAGAAAACCTGCTCTCCGCCATTGAGGAGATGACCGACGAACCGGTGACGCACATGATCTACAGTCATTGGCATGCCGACCACGTTGGCGCAGCGGCGATGTTTGGAGATAAAATCACGCGAATCGGTCACGCAAAAACGCGCGAGCTTTTGGAGCGGTTCCCCGATCCGCACCGGCCGCCGCCGAATGAAATTTTCTCTCAAGATTCGACTCTTGATGTGAACGGGGTCAAAGTAGAAATGTCGTACAAGGGTCAGAATCACTCCGAAGGGCTGATTTTCGTTTATGTGCCTGGTCCAAAAATTCTAGCGGCCATCGATATCGCCAGCCCAGGATGGAGCACGTTCAGAAGCTGTGACATGTCGGAGAACATGTCGGGCTACATTCAAGCATACGATCAGGTGTTGAGTTATGACTTTGCACAGGTTGTTTCGGGGCATGTGTCGCGATTAGGAGGGCGTGCGGCGGTAGAAGAGGGACGAGAGTTCCTGCAGGACCTTTTGACGTTCGCGCACGAAGCGCTGTTGACCATCGAATTCGGGTACTTCATCAAACAACTCCAGGGCCCGTATCGCGCTTCGTATCGATGGGCAGAAGCTTCGTACTTCGACGCCTGTACTAATTGGGTCGTCAAGAAGATGCTCGAGAAAACGACGTCAAATGGCAAAACTTGGCCGGAGCGGCTCAACGGTGTTGATGTTCTCATGAAGGACAATGCTTTTTTTGTGATTGAGAAGATGCGGATGGAAATGTCGCACAATGGCTATGTCATGCGAGGGAATGTAAAGCCTCCGGGCTATTTCTTTTGATGCGCCGTGTTAAAGAGATTTTTCTTCGTGGCCGGTTGATTAATTTATCAAGCAACCGTGGGGACACCTGAGATGTGTTCAGATCGTGGAGATTTTCGGTTTGGCGGGTGTGCCGATCGCAAGTTGGCCAACGACACCATTGAAGGATGGGAAAATCCACTATCCGACCATGTGGCCTACCCGCACCTGAGTGAAGCTGAACTGGCAACCGTGGCGGAGTTTGGTGAGCCGTGTTCATTCGAGCCCGATGAAGCGCTGTTTAACGCGGGTGACTATCCGTTTAACAGTTACACCATTCTTTCAGGCCAGGTCCGAATCATTGATATCTCGAGCGGAGAGCGAATCCGTTTCGTCCAATATGGTCCGGGCTACTTTTCGGGCGACATAGACCTGTTCACAGGCCGACGGTCGGTTGTCACATGCGAGGCTGAAACCGCCGTCAAAGCTCTTCGCATGACGCCGGCCAGACTACGCGAGATGTTTGCCCGACGGCCGGTCCTGGGCGAGCGATATTGGAAATCTTTCCAGCGCCGCCGGGAGATTCTGCTGGCGTCGAAATTTCGCGGGCTAGGCGTGTATGGCAGCAAAACCGACCGGCACACGCTGGAGATCATTGATTTTCTCTTCCGCAACGCTGTTCCACACTGTTGGCTTGACACCTCGGCGGTGGACTCGGCCGAAACGCGGCAATACCGCAGCGCGGGCCAAAAATTTCCCGTGGTGACACATGGCAGTGGGATTATCTTCGAGGCTCCGACAAAGGCTGAACTTGCACAATACATCGGACTTCGCCGCACGCTGCCGAGGAAAACGTATGACGTTTTGATCCTCGGCGGAGGACCATCAGGGCTGGGAGCGGCGGTATACGCCGCTTCGGAGGGACTCTCTACGCTGGTGCTGGATCAGGCGGGGCCGGGAGGGCAGGCAGGGGCAAGTTCGCGGATTGAGAATTACGCCGGCTTCCCCAATGGTATCAGCGGCAGGGATCTGGCCCATCTTTCTTATCTACAAGCCCTTAAGTTTGGCGCTGAGTTTTTGATCCCGGCAACGGTATCTGGATTCACCCGGCAAGATGATGGATCGTACAAAATTTTGACTGCCGAAGGAGATTCCATAGACACACGCGCAGTGGTGATCGCGACGGGCGTCTCATACCGGCTGCTTGACGTGGCCGGAATCGACGCGTTGCATGGACCCGGCGTTTATTACAACGCCACCAATATTGAGGCTGTCACATGCGAGCGCGGCATAGTTCACATTGTCGGAGCGGGAAACTCGGCCGGGCAGGCCGCGATGTTCCTCTCGCAGTTCGCCGAACGCGTATCGCTGGTCGTCCGTGGTAACAGTCTCAAGGGGATGTCCACTTATCTGGCTGAGAGGCTTTTGGCGAACGACAAAGTGGATGTGCGGTACAACACGCAGGTCGCCGCTATCAAGGGAATCGAGCACCTCCAGGAAATTGCGCTGCAACACGAGAGCGGCGAAAGAGTATGGGAATGCTGCCAGGGACTGTTCATCTTTATCGGGGCCAAACCGAGAACCGACTTTCTGCCGCCCCAAATCGATAAGGACGCAATGGGATATGTGCTTACCGGGGTCGATGTTGCCGCCAGGCCAAACTGGCGGCTAGAAGATGTTCCGTGTCCGCTGGAGACCAGCATGCCAGGTGTGCTGGCCGCCGGCGACTGCCGCAGCGGCACGACCAAGCGCGTGGCGTTTGCTATCGGCGATGGAGCCCTCGCGGTGACGTGTGTTCATCGCATTCTTGGGCGCCCAGCCAGCCTGGCTACGGCATAACGGTGTCGGGATGGGAATGTTTATTAAATACCGCGACGGTGATCAGCCATTGGAGGGCTACTTCGCCGCCCCGCGTTCGGCCGGCCGCAGGCCGGGAGTGCTGATTGCTCCATCATGGATGAATGTTACGTCAAGTCTGTGTGCGCGGGCGGATCAGCTTGCTGATTTGGATTATGCGGTGTTTGTGGTCGATGCTTTAGGCGCCGGCGTGCGTCCCGCGCCGCCGCAATGCCCGCTCGAGGTGATCCGGCCCCTGATGACCGACCGGCTCGCTTATCGTCAGCGCATGTTGGCGGGCGCGACAGTGCTTGAGAACCGGCCTGAATGCGATGGCGACCGTGTCGCCGCGATCGGATATTGCTTTGGTGGATGCGGCGTATTGGAATTTGCCCGCAGCGGCGCGCCTCTGCGCGGTGTCGTGAGTTTGCACGGCGTTCTCACTGCACCTTTGCCGGCCCAGCGCGGCACGATTAAAGCGAAGGTTCTTGTGCTTCATGGCGATGCCGACCCGGTTGTCCCTTTGGAGAGGCTGCTGGCATTCTGCGATGAGATGCGCCAGGCACAAGCCAACTGGCAGGTCATATTGTATTCAGACGCGAGCCACGGATTTACCGGTGAAGGATCGGCCGGCGCACACACGCTCGAGGCCGCGATGCACCCGCAGGCTGAACGCCGATCCTGGCAAACCATGGTGGCATTCCTGGAAGAGGTACTGGAATGAATTGCTGTAGGTCATCGCGAGCTGATACAAAATCGCAAGAACCGGCGAAATTAACAACGGTAATTCGTTAGAGGTTCTTAGTCAGTTTGCATTCGAAGGAGAGTTCACCAATGGACTATTCGCAAAAGATAGCTGCAACGGCTGCAGCGATGGAGGCAAAGAAGATCGCGTTCGACCAAATTGGAAATGGAGAAAAAGTCCTGCTGATTTCGGGGTTTCCGCAGACACGCCGGTCCTGGAACAGGCTGATTCCGTTGTTAACTAAAAATTTCCAGGCCATTCCGGCCGACTTACCGAGTTTCGGGGACTCTGGGATCCTTGCAGCCCCGGCGACAACGGAGAATGTGGCGAGAGTCTTTCATGAGTTCGTTGGGAATCTGGGCGCGCCGCTGCACGTCGTGGCCCACGATTTTGGCGCATGGGTTGCATATAGCTGGGTGCTTCTTTTCCCCGACGATTTCAAGTCGCTTACGCTTATCGACGCGGGAATTCCAGGCGTCACTTTACTCAATGAGATTCAATTGTCGGACTACAAACGGAAGTGGAATTTTATTTTTCAGATGCTTCCTGATTTGCCCGTTGAGCTCACCAAGGGGAAAGAAGACATCTACGTCGGATGGTGGTTTAAAAATAAAGTGCACACGCCAGGAGCGATTCCCCCGAGCGACGTGGCCGCGTATGTGCAGGCGTATGCGCGAGAGGGCCGAATGGACGCGGCTTTCGACTATTGCCGCCAAATACTCGTGGACATGGAATTCAACAAAACACAATTCAAAAGCAAACTCTCCATCCGTCTCCTGGCGGTGGGCGGACAATACGCCATTCCGACGATGGGAGACTCGCTGCGGCCTTACTTTCAGGACATAACACCTGTGGTGATTCCCAATTCAGGTCATTTTGTTCCGGAGGAGCAGCCTGCGGCACTTTACAAGGCTCTGGCGGAATTCCTATGAGACGCAAAGATGATCCAACGAACTCTGAAATGACTGTTTCGCTAATCGGATCCATGTTCCGCATTTTTTTATAGCTCAAAAGGGCAGATTTTTACAGGAACAAAAAGGAAATCGACATGCACTACCGTGCTTTAGGCCGAACCGGAATCAAAGTTAGTCCATATTGCCTTGGCGCAATGATGTTTGGAAAAATAGGTATCAGTATGGCTTGTTTCTTGAGGTGTAGAACATGAGTTTCACGGATAAGCGGATTCTCGTAACAGGTGCCAGCGGAAATCTTGGAAAGGCTGTTGTGACGGAGCTTCGACGGCTCGGAGCGGAGAAAGTAATCGCAGCGACGCGTACCCCTGGAAAGAATCAGGAACTTGTTGCGTTAGGTGTGGAGGAGCGAGAGGCGGATTTCGATCGTCCGGAGACCTTGCAGAAGGCGTTTGCAGGGGTAGATCGCCTGCTGCTCATCAGCACCGATTCACTGCACGCGCCCGAAGTACGCATCAAGCAGCACCGTGCAGCGATCCAGGCCGCCCTGAGCGCAGAGGTGAAGCATATCGCTTACACGTCGCTGCCTAACGCTCATCCGACGACCGGACCCTCGGTTCCTGACGATCATTTTTGGACAGAGGTTGCGTTGTTCGAAAGCGGACTTGACTGGACGATTCTGCGGAACAATTTATACGCAGAGGTCATCCTTAGGTTTGCACAATTCGCCTTGAAGACTGGCAAGCTGATTTCCGCAACCGGGTCTCAGGGCCGCTCCTATGTCACCCGCCAGGACTGTGCAAAAGTGGCTGCGGCGGCTCTGCTCAACTCCACTGGTAAAGCCATCTATGACGTGACAGGTCCGGCCTCGGTAACGCACGAACAGGTTGCGAGTCTCCTCTCGCGCTTCTCTGGAAAGTCCATCCAACACGTAAACGTGGCCCCGGAAGAGGTCGAAAAAGGTCTCATGGCTGCCGGTATCCCGCAGTTCGCGGCAAGAAGCGTGCGGGAACTGGATGAAGAAGCCGCTCGTGGTTATCAAGCGATCCTCAGTCCAGTAGTAAAGGACCTCACCGGCGAAGAACCGACGTCATTGGAAGACTTCCTGCAAGTGGCCATTCCCGCGATGGTCGCGTAGTCCGTACTCCTGCAATCGTATAGACGAGTTTGTGGAGGCGTCCAATTACTGAGCGATCTTACTCCTTCGCTGCTCATAACCTCGAATCATCAATCGCTTAACAGATCCTTAATTGGGTTTGGACCCTAAGACTCAAAGGAGAACATCATGTCGAATTCGCTGAGTAAAGAATTGCCCGAATCGCTCAAGAGTCTGAAAACCCGGCCCTTGTTCGTGTTGCGCGAGAAAGTGCCGCCGCTATTGGTTGTCGGTCAAACGCCTGACGTGTTCCGCCGCATCGGAATCGTTCAAGGAGGTTCATTCGAAGGCGAGCGGCTATCCGGTGAAGTTGTTGCCGGCCTCGACGCGCAATCGGTTCGCACTGATTCGTGCATCAGGTTAGATGTGCGGCTTGTGTTAAGGACGACAGATGGGGCATTGATCGTCATGACTTATCAGTGTTTGCGTGCCGGTCCGCCAAGCATCATAGAGAAACTGGACCGGGGCGAGACAGTCGATCCAATGAACTACTATTTCCGCATGAATCCCATGTTCGAGACCAGTTCGCCAAAATATGACTGGATAAACCGCATTATCGCGATCGGTATTGGCCACCGGCTTCCCGACGGTCCGCTCTACAGCATTTTTGAAATTCTTTGATTTTCGGCGTCCCGCCTCTGCGAGGCAAGAATGACGGTTGTTAAAAATATCATACCCTATCGCCGAGCGCAGAGGTTCCGCCGGTTATGTGAAGCAATTCCACATTGCCGTGCAATTCAAGGGGTGCAATGCCCGGGCCGTGCGTAGTCAATCCACCCGCGATGTCTAATTTGCGCACCGATCCTCCGGGCTTCATGCTCAGGGCGATTGCCGAAAGCTTGGTGACGACGCCTTTGACCAGTGATTCGCCCGTACCGCCAAAAGTTTCAATGCCGCGAAGCACAGTGATGTCACCGACAGGCTGGCTGATTTGAATTCCGACTGCCCCATCTCCGTGAGTAACAATTCGCTCGAATTCGGCGGACTTTACCGTTCCCGAATAGACATTAAATCCGCGCGCCCCGAGGCCAAAGGTTTCGATTGGCGCTTTAATCTGGAGTAGATTAATTGTGCCGAAATTTACGAATCCAATCCCGCTTGGACCATGCGAGGTTATTTTTTCCTCTGAAATCCAGCGGTCGACGACGCCCCAGTTATCCAGAACCATATCGTTGGGGCCGTAGGTGGTGACCGGACCAAAAGTGTGGACCGTGTCCACGAATGCACCGTAAACGGTAAAGACTCCGCCGGAAATCCGGTCAGGTGTACCCTGGGCAATTCCTCCCTGGCTATAGACTCCGAGAGTTTCTAATCGATGGACGACCAATTTACCGCCTGTATCGCCAGCTCCGCCGACGAAAATTCCGCTTCCGAATACGGGCGCCTTCGGGCGGCCCGCTCTAAGGGCGGTAAGGTCGGCGGTAATTGTGACGGCAGAATCAAGCTGCTGATTCCACAAGGTGAATGCGCCAGGAATGACTTCCACGCCATAGCCTTTAGGCCGAACGTTATACCAGCGAGCGTCCGCGGAGACGATGTCGATGTTGTGAGCATCGACATGGCCGGCACGAATGCGGTCTGCGGCCAGAAGCAGTGTTACGCCAGTGAGTTTGACATTACGCAAATCAAAACGGCCAAAATCGTCGACGGTAGTGTCATTGAAAAGCACCCGTTTATCGGGAGTGGTTATGAGCTGGAGATTTTCGACGGTGTTATTGGCGGAAAGCTGTATGCCATCCTGGCCATCCGCAAAGCGAATGGTTTTATTTAAATCAGACGCGGTCAGTGTTTGACCGGGAGAAAGGCGCAGCGCCGGCACCCCGGTTAAATCCGCCGAGATGACGATGCGACCGACGCTGGCGTCGCGTGCGGCCGCTATTAATTCAGCCGCTGTGGAGACCTCGCGCCGATTAGAACTCATAGTTATGTCCTTACTTGAATTTACAGTTGACGAATGATATAGGGGCCTTGACATTATCCACAAGATGGGAAAAATGGAAATTACTTTCCCATAATTGGGAGAATATGATGGACCTCAATTCACTGATCATCTTCGCCCGGATCGTGGAGTCGAGTAGTTTTTCGGAAGCGTCGCGACGACTCAAAATGCCGATCTCGACGGTAAGCCGCCGGATTGCGGAACTTGAAGATCAGCTTGGCGTGCAGCTTCTGGAACGATCGACGCGCAGCCTTCGGCTTACGGATATCGGTTCGGAAGTTCTTGAGCACGCCAGGCACACCATCGAACTAAGCAGCGCCATCGATCATGTGGTCTCGAATCATTTGACAAACGTTTCCGGCACGTTGCGCCTCGCCGCGCCGCCGAGTATTTCCGACTCGTTAATTGCGCCACTATTGAATGGATTTCAGGCAGCTTATCCGGACGTACGCGTTCAGGTTTTCATTACTGATCGCATTGTTGACCAGATCGCAGAAGGAGTTGACGTGGCGTTCAGGGTCGGCCCGCTGAAGGATTCAACGCTTGTGGCGCGGCGGCTGTTAACTTACCGGCATCAACTTGTGGCCAGCCCGGCTTATCTGAAGAAGAGCAAGCACCCC
>Ga0335074_10004329_pt1 | contig 19549 bp, 16 predicted proteins | sample Lox_Sample_23_FD_206715 | JGI IMG/M metagenome (GOLD analysis project Ga0335074, IMG submission 206715) | Soil microbial communities from Loxahatchee National Wildlife Refuge, Florida, United States - Lox_Sample_2.3 | ecosystem: Environmental > Terrestrial > Soil > Wetlands | place: USA... | reverse complement strand
TCGTCGAGTACGCGTAGATCGCGCCCAGGATGATCGCGGGTCCCAGCATCAGGATCAGCGACCAGACCGGCACCTTCCGCTTCTCCGACACCTCGGCCGCCCGGTCCGGCAAGACCCGGTCGAAGGCCGCGGCGAAGATGACCCGGGTCGAGGACAGGAACAGCGTGCCCACCCAGCCGAAGAACCACAGGCTCAGCACGAGCAGCAGGATGACCTGGAACGCCGTGTTGTGGACCAGCCAGCCCGCGAACAGGAACGGGTACGGCCAGATGCCGAACTGCGGGGTGAGGTTGTAGTCCAGCGAGTTCAGGTTCTGGTAGAAGCCCCAGCCGACGGTCTTGGCGATCAGCAGGAAGAAGATCACGGTGAGGATCACGGTGATCCACAGGCCGATGAACATGCCGCTGAACACCCGCCGGAAGTCGCTCGCGCCGCGGATCTCGCCGTACAGGGTGGCACCCCAGTTCGGCCACAGGATGAAGAACATCATCGCGGGGACCAGGAGCATGGTCGGCCCGAGCGGGCCGAACCCGAACGGCGTGGTGGTGTACCCGGCCTTGACCGCGGCGTGGTTGGTGGCGTTGTAGGCGTTGCTAACCCCGAACAGCTTGTGCGCCTCGAGGTTGAACGAGCTGACGAAGCTGGCGTGCGAGTTGAACAGCAGCAGCCCGACGATGACCGCGAACCCGATCAGGCCGCCGATGAAGCACCACTTCTGGATCCGGGCGTAGCCGCCCATCCCCAGCGAGACCAGGAGGCCGGCTATCACGATCGTGATCACCGTGACGATGAAGATCCCGTTCTTGGTGCCAAACCAGGCGTAGCCGCCGCCGGGCCAGGTCCACTTCAGCGTGGCCCAGATCGGCTGGAAGAACTGGACCGACAGGATGTTGCCGTAGATCGGCGCCCACAGCCAGAGGATGAACCACCAGCCGGTCGCGGCCATCACGAAGCCGATGCCGCTGCCCAGGATCCTCGTCTGCCAGACGTAGTCGCCGCCGGCCCGGGGGATCGTGACGATCAGGCCCGCGTAGGCGATCACGAGGAACGAGACCCAGATCCCGGAGATCACCACCGACGTGAGCAGCTGGCCCTTGGGGAACGCCGGGCCCGCGAAGGTGAATTCGTAGATCCCGAGCGTGACGAAGTTCGTCGCCAGGCAGGCATAGATCAGCGAGTCCCGGACCGACCAGCCCCGGACGAGGCCGGTCGCCTTTCTCAGGAACAGCGTCGGGGCCTCGCCGCCGACGGCTTCTGTGGCCATTGCGCCTCCAAGTCACGGGCTCCCAGGGGCCCCGGGGAACGGGTACTTCCGATCGGGCGAGCAATTAGCTACTGCGTTTGAAAATCAGCCGTTGACGAGCAGATATCTGGCGACCTTTCCCTTCTTCGCGTTCAGGTCGAGCACCGCGCCTTGCAGCACTCCGTCGCCGTAGACGCTGCCGGGATTGATGGAAAGCGTCCGGCCCATCCGCTTGACCCCGCGGCTCTCATGGATGTGGCCGTGCAGCGAGAGCAGCGGCTGGTGATTCAAGATCGCGTCGCGCACGGCGGTCGAGCCGACCGGCTTCATCACCGCGCCACCGTGGATCGGCCGCAGCGTGTCGTCCAGCGCCGGTGCCTCGTCCAGCCCCGTGCCGTACGGCGGGGCGTGGAAGTTGAAGATGGCCCGTTCCATGTCCGGCACCTGACTGGCCACCGCCTCGATCTTGGCCGCCAGCTCGGGCTCGGGCGCCTCGCGGAACGTGTCCCACGGGGTCGGGTTGGTCCAGCCCATCGACACCAGCGGGAAGCCGTCGAGGTCGAGCACCTTGCCCTCGGCGAAGCTCACGCACGGCGACTGCTCGATGATGTCGTCGATCTCCCAGATGTCGTCGTTCCCGCCGTTGAGGATGCACGGGATCTCGCCGCCGCGCAGCTTGCCGTCGGCCATGTCCAGCCACCGGTCCAGGCTCTGCGTCATCTCCACGGTGAACCGGCGGTCGACCGCGCCCTCCTCCTGGCTGAGGTGCTGCAGCTCATCCGGGCTGACGATGGCCGGGTAGCTACCGGCGTTGCGGATCTGCTTCTGGATGTCCTCGAGCTCCTGCTGGGTGTCCAGGGTGTAGGCCTGGCCGCGCACGGTCACCTTCCAGTGGCCGCCGTCGGCGACGATCGGGACCATTACCTTCCCGGTGACGTCGCCCCCCAGCACGACCAGATCGGCCTTGTAGAACGCGGCGGCATTGAGGAATTTCCGCCAGCAGATCTCGGAGCCGTGAATATCGGTGGCAAAGAAGACTTTCATGGGACCACCACGCCGATAGATGCGCTTCCTGTGCAACGGTGTAGCATTCGCCGCAACTGGGCGTCAAGCATCAGCCCCGGCTAAACCGGCCGAACAGCAAGGTCAGCGCCTCGTCGGCGATGAGGAACGCGATCAGGTCAGGGCTCAGGTCATCGGCCGGGTCAGTGGTCGACTTCCTCGGGCAGCTCATACCAGCGGACCCGGTCGCCCACGTTCGCGCGCAGCTTCCACTTGACCCCTTTGGGGGCCGCCTCGGCCAGCCGCAGCAGCTCCTGCGACTGCGCGACCGGGTCATAGGGCGGGTCCGGAGGGACCAGTTCCGGGTGCTCGGCGGCCAGCGCGGGCAGCTTGGTCAGGTTGCCGGTCACCGTGCGCCACCAGCCCCAGTCGGCCCCGAGCAGCTTGCCGAAGCGATCGCTGTCGATCGCGGCCTCGCCCGCCGCGGCGCCCCCGTCACTGACCGGCACGCCGCCGAGCAGGTGCAGGAGGTCGCGGGCGTCCTTCTCGTTGAGCTCCACGATCTGCAGCTTGGACAGCAGCACGTCGACGGCGTCCACGGTCAGCGGCAGCCGGCCAAACGACGGCCGGAAGTCCAGCGTGTGGCACATCGTGAGCCGGTCGACCATGACGTCGATGGGCCGTCCCGACGGCGCGTTGAAGTACATCTGCCGGTCGCCGTTCAGGTTGTTGAACCGCCGGTCCGGCTGACAGCCGCTGCCCTCCAGGTAGGCGACGACGTTCTTGCGGCCCTTGGACAGGCAGGCGAAGTCCATGTCCTGCCCGGGGCGCAGCCGGGGCGGGAAGTCCGGGCACAGGACGCGGATCGCCAGCCCGCCGAGCAGCTTCAGCCCCAGGCCGGCGTCGGCGGCGCCGCGCGCGAGGGCGACGGCCTCCGGAAGCGGGTCGTCTGCCGGGCCGGCCGCGGCGGCCGGGCCGGGGGTTTCAGTTGCCACGGCGGTTCCCTGTGCTGGATGTGCGCTCGCGGTGATCACGTGCGTCACCGGCACAATAGCCCGCGTCTCGGGAAAAGGCAGCCCCCTGCGTGCCGAGCTGGGCGCCGCGTTGACGCGGGACGGGGGTGGTGTCCATCCTGGTTGCGTGTCACGGACCGAGGTTGCCGCAGGAGCAACGTATCAGTCGGCGGAGCGCGTGCTGACGCTCCTGACCAGCTTCGACGACGACCGGCTCGAACTCGGGGTCAGCGAGATGGCGGCCTCGCTCGGGGTGCACAAGTCGACCGCGTCGCGGCTGGCCGGGGCGCTCGAGCGGGCCGGCCTGCTCACCCGCTCCGGGCGCCGGTTCCGGCTCGGCAAGGAGGTCATCAGGCTCGGCACGCTGGCCATGCGCGGCCTGGACCTCGTGGCCTCCATGCAGCCGGTCATGGACAAGCTGTCCCAGCAGACCGGCGAGACCGTGAATTTGGCCGTCCCGGACGGGCCCGACGTGCTCAACGTCGCCGAGGTGCCGAGCGCCTTCATCCTGAACAGCTCGGGCGGCTGGATCGGGCGCCGCACCTGCCCGCACGCGGCGGCGAACGGCAAGGTGCTCATGGCCTACGGCGCGATCCCGGTCCCGCAGCGCCTGGAGCGCTGCACCGCCCAGACGATCACCACGCAGCAGGCCCTCGCCGACGAGCTGGACCGGGTCCGCCGCAACGGTTACGCCACCGCCGTGGCCGAGCTCGAGGAGGGGCTGGTCGCGGTGGCGGCGCCGGTATGGGACGCGACCGGCGCCTGCGTGGCGGCCCTGTCGGTGTCCGGGCCGGCGTTCCGGATGCGACCAGAGTCGCTGGACGAACTCGGCCGGCTGTGCGCCGGTGCGTAACAAACTCCGAAAAGGACTATCGGGAATGACGGAATACGGGCTGTACATCGACGGCGCGTGGCGCGGCGGACGGGGCGGCTCGGCGGACGCGGTCAGCCCGTCGTCGGGCGAGACGTTCGCCAGCGTGGCCGTCGGCGACCCGGCCGACGTCGACGACGCGGTGCGAGCCGCGGCGAGCGCCTGGCCCGCCTGGTCGGCCGGGTCCGCGTTCGAGCGCGCCGCGTGGTGCGAGCAGGTCATTGCCGCGATCGCGCGGCGACGCGAGGAGCTGGCCCGGGTGCTGACGCTGGACCAGGGCAAGCCGCTGACCGCCGAGGCCTACGACGAGGTCGACGAGCTGGCCGAGTACTTCGCGATGGCGGCCGGGGACGCCAAGCGCCGCGCGGGCGGGCTGCCCGCGTCGGTCTCGGCCGGGCGCCGGATCCTGGTCCACCGGGTGCCGCTCGGGGTGATCGGCGTGGTCAGCCCGTGGAACTGGCCGTACACCATGGGCGCCGAGGTGTTCGCGCCCGCGCTGGCCGCCGGCAACACCGTGGTCTGGGTGCCCGCGCCGTCGACCTCGGCCTGCTGTGCGCTGCTGGCCGAGGTCATCGCGGAGGCCGGGGCTCCGGCCGGGGTGTTCAATGTCGTGCCCGGGCCGGGGCCGGTGGTCGGCGACGCGCTGGTCGGCCACCCGGGCGTGGCCGGGGTGGGCTTCGTCGGCTCGGTCGAGACCGGATCCCGGGTGGCGGTGCGCGCGGCGGGCAAGGCGCAGCTGCTCGAGCTGGGCGGCAACGGGCCCATGGTGATCCTCGAGGACGCCGATCTGGAGCTGGCCGCGGAGGCCGCGCTGGAGGCCGCGTACCTGTGCGCGGGCCAGAGCTGCACCGCGGGCGAGCGGTTCCTGGTGCACGCCGCGGTCCGGGCGGAGTTCACCGAGCGGGTGGTGGCGGCGACCAAGGCGCAGGTGCGACTGGGCGACCCGTTCGCACCGGAGACGACGATGGGGCCGCTGAACAACGAGGCGACCGCGGCCAAGTTCGACCGGCACCTGGCCGACGCCGTGGCGGGCGGGGCCAGGATCTGCTGCGGCGGGCGGCGCGCCGAGGGGTTCGCGACCCGGCTGTTCGCCGAGCCGACGGTGCTGGACGGCGTGACCCCGGGCATGGCGATCGAGCGCGAGGAGACGTTCGGGCCGGTGGTCCCGGTGGTCGAGGTGCGCTCGGCGGCCGAGGCGCTCGAGCTGACCAACGCGTCGCCGTTCGGGCTGACCGCGGCGGTGTTCACCCGGGACCTGGAACGGGGACTGTGGTTCGCCGAGCGGGCCCGGGCCGGCTGGGTCAACATCAACGCGTCGACGAACCTGTGGGAGTCGCACCTGCCGTTCGGTGGCCGGGCGGGCAGCGTGAGCGGGACCGGCCGGGTCGGCGGCGCCTACCCGATGGACGCGTTCACCGAGCCGAAGACGGTCACGTTCCCTGCGCCTGATCTTCGTCACGCGTGACGACGGCCTGGGCCGCGGCCACGATGCGCTGGAGACGGCGGTTGTGGGCTCCGCGCCAGTAGACCCGGCCGCAGCCGGGGCAGCGGGCGAACTCCTGGTAGCTGCGGCGGGTGCCGGGCTGGAGGCTGTCTTCCACCTCGGACTTGGGCACCGCTGCGTGCAGGCAGTTGCAGGCCACGCACCGGTTCACGGCGCTCGCGGAGGAGATGGCCGCCGAGGTGAAGGGCCTGGCCGCCGTGGCGGCGCGGTCGCTGGCGGCCGCCGGGGACGGACTGGAGCCGGCGGAGCTGGCGATCCGCACGGCGACGCCGAAGCTGCGCGGCCGCCTCAGCGAGGGCGATCAGCCTCGGCGTGGCCAGCACCGAAACGTCTCCGCTGCCGAGTGCGGCCACCGTATCGCCTGATTGGACGACCGCATTGATTCAGAACTGTAGGCCGGGGTCAGTTGCGTGTTGCAGTTCAGTGGTGGCGTCCTGTGCGTCGGTGAGTGCTATTGACGCGCTGACGAGCGTCATGCTGGAATATTATAAATTCTAACACCGCCCCGGGCTGGTGCGTGCGGTCCGGGCCGACTGCTGTCCGACAGGACCGAGGAGGAGGCAGCCGCCAATGTCAGTAGTGACGCCCGAACTGCTCGAAGATGTCTGCCGCCAGTTCACCCAGCAGGGCATGTCATTGGAGGTACTGCAGCTCGATGACTCGGTCGGCTCGGTGGAGCTGAAGCTGGAATTCACCGACGTGGACTGCGTGGACTGCGTGATGCCCACGGACTACCTGGAGCGGCTGATCGCATCGAGCCTGCGCAAGCGGTCCGACCGGGACTTCGTGGTGACGCTGCACGACGACCGGATAGAGGGCCAGGAGGCCGCCAAGGAGCACTTCGCCACGTCAGAGCCCGCGGAGGTCGCGGACGGCCGCATCGTCGTTCTCGACCCGACCGCCGTCGGGCAAGCCGGGAACACTGATCCCGGGCCCGACGCCGGAAGCCTGAGCGGCAAGACGGTGCTGTTCCGCACGGACGTTCTGTGGCGATCGTGGGACTGGGTCGTGGACGAATGGTCCCGTCCGCTCAAGGACGCCGACGTGACCGTCCTCACCTGGAGCCGCTGCCAGGGCATCCAGGGTGAGGAAGGCCGGCGGGTCCAGGCCGAATACGAGGCGCTGATCAGCTCGGCAGACGTGCTGATCTCCGGCCTCGGCAACTGCGGGTCCTGCACGTCCTGGACGATCAGGGATGCGCTCAGCGGCCTGACCCAGGGCATGCCGACGGCGGCCGTCGCCACCGAGCATTTCCTGCCGCTGGCCAAGATCCTGGCGGAGGACCTCTTCCATCCCGCGCTGCGGATCCTGATGCTGCCGTATCCGCTGAACTCCCGGCCCGAAGACGAGGTGCGTGAGATAGCGCGCAACTCGTTCCCGGCGCTGCTCGAGCTACTGGGGGCAACGGTCTGAGATGCTGCTGACGAGCACGCGTCATGAGGTCGACGCCGACATAACCAGATTCGCCGAGATCGCCGCCGAGCGCGGCTGGGGTGACGGCCTGCCGCTCGTCCCGCCCACACCCGCACGGGTCGAGCGGTACGTGCTGGCCTCCGGGCGCGAGCCGGACACCGTGATCGGCCAGGTGCCCCCGCTGCGAGGCGATTGCACGGTAGAACGCCTCGCGACAAACGCGGTCATGGCCGGTGCCCCGGCCGACGCGATGCCGCTGCTGGTCGCCGCCATCGAAGCGCTCCTCGAGCCCGACTTCGACCTCGCGGCGCTCAACTCCACCACCGCCGCCGTCGCACCAGCGCTGATCGTTAACGGGCCGGTCCGGCACCGGCTCGGTGTCGCCTTCGGCGCCAGCTGCATCGGCGGCGCCGACGGGAGTAACGCATCGATCGGCCGCGCGTTGCGGCTGGTCCTGCGCAACGTCGGCGGCCTGCGGGCCGGCAGCACGACCCAGAGTGTCTTCGGCCAGCCTGCCCGGACGACCGGCATCGTCTTCGGCGAGTGGGAGGAGCGCTCACCCTGGGCTCCGCTCGCCGAACGGCGCGGAGTGACCGGCGACGCGGTCACGGTGTTCGGGGCCATGGGCACGATGAACATCATCGACCTCGAATCGGATACCGCCGACCTGCTGCTCCAGCAGATAGGCCGGGCGCTGGCGAATCCCGGCGCGAACGGGTTCTTCAGCCGGATCGCGTTCGCCGAGATCGTGGTCGGCATCAACCCGATCTGGGCGGAGATCATCGGCCGCCGGTACTCCGATATCGCCGATGTCGAGTACAAGATCTGGGACGAGGCCGCCCTGCCGCTAGAGCTGTGGCCGCCGATCCGGCAGGAGGCCTTCATCGAGGCAGGCCGGGTCTCGGCGGACGGCCGGGTGCACCTCATGCGGGAGGGGAACATCAGGCTGCTGGTCGTGGTCTGCGGCGGGCTCGGCGGCCATCACGCGCTCGGCCTGCATGACTTCGGCTCGTCGTCAGCCGTTACCCGGGCCGTGACCGGCCCGCTGAACCAGCCGGGGACGGCACCTGGCGCCCGATGAACGGCAGCGAGGTCGTCGCCCGGAGCCTGCGGCAGCATGGCGTCGAGGCCGTGTTCTTCGTCATGGGCGGGCCGATGACGGCCCTGCTGGACGCGTGCTCGCGGCTGGGCCTGCGCATGATCGACGTGCGCCATGAGCAGGCCGCGGCCATGATGGCGCACGCGTACGCGCGGCTGCGGCGCCGGCCCGCCGTCTGCATCGCGTCCTCCGGGCCGGGCACCGCCAATCTGACGACCGGGATCGCCTCGGCATACGTCGACTCGGCCCCGGTCATCGCGCTCGCGGGCTCATCCCCGGTACGCGCGCTGGGCCTGGACGCCTTCCAGGAGGTCGACCAGGTGGCAATGTTCCGGCCCATCACGCGGTGGACGGGCCGGGTGTACGAGACGCGGCGGCTGGCCGAAATGGTCGACTTGGCCTTCCGGCAGGCCTACTCGTCCCGGCCCGGCCCGGTCGTGCTCGACCTGCCCGGCGACGTGCTGAACGGCGAGGCGGGCGCCGAGCCGGTGCCCGCCGCGGGTCCCCTGGAGCGGACCCGGCCCGCCGCCGGCGCCGGTCAGGTCGAGCACGCCGTCCAGCTGCTGCAGGCGGCGGCCAAGCCGGTCATCTTCGCGGGCTCGGGCGTGCTCTGGTCCGAGGCGGAAGGGGAGCTGCGCGAGTTCATCGAGCTGGCTGGCATCCCGTTCTACACGACGCCTCAGGGCCGGGGCATGGTGCCGGAGGATCACCCGCTGTGCTACCCGGCCAGCCGCGGCACCGCGTTCCGCGACTGCGACCTGATCCTGCTGATCGGCTCGCGCCAGAACTATGTGACCGGTCATCTGCGCGCGCCGCGGTGGAACGCCAAGGCAAAGCTGGTGCAGATCGACATCGACCCCGCTGAACTCAGCCGCAGCCGCCCGGCCGACGTGCCGATCGTCGGGGACGCCCGGACGGTGCTGCGGCAGCTGACCGCCGCGGTCCGGCCGGATCCGCCCGCGCGGCGCTACAGCGCCTGGGCCGACGGCCTCGCGGAACTCAATGCCGGGCGAGCGGCCCGGCAGGAGCGGCAGATGGCGACCGGCGCACGCCCCATCCACCCGCTCAGGTTGTGCAAGGAGATCCGCGACTTCCTGCCCAGGGATGGCATCCTCTGTGTCGACGGCCTGGTCATTCTCGATTTCGCCCGGCAGTCGATCCCCTACTTTCACCCGCACGCACTGAACAGCGGGCCGTTCGGGACGATGGGAGTCGGCGTGCCCTTCGGCCTCGGCGCCAAGGCGGCGATGCCCGATAAGCAGGTGGTCGTGCTGCATGGCGACGGCGGGTTCGGCATGAACGGCATGGAGATGGACACGGCTGTCCGGCTGCGGCTGCCGATCATCTGCGTGGTGCACAACAACGGTGGCTGGGGGACGGCCGGGCCGCAGAAGGTGGGAGGCTGGCTCGGGCACACGCGCTACGACCTGATGGCGGCGGCGCTGGGCTGCCACGCCGAGCTGGTCGAGGAGCCGGACGCTATCCGCCCGGCTCTGGAGCGCGCGGCCGCGTCCGGATTGCCCGCGGTGATCAATGTGATAACCGATCCGACGGCGGAGTCCCGGACGACTGCGTTCACCGAGTATGCGACCCGCTAGACCGGCTGGGCCTCGTGTCGGCGCCGGAGTGCGCCCATAGGTTTGATAATTTAGAATCTCATTACTGACTACTCATCGAAACGAGTGTCTGACCCAGCGAAGGCGCTGGCCCGCTTCCCGGCGGCGGTCGCCTGCGGAAGTGCCAACGTGAGGCCCGGAAAATGAGATCATCACAGCGCAGCGCGCGGACCGTCGTCACGGCACAGGAGGTTGCTCTCGGCGACCTGCGTGAGCGGATCGCCAGCGGCGTCCTGCACCCGGGCGAGCAGCTCAGGCAGGAACAGCTGGCGGGGGAGCTCGGGCTGAGCGTGGTTCCGGTGCGCGAGGCGCTCAAGACCCTCGAGGCCGAAGGCCAGGTCGTCTACGCGCCGCACCGCGGCTACTTTGTCGCTCAGCTTGACATGCGCGAGCTCGTGGAGGCCTACCGGATACGCGAGCTGCTGGAGGACGAGGCCGTGCGGCGTGGCGTGCCGCTGCTGGTCGACGAGGACATGGTCCGGATGCAGGAGGCGATCGACGATATCGACCGTCTCGCCCAGGGCAGCGACATCATGTCGGTCAATGCCGCGAACCGGATTTTCCATTTCACCCTGTTCGACGCGGCCGACATGCCTCGCCTCACAAATTTCATTCGCATCCTGTGGGAGATGACCGAGCCCTACCGCTCGCTCTACATCGCCGATGCCGGTCATCGCCGCCTGGTAAATGACGAGCACAAGGCCATTCTGGCGGCGGTCCGGGGGCGGGATGTCGCGGGCGTGATCAAGCTGTTGCGCGAGCATCGTGACAACACGATGGAAGCGGTCAACTCCATCCTGACCGGGGAGGAGCGCTGATCACTCCGGGCGGGCCTGCACCATCCTGGTGCTCGTGTACTCCATGACCACTGAGTCGTCATCGATGCGCACCGTGTGGAGGAGTTGCACGATCCCGCGGCCCGGCTTGCTGGTCGGGCGCGTCGAGCAGATCTCGGTGCCCACGCGGATGGTGTCTCCGACCGCGACCGGGGCCTTCATCGCAAGCTCGGTCATTCCGAGGAATGCGATCGCCCGCTCGAGCCGGCCGGTCAGGACGATCAGCCCTTCGGAAATCGCGAGCACGAGCACCGCCGGGACCACCCGGCGCCGGTAGACGCTCGCTCCCGTGGCGAAGGGCACGTTCATGAAGGCCTCCTCGAAGAACGCGCTCAGGCCCAGGTAGTTCACCAGGTCGGTCTCGGTGATCGTCCGCCCGGCCGAGCGGAAGCAGGCACCGGGCCGGAACTGCTCCAGATACCAGCCCTCGTGGCGGTCCGGCTCGGTCACGCGCTTTGTCCTGACCGCGACGATCCGATGATGTGCGTGCCGGCCAGCTCGTCGAGCTGTTCATCAGACAGGCCGAGCAGCTCCTGCAGCACCGGCCGCGTGTCCGCGCCAAGCAGCGCCGGGGCCTCGACCTGGACCTGGGACGCTGACATATGCACCGGCCACCCCGGCATCCGGTAAGTGCCGCGCTCAGGATGGTGGACGTCCGCGAAGACGCCCCGCTTGTGCAGGTACTCGTCGGCGGTGAGCTCATCGAGATCGAGCACCGCGCCGGCCGGTACTCCGGCTCGGCCGAGAATGTCCATCGTCTCGGCTTTGGTGTGGGCGCTGGTCCACGTGGTGATCAGCTCGTCGACGGCCTCGGAGTTCTGGATTCGGAGTTCCGGTGAGGCAAACCGGGGATCCCCGATCAGGTCCTCGCGGCCGATCGCGGTGAGCAGCCGGTCCCAGTGCCGGTTGCCGGCCCGGCTGGTATAGATGAAGCAGTAGTCGTTGTATCCGCCGGGCGCGCACGGATAGGTGTCGCTCGGCGCGCTGCGCGCCAGCTGGCTGCCGTTGCCCACGCGCCCCGGCACCTGGCCCAGCATGAGCTGACCGGAGTAGGCCATCCGGCAGAAGTTGACGATCGTTTCCTGCATAGCCACCTCGACCCGCTGGCCGAGCCCGGTATCGGCCCGCTGGAGCAGCGCCGCGAGGATGCCCACGACCAGATGCAAGCCCGCGCCCGAGTCACCGAAATTCGCGCCCGGCTTCAGCGGCCGCCCGTCCGGCTCCCCGGTGAGGCTGAGGACGCCACCGGTCGCCTGCGCGATCGGGTCGAAGGCCAGGTAGCCAGCGTACGGACTGCCCGGACCGAAGCCCTTGACCTGCGCATACACAAGCCGCGGGTTGACGGACCGAACCGACTCGTAATCGAGGCCGAGCCGCTCGATCGTGCCGGGCGCGAAGTTCTCGACCATCACGTCTGCCTCGGTCAGCAGCCGCAAGAGAAGGTCCCGTCCCGCCGGCGCGGCAAGGTCGAGCTCCACGCTCCGCTTGTTGGCGTTGAGGAGCAGGTAAGCCCATGAGTCCAGGCCGGGAACGTCAGCCGTGGCGTTGCGGCCCTGTTCGCCGGTGCCAGGCCGCTCGATCTTGATGACATCCGCGCCGAGCCAGGCCAGCGCCTGAGTACACGATGGGCCGGCTTCAAACTGAGTGAGGTCGATGACCCTGATCCGCGACAACGCCGCCATGCTGCCTCCGCGTACTGTATTTCCTGTCGTGCGCTATTTCCTGTCGTGCGCTCGTTGCCTGCTGCCTGTGCTCAGATCACGCCGCGTTCGGCGAACTGGGCGAGCTGATCGTCATCCAGCCCGCCCAGAGAGGTCAGCACCGCGCGGGTGTGCTCACCGAGCCGGGGTACCGGGCCGATATGGGGCGTGAGGTCGTCGCTGAGCTTGAAGGGCGAGGCGACCACCTTGTAGCTTCCGTAGCCCGGATAGCTGACATCGAGCAGCATCTCGCGCGCTGACACGTGCGGCGACTGCAGAACGTCGCGGGCAGTCTCGACCGGCGCGGCCGGCACGTTGGCGGCGAGCAGGGCCTTGGTCGCCTCGCTCCGGGTACGCGAGTTCAGCCACTCGGTGATCGCAGGGACGATGACGGTCGGCATGTGACGGCCGCGATCCAGCCCGGTCGCGAGGCGCGGGTCGTCAGCGAGCTCTGGCCGGCCGATGGCATGCGCGAATCGGTGCCACATCGGGTTCCCGATGACGCCGATGACTATCCAGCCGTCCCGGGCCTCGAACGGCCCGAACGGGGCCAGTGCCGGATCGGAACCGCGCTGGGGTAGATCGCCCGTTACGCCGAATGAGAAAACCGCCCGCTCATTGAGCGAGATGATCGAGTCGGTCATCGAGATGTCGACGTGCTGGCCTCGTCCGGTCGCGCCCCGCTGCAGCAGGGCGAGTAGCACCCCGCTGAACGCCGTGGCGCCCGCGTAGAGGTCCCCTAGGCTGACCCCCGACCAGTGCGGCGGGCAGTCGGCGTCGCCGATCCGGTCCATGATGCCGCCCATCGCCTCCGCGACGACGGCGAAGGCGGGCCAGGACCAGTAGGGGCTGGCCAGGACGTCCTGATGCCCGAAGCCGGTGATGGATGCGTAGATCAGCCGAGGGTTGGCGGCGTGCAGCTGCCGGTACCCGACCCCGCAGGCGTCCAGGAAGTCGGGCCGGAAGTTCTCCACGAGCACGTCGGCGTGCTCGGCCAGCCGCCGGAGCAGGGCCGCGCCATCGGCCGACTTCAGGTTGATGGTGACGCTTTCCTTCGTGCGGTTGAAGCGCACGAAGAATCCCCCGGTCACGGAGCCGTCGGCGCCCGTTAGTTCCGGTCCTTCGTGCCGGTACGGGTCGCCGTCGCCGGGGCGTTCTATCTTGATGACCCGGGCGCCTGAGTCGGCCATCATCATCGTGCAGTATGGTCCCGCTGCATACTGCGACAGATCGAGAACCACTAGCCCGTCGAGGGGCCTCGCCGGTCCCGGGTTCATGGCGCGGCGCTCCTCATCTCTGCGGTCCTAGAAACTCCAGTACGTGCAGCCCGGCATTGAAGTCAGTGCAGTACGCGATGCCGTTGGCGTCCACGAAGACGTCGGCGAAGTGAACTGCGTGCGGCCGGTCGGGCCGGCTGTCGAGCCAGGTGTCGAACGAGGGCGAGGGTACGTAGTAGCCCGCCTCCCGCGGCTGCAGGGGATTGCTGATGTCCACCGCTCGCAAGCCCGCGTTCTGGTAGGTAGCAAAGATCAGGTCCGAGCTCTGGAAACTGCCGGGACGGTTCTCGTGCAGGTTGTGCGGGCCGAAATGGCCGCCTGCGGAGCAGTAGTCGCGCTCTGCGGGCGTCGGGAACGTCGCCACCGGCACGGGCTTGGCTTTGTCGCGGATGTCGATGACCCAGGTGTACTTGACTTGATCCGCGCAATTGTCCCTGATCGCCTCGTCGGCGACGATCACGTACTCTTTCGGGACCGGCACGCGGTCGGTGAGCGGCAGGGCCGTGTGCGTGCCGCCGCCGAACGGCGGGTGCAGGTTGAGATGGGATAGCAGCGAGGGCCGCTCGGGATCGCGCACATCAACCAGCGTGAGTCCGCCGTCACGCCAGGAGGCGTAGGCGACGTCGTGCGCGACGATGGCGTGATGGAGCGCGACCCGGTCACCCTTCGGCCAGGTGGCCGACTCGCCGCCCGCTGACCACATGCCGGGCAGCCACCAGGTGCCCGCGGTCCGTGGCTGCGCTGGGTCGGCCAGGTCGACGATGAGGAAGATGTGGTCGGTGTAGCCGCGCAGCTGCGCCGAGACGTAGGCGTACCGGCCGCCCGCGTACCAGATGCGATGGAAACCGTAGCCGTCGACGTCCAGCTGGCCGATCTTCCGCGGCGTCGCCGGCTGGGAGATGTCATAGACCGACAGGCCGGCGGAGTAATCCACGCCGCGGATTCCGAGGATCTGCTCCCCTCCGGCCGCCTCGACCGACTCGGCGACGGGCCGGCCGTAGTAGTCCTCCTCGTGCGCGAAAGCCGGGTTGCCGTAGAAGTTGTACTCGTTGATCACGAGCAGCAGGTCGTCATGGGCCTGCAGGTGAACGCTCCAGTTACGGCCGAAGGATGGAATGAATGCCACTGGCCGCGGCTTGCTGAGATCACTGAGATCCATGACCGTGAAGCCGTTGCTGAATACGTGGCCGATATAGGCAAAGCCGCGGTGCACCATGACCTGCGCGCCATCGGGCCGTCCCCCCTGATCGGAGACGCTGATAAGCCGGAAGTTACTGCTCAGGGGTGCCTGCGTTGTGCCGTTCGCCACAGTGCGGTGCCTTTCGAAGAGAGAGCGCTGGCGAGAACAGGGCGGCGTGGCGCCGGTGGGGGTGTCGTTCCCCTGTGTGCGCGCGGGGGTTTCGGGGGCGGGGGGGCGCGGCGCCGCCCGGCCCCACGCCCGGGGTCAGCCCACGCCCCAGATCGCCTTGTAATGACCCTCATAGTTGTTGTTGGGATCGAACACGTCTTTGCTGCCGCCATCGAGATTCACGTCGGACTTGACGATCAGATGCAACGGCGTCACGTAGGTGCTGGGCGGATCGCCGGCAAAGGCCCGGTTGAGGTCGTCCACGATCTGCCAGCCATGCTCGTTCAGCGGCTCAGGAATGGTCGCGGTCTGGTATTCGCCGCTGCGGATGCGGTTGTAGGCGGTGTTGCTGCCGTCTCCGGCGGAGACCAGGGAAATGCTGCCCGAGCCGCTGCCGGGGATGCCCAGCGATCGAAGCGCCGGCGCCATGTAGTCAGCGAAACCGTCGTTGAACATCATGACGTCGGTGAGCTTGCCGCGGAATCGCTGCGCGAGCGAGGCCGTGTAGGTCGGCATCCTGGTCGAGGCCGTTGTCAGCGGCGAGTTGTCAAAGGACAGCAGCTTGCACGTGACGCACTTCTTTATCTCGGTGCGCATCGCGTCGGCCTTCTCAATCGACGCGGCGTACAGGTTCCACGTCATGATCACTACCTGGGCTTTGGCGTCGGTGGTCGCAATCACGTACTGGGTCAGCAAGGTCGCTGAGTCCGCGAGGTTCGACTGGACGTTGGTAAACAGCGGCGGGCTTTGCACCGGGCCGGGATTGCTGGCGGAATGCCAGCCAACAACCGGGATGCCGAGCTGCTTACACTCAGCTAGCTGCTTGGAGACCAGCGAGACGTCGATGGCGCCGATGACGATTCCGTCTGGCTTCAAGGCGATCGCCTGGTTCATCGCTGAGGTCTCACCCTCAACGGTGCCGCCTGCGTCAATCAGCTTGAATTTCCAGCCGATTTCCTTCGCAGCCTGCTCCACTCCGGCACCCACACCGGCTGCTCCGGCGTTGTTCTGGTCCTCCGAGACGTACACGATGAACTTGTTCTTCTGCGCCTTCGGCCCGGTCGTCGGACCATCCCAGGTCGTCACCGGGCTAGTCGCGGCGGCCACCGCGGCCTTGGAACTCGCGAGGATGGCGGCGGCCGCCTTGGCCTGCGAGCCGCTCAGCTTCGAGTTCGACGTCGCGGCGCCCGCCCCGCAGGCCGCCAGCGCCAGCGTGAGAAGCACGGCTGCCGCGGTGGCCAAGTTTGTGACGTGTCTTCTTCTCTGCATTCCTAGTCCCGCCTTCCCCCTCAAGAGGTGGATCAGTTAGTGGATGGAACGGGTGGCACGTCCCGGTGCGGTCCCAACCTGCCGCCGTACCTAGGTGTCGTGCCGTCTGCGCCGGGCGACTAGGCCGGCCAGGCCTACCGCCAGGACGAGCGTGGCGCCGTCGAAGAGCGGCTCGACAAAGAAGCTCGCGCCGAGTTGTTCCAGGCCAGATACTCCGACGGCCAGGATGAGGACGGCGATGCACGTGCCCCACACGTTGACCCGGCCAGGCCGGACAGTGGTCGCGCCGAGCAGTGCCCCGACGAATGCGGGAAGCAGGTACTCCGGCCCGAGGTTGCTCTGGCCAACCCCGAGCTCAGATCCTACGAACACGCCCGCTATGCCGGTCATGAGGCCGGAGGCCATGAAAGCGCCGATGACGTAGCGCCCGCGCGGGATGCCGGTGAGTTCAGAAGCCCGCTCGTTCGAGCCGAGCGCGTACATGTACCGGCCGAGCGGCAGGTACTCAAAGGCCAGCCACAACACGATGGCGACCACGACGGCGCAGATGGCCGGCACCGGCACTCCAGAGACGGTGCCGGTGAGCGCGGAGAATCCGGACGGCAGGTTGCCCGAGATCTGGGATCCCCCGGTGTACCACTCGGAAAAGCTGTAAACGGCGTAGCCGGTGCCCAGCGTGGCGATGAACGAGTTGATCCGCGCGTGGTGCACGAGCAGGCCATTGACCAGGCCGATGAACAGTCCCGCCGCGATGGTTATCAGCACGGCAAGCGGCCAGGCCAGGTGCGGCGACTGGACCTGGAGACCCACCACGATGATGCTGGTCGCGCCGATGCCGTAACCAACCGACAGGTCGTACTGGCCGCACGCGATAACGATCATCTCGCCGAAGGCGAGGAAGAGCACGGGTATCTGGTCAGAGAGGATGCCGCGCAGGGTGGCATCGGTCGGAAAGGTTGACGGCAGGACAAGGGAAAAGATGACGATCAGCGCCAGGCCCAGAAGCGCGAGGCCGTGGGTGCTGACGATGTGGCTGATGGACGGGAAACGGCGCCGCGCCCGGCTTGGTGCAATCGGCTCTGCCTGCGCAGTATCGCGGGCAGCCAGTCGCCCGCCATCCAATAGGCCCATGGCTTCCCTCTCAGCTCACCGATGAAGTCTCAGCGGCACCGCCCACGAGCTCGGTCAGCCGGCTGATCGTCAGGTCTGGCGGTTGCACCTCGGCCGTGATCCCGGCCCGGTTAAAGACGAGGGCCCGGTCACACTGACTGGCGACTTCTTCGAGATCCGAGGAGACGATGACCACCGCGTGATCGCGGTCGAGAGATGCTCGCAGCATCGCGTAGATGTCAGCTTTCGACCCGACATCGACGCCCTGGGTCGGGTCCTCGAGCACCAGCATCTGCGTGCCGATGGTTATGGACCGGGCCAGCGCGAGCTTCTGCTGATTGCCGCCGCTGAGCGTGGTTACCGGCTGCGAACTCGCCGAGCACTTGACCAGGAACTTGCTCACGATCGTGTCGCTGTGCCGGGTCTCGTCCTTCGGAAGGCGGAACTGCCACAGCCGCCGGCCGAACAGCGCCGGGTTAAGGAAGAGGTTCTCCTGCACGGTCAAGGTGGCGCTGAGCATGTCCTCGCGGTTGCCGGAGACGAAGGCGACGCCGCTGGCCAGTGCATGCCGGGGTGAGGGCAGCTTGACCGGGGCGCCGCGGAGCCTGAGCGTGCCCGCGGAGGCCGGCTCAACGCCGGACAGTACCCGGCCGATGCTCTGGTGCCCGGCGCCACGGAGGCCGCACAGGCCGAGAATCTCGCCGCCTCGAACAGCCAGGCTGACGGGGCCCACCGGACCTACCTCGAGGCCGTCCGCCTCCACCAGGGGGACAGCGGTTGCGGGCGGAGCAGCATGGTCGGCGGTTGCGGGCGGACGCCCCGCGATCTGGAAGACGAGTTCAGCCGGGGTGACCATCCCGATCGGGTTAGACGCTATAAGACGCCCGTCCCGCAGCACACTCACGCGGTCGGCGATGTGGAATATTTCGTCGAGCCGGTGACTGACGTAGATCATCGTCAGTTCTGCCTGCCGGAGCGTACGCAAGATGCTGAACAGCCGCGTCACCTCGGCGTCAGGCAGAGTGGCCGTTGGCTCATCCAGAACGAGTACCTCGCTGCCGGCGACCAGGGCCCGGGCGATCGCGACAATGGTCTTATCAGCCCGGCTGAGTTCGCCCAGGATCGTGTCTGGCGAGATGTCAGCATCGAGCAAGCTCAGCGCGTCTTGCGCCTGTCGGCTGACATGGCGCCAGCTGATCAGTCCGCCCCGCCGCGGATACCCGCGAACGATCGCGATGTTTTCGCCCACTGACATCCAGTCGTACAGGCCCAGGTCCTGGTGGATGAAGCTGATCGGCACGCGGCCGGATGCGCGACTGCTCAGGTCCCGGCCGCGGAACAGGATCGCGCCACCGTCTGGCCGGTAGACACCCGCCAGCAGCTTGATCAGGGTTGACTTACCCGCTCCGTTAGCGCCCAGCAGCGCGTGAATCTCACCCCGCTGGATGTCCAGGTCGACGCCGTCAACCGCCAGGGTGGCCCCGAACTCCTTGACCACACCCTGGAATGCAATGACTGGCTCTGACACGCTCATCGGCTGCCCGTCCACGGCTGAAAGGAAGGCACTCGTAAACCAGATATATTATAAGTTCTAAACTTCCCTCTTGGCTACCCCTCGGCCGCTCTGCGCCCACAAGCCCCTCCTGCCACGAACCATCTCCTGGTGTACTTAAAGGCGCAGGCTAAGCGTTGCGTACTGACTCGCGGGGGCTTGAGGCTGTTACCGCGTTCTTCGTCGAACTTGGCACGAAGCCGGAGGGCAAGGGGCCAGTCGAGGGGAACCAGCTGCTCCGCGCGCTGGGCGCCACGCAGAGCGATCACACAGCGGCTCACCCGGCTGGAAGCGGGACAGCAGCGCCTGGAACAACGGTTCGGCGGCCTGGAAGAGCGGTTTGGCCGCGTAGAAGGAACCGTCAGCCGGGTCGAGGTCGGGGTCCAGGCGATTCTTGGACTGTTGAGCAACGGTCGCTGAGGCGGGCCGATTCTGGTCGCGGCGGCCGGGCTACAAGCTGTAGTCCACGCTCAGCCAGTGCTCCGGGGTCATCCGGAACATCGAGCTCTCGCCGTCCGTATCGGGGTTGCCGGCCACGTAGCGGTCGCCGCCCTCGGGACCTAGATAGCGGCGGGCCATGGCCAGCCGGTCGGCGGGGTCGAGTTCCTCCATCTCCACCGGCCCCTCGACGCTCACGTACTTGTACGGCGGCTTCTCGTCCTGCGCGCACAGGCTCATCCGGCCCGCGGCGATAAT
>Ga0335074_10004328_pt1 | contig 19550 bp, 22 predicted proteins | sample Lox_Sample_23_FD_206715 | JGI IMG/M metagenome (GOLD analysis project Ga0335074, IMG submission 206715) | Soil microbial communities from Loxahatchee National Wildlife Refuge, Florida, United States - Lox_Sample_2.3 | ecosystem: Environmental > Terrestrial > Soil > Wetlands | place: USA... | reverse complement strand
GCCCGCCTTTCGCAGGCTTCGCATAGAACACCCTTTGAAAGACGACAAAGTCTCGATTCGTTTGGCGCGCTCGATTGCATGCCTTGTGATGCCAGTTGCGTAGTAACGATCATGTGCCGTGGGATGGTCCGCAGGGGTCGTCCGAGAACGCCGAGGTAATTGCGTATTGAGTTGATCATGATAAGGGAGGATGATGGCGTGGGGGGGTTATTATGCTGGTCGTCGTGATCTGGTTTTCCATCAAGGCGCGGGGCGTGGCTGATGGGGTTATAGGGCCCCGGACGCTACAGGTGATACGTCGGCTGCGGGGCGATTAGCTCATGGCAGCGGCAGCGGTCATATCGGTGCTGATCCTCGCCGTCATCTGGCGGCAGAGCAGCAGGCCCGGCGTAGGGAGGGGATCGCCACCAGGCCGGGCTCTAGCCCGGATACTGCTGGTGCTCATCGTCCTGTTGCTCATCGCCTTCGAGGACCCGAGCGTGGCCAGTCACCTGGTGTCGGGGTTCTTCGGCGGGATCAAGGCCGCAGTGTCAGGCTTCGCAGATTTCCTCGGCGGTTTGTTCCACTAAGCCTCTTCTTCCGCTCGACTGGTGTACCGCGTGGCGGTACCGCTCCATGTGGTCGGTGAAAGCTACTTGCCTCCTGGTCACCCATGTGTCGGCCGGAGTTTCGCCGCGCGCCTTCCGGGGCCTGGCCTTCGGCCCAATGGCGTTGCTTTTAGGTGACCTGCCATGGGCTGAGCAGGTGGAACTCGATTCTGCGGGTGACGCGGGTGACTCTGGGCTCGCCGGGCTTGCGGGCGGGGAAGTCCCCGGCCTTCTTGGTCTTCCGCGGGCTGGCCCGGTCCGGCCGGTCGCGGGTGAAGAAGCCGGGCATGAGGATCTTGGCCAGGAACGTGGCCAGGGCCAGGTCGGCCCGGTCAGGGGGGAAGACGCGATCGTGTCCGTCGCGGCGGCCAGGGCGTGCGGGAAGCTGACCCGGTCCGGGGGATGCCCGCCGCGTCCACGGCAAGGCCGGCGATCCGGCAGATGGCCTGGTAGACGGCGAACAGCGCCCACATCTCCTGCATCACGCCCTCGGGATCGCCGGAGCGCAGGACGGGCTGGCCCTCGCCCATGCCGGTCTTGTGGTGGCCGATGACGGTTTCGGTGTACTCGATGACGCGGACGGTGACCGGCGGGCCGTCGCTCTTGCGGGGCGGCTTCAGTTCGGCCAGGTACGTGCCGTCGGCCAGGGCCTGCACCGGCTTGAGGGTAAAACTGGCGGAGGCGCGCCACAAGATGTGCGCGCCGGTGGCGGGGAAGGCGCGGGCGGCGGACCAGGACAGGAACTTGCGGTCGGCCAGGACCAGCATGCCGGGGCCGAAGCAGCCCAGCAGGTCCGCGGCCAGCGGCTGCTCGGCGCCGGTATAGCGGCCGATCGCCGCGCCCAGCAGGCTGCCGGTCCCGGACTCGGCCGCGGCGACCCACCGGGCCTGCGGGAACGCCCCGTCCCGCGACGCATTCGAGGGCCGCCCGAAGAACGCCGCGTTCTTCGCGCTGCGCTGCGCTCCTCAAGACGGCGACAGCATCTGGCACGCACGTGGCACGCAAGACCAGCAGCCAACCGTAAACGTCTGCGGTCAACCGGGCTACATGGTCCTTGAACTGGCTTTTCAAAGAGCGCGCCCGGCAGGATTCGAACCCGCGACCCGCTGCTTAGAAGGTCGGTTTGCGCAGAGGGTCAGCCGGCCCGTACGCAGGTGAGCCGGTGTATCGGGCTGTCCGGGAGTGACCGTGAGTTCCCTCGGTTTGCCGCCCGATCGGGCAGCAGCGGGCACGAGGGGTTTGGGCATGACCAGGACGTGCGCATGGTGCGGGAATCCCATCCCGGCCCCGCGCAGCCACATCCGCGTCCTGCACCTTTCAGGCCCGGCTGTGGTCCTTGTGCGCCGCCCCTTCCCCCCCATCGGACTGACTGCTGCCGGTCTATTCGCCGGAGGGGAGGTGTCAAGGGCTGATTCGCGTGTACGTCGACCGGGCACTTTCACCTGCGCTCGTTGCCCGGCGGTCAGATCGGCCCTTGATGCCGTACCGGAGGCGTATCACAATCCGGCGGCAGTCTGGTGGGGGCCATTGCAGCTTCCGCGGTCATCCCGGACCTGGTGGTCATGGAGCCTGTCAGCGGGCGCTGATGGCCGTGCTGTCGATGACCGGCTCCGGCGCGGCCGCGGTCACCTGGCCGCATGGGCGGCGGCTTTAGCCTGGCTGTGGTCAGGGCGACTTGTCAGGTTGCTGGAGGGTACCGCCTGGCCAGATTCCGGTTTTCTTGCGCGTCCACTCGGCGGCGCCGCGGTCGACAGCCGTCTTGACCAGCGCGTATATCGCCCCATGCAGGCCTGCGGCCAGCAGGATCTCCCCCCAGCCGCGCTCCGAGTCCATCGGCGCAGGCGCGTCAGATCCGCGGCCGACGATCTTCCAGACCCTTTTGAAGATCACCCCGCTGCGCAGCCGCCGGCGATCCCGGCCACGATGGCCACCGGCTTGTACAACAACTTGAGCATCGCCGCCTCCCTCCACCTGGTAACCGCCCAGCTGGCCATGAGCGCACCGACAGTGAATGCCTCGCTGGCCCCCGGCCGCCGCCAGGCCCCTGATCCTCAGGTCTCGTGACCTGATCCGGCCAGGCCTCTCGGCGGCCCCGACCGTGCCATCTGCGCGGCGCCCTTAACCGCGCGGGCCTGGCGCTGAGCCTTGCGCTCCATGCGCTGCATCTCCCGCTGGTTCCAGGCCGCCAGCCGGGCCGTCGTGCTGGCCGCGTTCTGCTGGCCGATCTGCCGCAGCGACCCTACCGCGATCGCGGCCACCGCCACCGTCTCATAGAAGCGGCGGCTGCGCAGCATATGACCCACCAGCCCCAGCCCGATCAGCCCCCATGTCATCTTGGTGTCAAGACCCGAGGCCCCCGGCCCCGGCGCCGGGCTGCTGCTGTCCCCCGCAACGATGGCCTGCGGCGGTTCCCCGTCACCTCGCCCTGATCGTGCCATCTTGCCTCCCGCCCTGAAACGCCCGCACACGGCCAGCATGCGGCACGATGAGGTTTCCGGCATCACCCCCCAGGGGGTGACCTTGGGTTTGCGGGCGCAACAGGTTCACGCCTGACCTGACGCCCCGACAGGCGCCGGTCCCTTGCGAACCGATGCCAGGCCATGCTGGCGAAAGCCATCGCCAGGCGATGCCCACCGGGCGGCTTGGACCCGACGACCGGGCGCGGGACAACCGGGCGCCGCGAAGACGGCTCCGTGCCGCACCGATCTGCGTAACCGATGAGCCTGGTAGATCAGTGGGATCAGCGGCTACGGCCCGGCGTGCGCCGCGCGGGCCTTCCAAGGCTGAGCGGCGGCGCTGACGCCGGGCCCGGCGCCGCGGAGCGGCGCCGCTTGATTCTAGATACGGCTAGATTCGGCAGCGCAGAGCTGGTGCGCTTGTGTCATCGTCGGCCGTTAGCTGCCTGAGCGTGCCTTCTGGCGCAGCGCATCTCGCGCGTCGGCGTAGCGCTGGTGGAAGTCGTCGGCCAGGCGCTCATCGGGGTGGCGGTCGCTGAGGAGCCGGTCCAGGTCGGCCGCATGCGAGAGAAGCGAGGCTTCGGTCTTGCGGTCGTAGCTGAAGGCGGTGACGCCGTGGTGCACGGCTTCGTCCAGGTCACCATGCCGGGCACGGATGAGGCCGAGGTCGATGTGGGACATGGCGGTGCGCACGGGGGCGTTGGACGAGCCGTCCGGCTGGGCATGGTATGCGATCAGCTCGCGGGCGTGTTCTTCGGCGGGCTCGTCATCGCCAAGCCAGGTGTAACAGGTCGCAGCGTAGAAGATCCACTTGGTGTGGTCGAACACGAAGTGGTTCTCGCGGCCAGCTCTCCGCACGGCCGGGCTTCCGATGATCCACTTTCACGATCTGAGGCGCACCGGTAACCTGCTCGCGGCGGATGCGGGCGCCAACTTGCGTGAGCTGATGGACCGCATGGGGCACTCCACCACTCGGGCGGCCATGGCCTATCTGCACGGCAGCGACAAGCGGCAGCAGGCCATCGCTGATGAGCTGAGCAGGCAGGTGGCGGTCGCGCTCGGGAGGCCGGAAGCGGGCCGATCGGGCACGCAGCGGGCACGGCGCCGGGGGAGGGCATCGTGAAGCTAAAGGACAGCCTAGTCGCACATGTGCTGACCTGGTATTTTGCTGGCGCGCCCGGCAGGATTCGAACCCGCGACCCGCTGCTTAGAAGGCAGCTGCTCTGTCCGGCTGAGCTACGGGCGCCCGGAGATAAGTGTGGCCGACGAAGATCACGCCTCGGCCACGTACGGGTCGCAGTGTGTGGCGACCTCAACCCTCACGGCCAGCTCAGTCTACGAACAAGCCGTCGGCCACAGCCAATCCGCACAGCTCAGTCGCACAGCTCAGTCGCACAGCTCGGACATGGCTGACCCTGACGGCAGCAGTCGCGCCGCAGACCCCGACGCGTACCCGCGCGGACCAAGCGCGCGTTGGATCAGCGACGGCAGCGACGGGCTGGCCTTACTCAGATAGGGAATTCGTCGATGACGATCAGGCCGTCGCGCACCGTCTCGAACAGCCGTTGCAGCGCTTCGTCCCACTCGGCTGTGCGGTCGAAGACGCGCTCAGGCTTGCTGAACTGGCCATTCCTAGTAGAAATGCACACCTTAGGTATATAGATCTAAGTTCTATACACCTAAGTAAGACTCAGTACGCCTGGCCAGGAAGTCCGTCACCGAACGCCGGATCCCTGCCGCGTCCAGCCCGTGCAGCGCCGCATGGTAGGAAGGCGTCCCGTACCGCCGCAGCTCAGCGCGTCCCACACCCAGGCTGAGTAGCCGAAACGCAGAACGCCCCGTCAGCGCCGCAGACGCAAGGTACGCCGACGTCCCCGCCAGGTACGGCTCCGCCAGCACCACTGCCCCGGAAGCGGGCACGAGCGCAGCCAGCCCCTCCCCGTCAAACGGCCGAACGGTCGTCGCGTAAGCCACCGTCACATCCAGGTCGCTCACCGCGTCGAGCACCGGTGACAGCATCGGCCCCACCGCCACCACCACGGCCTGACGCCCCGCACGGACCACCTGCAGCCCCGGCCACAACGGCAGCGCGGAACGGTTGCTCTCGGTCGACAGCCGGAGGTAGGTCGAGCCCGAGGACAGCACGCCCACCGCCCCGCGCAGCAGCCCCGGCACCTCGTCCGGATGCCCCGGCACCTGCACCGCGAACCCCGGCACCGTGTCCAGCAGCGCCACGTCCTCCGGCGCCTGGTGGGTACGCCCGGCCCGGGCCGCGTCGTACGATGCGCCGATGCTGACCAGCACGGCCCGCGCCTCCTGATGGCCGAGGTCGAGCTTGACCTGCTCGAAGGCCCGCTCGACCAGGAACGGCGCGTAGGTGTGCACGATCGGCCGCAGCCCGGCCAGCGCCAGCCCGCCGGCCACGCTGACCATCAGCTGCTCCCGGATCCCCACGTTGAGCACCCGGTCCGGGTGCCGGGCCGCCGCCTTGGCGAACAGGTCGGCCGAGATCTCGGCCAGCACCACCGCCACCAGCGGGTCCTCGTCGACCAGCGACGAGGCCGCCGACGCGAAGACTGTCCGCATGTCACTCATGGAACTCATGACTTTCCCTCCACCGCCGCCACCACCAGCCGCGGCCGGTCACCCGGAGCACCAAGCGCCGACGCCAGCCCGCCATGATCACGCCCGGACACCCGTGTGGCCGACCAGCCGCTTACGGCGAAGTGCGCCTCGATCCCGCCCGGGCCCCAGCCGTACGACGAGGACTGGTTGTCGACCGCCACCACCATCAGGTTGGGCAGCCCGACCGCGCCCGCGTAGACGATCGCCTCGTTGTTGCTGCCCTCGTCCAGTTCCGCGTCGCCGACGAGCACGAACACCCGGGGCGTGACCAGCCCGCGGGCCAGCAGCCCGTGCGCCAGGCCCACCCCGACCGGCAGGCCGTGCCCGAGGGACCCGCTGGCGATCTCCACGCCCGGGATCAGGTTGCGGTCCGGGTGGTAGCCAAGCGGCGATCCGGCCGAGCCGAACCCCGTCAGCCACGACTCCGGGATGAACCCCTTGGCCGCCAGCACCGCGTAGTACGCGACCGGCCCGTGCCCCTTGGACAGCAGGAACCGGTCCCGCCCCGGATCATCCAGCCGGTCCGGCCCGACCCGCAGCACCCGGTCGTACAGGACCCACAGCACGTCCAGGGTCGAGGTCGCGCTCGGCCCGTGCTTCTCGTCCCCGGTCATCACGGTCATCAGCCCGGCCAACTCGGCGTAACTTCTCATGTAGCCAGCCTGCCCGCACCCTCGCCGGACCGCATCGGCCCGCCGCCCCAGCCCCGCTCCGCCGATGGTCCTACGCCCCGGGCACAATGACCTGGTGTCCCGCTGGCCCCTTGCCCTAGGCCTGGCCGCCGGGGTGGCGCTCGACGCGCTGCTCGGCGATCCCCGCCGCGGCCACCCGGTCGCCGCGTTCGGCCGGGCCGCCGCCGCGCTGGAGTCCCGCGACTACGCCGACTCCCGGCTGCGCGGCACCGCGCACGCCGCCGCCTGCGTCCTGGCCGCCGCCGCCCCCGCCGCACTCCTGGCCCGCCGTACGCGAGGCCGGCCGCCGTGGCAGGCCGCCTCGGCCGCGTTCGCGGTGTGGGCCGTCACCGGTGCCCATTCGCTACATATTGAGGCGGAACGGGCCATGCTGGCACTGGCCGGCCACGATCTCCCCGCTGCCCGGCGAGTGCTGCCCAGCCTGTGCGGCCGGGATCCGGCCGCCCTGGACGCCACCGGGATCGCGCGGGCCGTCATCGAGTCGGTGGCGGAGAACACCTGCGACGCGGTGGTGGCCCCGCTGCTGTGGGGGGCGGTGGCCGGGCTGCCCGGGCTGGCCGCCTACCGCGCGGTCAACACGCTGGATGCCATGGTGGGCTACCGCTCGCCCCGGTACCTGCGCTTCGGCTGGGCCTCGGCCCGCCTGGACGACGCGGCCAACTGGATCCCGGCCCGGGTCACGGCCGCGCTCACCGTGGCCTGCGCCGCCGCAGTCCCCCCGCCTGTCACCTGCGGACCCCCGGTTCCGCGGCCCGCCACCCGCGCGCCCGCAGCCCCCCTGCCGGGGACGTCCGCCCAGAGTCCTCCGGCAGGGGGACGCCATGGGCCAGGCCCGGCCGCGGCGGCGCTGCGGGCCGTGCTCCGCGACGGCTCACGCCACCCCAGCCCGAACGCCGGCCAATGCGAGGCCGCCTTCGCCGGGGCGCTCGGCGTCCGCCTGGGCGGGACCAACGTCTACGGCGGCGTCACCGAAGCCCGCCCCGAACTGGGGGAGGGCCGCGCGCCGGAACCAGAAGACATCCGCCGCGCGGTCCGCCTGTCCCGCGCCGTCACCGTGGCCGCGACCGGCCTCGCCGTGCTTATCGCGGTCAGGCGCGGCGGACGAAGAAGCCGATCAGCCACACGATCAGCGCCGCGATGGCGACCCACCACAGCACGTGCAGGGCGAATCCAGCGCCAGCGACGATCAGGATGATCAGCAGAGCCAGCAGCATGAGCATCATGTCGGGTCCTCCTTTTTAATACAGACCCCCGTTGAGCTACCCCGGCAGGTCCCGTCAAACATCCGCAGTAGCCTGCAACCGTGCGAGGGGCGTTGCTGGTGGCCGGAACCGGATCGGATGCGGGCAAGAGCGCGCTGGTCGCGGGGCTGTGCCGGTGGCTGGCCCGGCAGGGTGTCTCCGTTGCGCCATTCAAGGCGCAGAACATGTCGCTGAACTCGTTCGTGACCGCCGAAGGCGCCGAGATCGGCCGGGCCCAGGCCATGCAGGCCGCCGCGGCCGGGATCGAGCCGACGGCCGACATGAACCCGGTCCTGCTCAAGCCGGGCAGTGACCGGCGCAGCCAGGTGGTCGTGCTCGGCCAGCCCGAGGCGGAGGCCGACGCGCTGGGCTACCGCGCGCACGTCCCCCGGCTCCGCCAGGTCGCGCTGGCCAGCCTGGCCCGGCTGCGCGACCGCTATGACGTGGTGATCTGCGAGGGCGCGGGCAGCCCGGCCGAGATCAACCTGCGGGAGACCGACCTGGCCAACATGAGCCTGGCCCGGGCCGCGGGCCTGCCGGTCATCGTGGTCGGGGACATCGACCGCGGCGGCGTGTTCGCGTCCATGTTCGGCACGCTCGCGCTGCTGGCGCCCGCGGACCAGGCCCTCATCGCGGGCTTCGTGATCAACAAGTTCCGCGGCGCCCCTGAACTGCTGGACAGCGGGCTGAGCATGCTCACCGAGCTCACCGGCCGGCCGGTGTACGGCGTGCTGCCCTGGCGGGACGGCCTGTGGCTGGACGCCGAGGATTCCCTGGCCCTGAGCCGGGGCGTGCACCACGCCCCGTTCCTCGGGAAAGATCGTCTCCGGGTGGCGGTGGTCAAGCTCCCGCGGATCAGCAACTTCACCGACGCCGACGCCCTGGCCGCCGAGCCCGGGGTGCTGGTCCGGTTCACCGATGACCCGGCCGGCCTGGCCGACGCGGACCTGGTGGTGCTGCCCGGATCCCGGGCCACCGTGGCCGACCTGGCCTGGCTGCGTGAGCGCGGCCTGGCCGGCCCGATCGCCGGCCGGGCCCGGGCCGGCCGGCCGGTGCTAGGCATCTGCGGCGGGTACCAGATGCTGGCCGAGGAGATCGACGACCCGGTGGAATCGCGCCGGGGCCGGGTGGCCGGGCTCGGGCTGCTGCCGGCGCGGGTGGTGTTCGGGCCGTCCAAGCGGCTGGGCCGGCCCGCGGGCCGGGCGCTCGGCGTGCCGGTGACCGGGTACGAGATCCACCACGGAATCGTCGAGGTCACCGACCCGGCCGCCGAGCCCTTCCTTGACGGCTGCCGCCGCGGCGCCGTGTGGGGGACGAGCTGGCACGGGGTACTGGAGAACGACGAGTTCAGGCGGGCGTTCCTGGCCGAAGTGGCGGTGCGGGCCGGCCGGGACTTCGCCCCCGCGCCCGGCACCCACTTCGCCGCGCTGCGGCAGGCGCGGCTGGATGTCCTCGGTGACCTGGTGGCCGGTCATCTGGACACCACGGCGCTGACCAGCCTGATCGCCGGCGGCCCGCCGCCCGGGATGCCATCCTTGCTGTTCTCGCTCAACCACGATCGGTAGGGTTTGGCCCATGCCCGACAAGGTCCTGTACACCGCGGAGGTCACATCCACCGGTGATGGCCGCAACGGCCACGTCCTGTCCGCCGATCAACGCCTTGATCTCGACCTCTCGGTGCCGCCCGAGCTGGACGGCCCCGGCGGCCCCGGCACCAACCCCGAGCAGCTGTTCGCGGCCGGCTACGCCGCGTGCTTCCACAGCGCGCTGCGGGGCCTGGCGCGCCAGGCGGGCGTGGACGCGAACCATTCCACCGTGACCGCCCAGGTCGGCGTGGGACCAGAGGGCGACATGTTCGGGCTCGCGGTCACCCTGATCGTCAGCATCCCCGCCCTGGACCAGGTCCAGACGCGGGAACTCGCCGAGGCCGCCCACCAGCGCTGCCCGTACTCCCGCGCCACCCGCGGCAACATCAGCGTCGAGCTGCGCGTCCCCTAGCTGCGCCCCCGCCCCCGCCCCAGCCCTCCGGCCCCAGCCCTCCGGCCCCAGCCCCATCGCGATGAAACCCGGGTTTCACTCCGTCCCACCCCCGTTGACCCCCGATCCTTTAACGTTCTAGGGTTTCGCGTAATGAACTGACGTTCGGGATGCGAACCCACCGATCAACGGAGGTCGTCAATGAGCGACTGGGACGCGACCAACTACGCCGCCAAGGACAACCTGCTCCGGGTGCTCCGGCGGGAAGCCGATGCGCTGTTCGAGATGGCGGAAAACGGCCCCTGGACCCGCAAGACCGCCTGCACGGAATGGGAAACCAGGGACATCATCGGTCACCTGATCGACGTGACCGAGAGCTACTTCGTCGGGTTCGACGCGGCCCGCTCCGGCGCCTCGGTCGACGACCCGCTCGGCGTCCGGGTCATGCAGGACCGCCTCGACGAGGGCGCCAAGGGGCACCGCCGCCTGTCTCAGGCCGAAGCGGTCGACCGGCTGCGCACCGACTTCGCCAAGATGATGGAGATCTGCGAGGCACTCGGCCCCGAGGAATGGGGCGGGCTGATCGTCCCGCACAAGTACATGGGCCCGCTGCCGGCCTTCTTCTACCCGGTGTTCCAGCTCATGGACTACGGCGTGCACGGCTGGGACATCCGCCAGGGCTCCGGCCGGGCCCACGGACTGGGCGGCGACACCGCGGACCTGCTCGCGCCGTTCATGTTCATCCTGTGGCAGGCCACCACGGAGGTTCCGGATGACATGGACGCCTACGCCGTCGGGATCCGCGTCTCTGGCCGCAACGCCCAGGACTACCTGGTCAACATCACCGTCGACGGCCTGAGTTACGTCCAGGAAGACGTGTCCGGCCTGCCCGCCGTGATCGAGTTCGATCCCGGCAGCCTGGTCCTGACCGCGTTCGGCCGCGTGAACACGGGCACGATCAGGGGCGACCGGTCCATAGCCGACCAGTTCCTCAACTCGTTCTTCCGGATCTGACGGGGGCTGTGCTCATGGACCTCGCCGCTATCGAGGCGGAGCGTGCCCGGCTGCACGCCGAATACATCAAAGTCGACCGGCCGCCGAGCAGCGCGCGCGGGATCCACCACACCGCGCTGCTCAGCTCCGACGTGGAACGGACCATCCGGTTCTACCAGGAGATTCTGGAGTTCCCGCTGACCGAGATCATCGAGAACCGGGACTACCAGGGCTCCAACCACTTCTTCTTCGACGTGGGGAACGGCAACCTGCTGGCCTTCTTCGACTTCCCCGGCCTCGACCTTGGCCCGTATGCGGAAGTCCTGGGCGGCCTGCACCACCTGGCCATCTCGGTCAGCCCGGAAAAGTGGGCCCACCTGCGCGGCAAGCTGGACGCGGCCGAGATCCCGTACATGGAGGAAAGCGGCACGTCACTCTACTTCCGCGACCCAGACGGCGCCCGCCTGGAACTCCTGGCCGACCCCCTGGGCGAAATGTACGGCAGCCACGTCCTCTAGCCCGCCCACGATCGCGACGGGTTTTCTGCCGAGACGCCAAAGTCTTCGCGATCATGAAATTGCTCTCCCCCCAGAGCGGAACTCACCCAAAACTCACACGCATTCCGCATCCGGCTGCGAGCCAAAGCGTCCTAGCATGCGACTACTCCGAACAATTTTATCCAAAGTGTTACCAAAGTCCCGCAACTTGTTGGGCTTGGTATGCATTTAACAGTTAAGTCGAGCTGGGACTCGAGTCAACGGGCGGGAGAGGATAGTAGTACATGGGCAAACTGCTTGAGGCCGCGTGCCGCCGTACGGCTGGCATAGCGGCGGGGGTGATACTGACCGGGGGCCTAGCCGGGGGAGTCCTGCTCACGCCCGGCACGGCTTACGCCGCACCCACCAACACGACGACCACGATCACGGGCACATCGCAGACGCCGACCTTCCGGGGGACGACGCTCACCGTCGATGTGTCGGTCACGGCGGCCATACCCGGCACTCCCTCCGGGACCGTAGACGTCTCCGGAGCGGGCAACGGTTGCACCGTCACCTTGACCGCGTCGGGCACCGGCAACTGCAATATCTCGAACCTGCCGGACGGGAATTACACGCTGACGGCCACCTACCAGGGTGCCACCCCGTTCACCGAGTCGACCAGCAATCCGGACCCGGTCACGATCGGCCACGCTCCGGCCTTTGTCGCGAACAACCCGCCGCTGACCGCCACGAGCGGCCAGACTTACGGTTACACATTCCGCGCCTATGGCTCGCCCGGAATCCGCTACTCGCTAGTGGGTGCCCCGTATTGGCTGCATATCAATCCGTTCACCGGCACGGTGTCGGGAACCGTCCCGTTCTTCGGCGGCTCGTTCAGCTATGCGGTGACGGCGACGAACAACGTCGGATCGGCGACCGCCGGCCCGTACCGGGTGTACGTCAGGAATTTCAGCGCCAATATCAGCACGTACCTGAACTGCACATCCAGGGTCTACGCCGGCCAGCGTGGCACTTGCACGCTATACGTCACCAACCGGGGCTACAGCCCCGCGCCCGGCGTGACCGCGCAGATCTCCCTGCCGTCGCAGCTCCGGGCGAACTACTGCGGTTACTACTTCTTCGGTTACGGCTGCCGGATCAGCGGCAACACCGCGTACCAGAACCTCGGCACGCTCAACCCCGGCCAGACCAGGCAGCTTACCGTGGTGTTCACCGCCAAGACCGGCTTCGGCCTGTGGGGCTGGCAGCACGGGTACCGGTTCACGGTCAAGGTCGTCGGCTCGGCGTCCTCGTACGGCGGCTTCCCGTTCTCGGCCCGCTACTCCACCGCTTACGTCACCATCATCCCGCGAGGCTGGTGGGCGTAACTTCCTATAACCCCGAGGGGGCGCAGGCACCGTGCCTGCGCCCCCTCGCGTGTCGTGGTTGCGATCCCCCGCCGTCAACCCCGACCATTAGGCGCGATGCCAGATAAAACTCCCCGCGATCCCCAAGCCCGCTTCCGCGCCCGGGGTGCCCTGTACGGGCTGGCGATCGGCGACGCGCTGGGCATGCCCACCCAGATGCTCTCGCGCCGCCAGATCGGCGAGCGCTGGGGCGCGCTCCTGCCCGGCTTCGAGCCCGCGCCCCCCGGGCACCCGATCGCGGCGGGCCTGCCGGCGGGCGCGATCACCGACGACACCGAGCAGGCCGTGCTACTCGGCAGGCTCCTGGTCGCCGGGAACGGGGCGGTGGACCCGCGCACGCTCGCCGAGGCCCTGATCAGCTGGGAACGGGACATGGCCGCGCGCGGCTCGCAAGACCTGCTCGGCCCCTCGACCAAGCGCGCCGTCGCCGCGGTCCTGGCGGGCATCCCCTTGGAGGAGGCAGGCGCCTCCGGCACCACCAACGGTGCCGCCATGCGCATCCCCCCACTCGGCATCGCCGTCGCCCTAGACCTCCCGCCCTCCACCCCCCCGTCCGCCCCCGACGGCCGTTCCGCCCCCGACGGCCGTTCCGCCCCCGACGGCCGTTCCGCCCCCGACGGCCGTTCCGCCCCCGACGGCCCGTCCGGTCCCGTACCCTCTCCCGGAGCCCTCTCCGCTCCTGTCACCGCGTCCAGCTTGTCGACCCTTGTCGACCAGGTTGTTGCGGCCAGCATGGTCACGCACAACACAGGCCTCGCGCTAGCCGGCGCCGCAGCGGTAGCCGCGGCAGTGAGCGCGGGCGTGTCGGGCGCCCCGGTCGCCGCCGCCACTGCGATCGCGGTGGCCGCGGCCCAGATCGCCGTCGGCCGCGGGCACTGGGTGGCGGGTGCCGACGTCGCGGCCCGTATCCGGTGGGCGACCGGCCTGGTAGCCGGCCGGACCCGAGCGGAGGCCGCCGAACTGATCTACACGCTGGTCGGTACCAGCCTGGCCACCCAGGAGTCGGTGCCGGCCGCGTTCGCGGTGCTGGCCGCGGTGCCCGATGATCCGTGGCAGGCCTGCCTGCTGGCCGCCTCACTCGGTGGCGATTGCGACACAATCGCGGCCATGGCTGGCGCGGTGGCCGGGGCCTGCCACGGCGTAGGCGCCTTCCCGGCCCATGCGCTCGCCGTCGTGGACGCCCACGGCCTCGGCCTAGCCGCACTGGCCGATGACCTTTACGCACTGCGCTCCGCCGCTGAGTATCACCGCGGGATCCCCCCGTGAGTTGGCATCAGGGCCGTCCTGGCTCGCCAGGGTCGCCTTCCTGGTGGATCAGAACTCCCGCGCCAGGTCATTCTCCCCTCGCATTATCGGCGCGGGCGCGCGCCTATCCGGCTCATTGGAACATTGGGCCGGTTATAACCGGCCCAATGTTCCAGCGCGCCGGTTTGGACCGGACGCCAACCGGAGCCGGCCAGCGACGGCCGGGACAAGAGTGGCAGGCGTAGCGGTTGCGACGCTGACGTTGCCCTCCGGTGCGGCGGGACCCGCACCCTCCCTGGAAGCCGTGCTCGGGCGGCTCGTGCTTGCCGATTCCTTTGTTTCCCGGTGGGCTGGACGTTGGTGATGGGGGTGCTGATCCGCGTCCGGGTCTTGCGGTCCTGTGTATCCGCAGCGCGAATGACGCGCGACGGGGCTTCAGGCCGTGGTAAACAGCCCAGATGAGCCAGCCGCTGACCCGCCTCGTGTTCGCGGGCGAGGCCATCGTCGACCTGCTGATGTGGGTCCCGGCCCTGCCCGAACGCGGCGGCGACATGCTCGCCGGGTCCTCGTCCATCCAGGTGGGCGGCGGGTTCAACATCATGGCCGCCGCCGCCCGGCAGGGCCTGCCAGTGGTCTACGCCGGAGGTCACGGCACCGGGCCCTGGGGCGACAAGGTCCGCGCGGCCCTGGCCGCCGAGGGCATCACGATCCTGCGCCCGCCCGACCCGGACGCGGACACCGGTTTCGACGTGGCCTTGGTCGAGGCGGGCGGCGAGCGCACGTTCGTCACCAGCCTGGGCGCCGAGACTCTCCGTGGGCAAGGCGTGTGGGACCCGGTCCGGGTTGGTACCGGCGATGCCGTCTACGTGTCCGGGTACGGCCTGGTCGCGCCGGAATCCGGTGCCCTCCTCGGGGCCTGGGCCGCCAGGCTCCCGGCCGGGGCGCTGCTCTTCGTGGACCCCGGCCCGCTGGTCGCGGACATTCCGGAGACCGTCCTTGGCCCGGTGCTGAGCCGGTGCGACTGGTGGAGCTGTAACCAGCGGGAAGCCGCCTTGCTCACCGGGACTGGTGACCCGGCCGAGGCGGCTCGCCTCCTGGCCGGGCGCACCGGCCGGGCCGGCGTCGTCGTCCGGGTCGGCCGGTCGGGCTGCGTCCTGGCCCTCCGTACCGCCAGCCCCAGCCCGGACACCGAACTCAGCCTCATCCCCGCGCCCGTCGTAGCGGCGGTTGACACCACGGGTGCCGGCGACGCCCACTCCGGCGTGTTCCTGGCCGGCCTGGCCGCCGCGCTGTCACCCGGCGCCGCGGCCCGCCGCGCCAATGCCGCCGCTGCGCTGGCCGTCACCCGCCCGGGAGCCGCGGTATCCCCGTCCAAGGCCGAACTCGACGCGTTCCTGGCTGAGCCTGACGTCGGCCACGCCCGCTTCCCGCCTACGCCGTGATGCTGAACGCCACGGTGACGATGATGTTCCCCGGGTCGACGATGATGTGAGCGTTGACCGCCACCCGGCTCCGCACCGTCACCGTGACCGTGACCCAGGCACCGGCGGCACTCAGCGACCCGGATGGCGGCGACACCGTCACCTTGGCGTTCGGGCTGTGGATCAGGAAGTCAACCGGGCCGCCCACCGCGGCCAGAATGAACGTCCCGCTGGCCGACTTGCCCTTGACGGCGCTCAGGATCAACTCGTTCGGTGACACCCGCAGCGTGCCCGGGGTCGGCGACGGCGAGGGGGATGGTGACGGCGAGGGGGACGGTGACGGCGAGGGGGATGGCGACGGCGAGGACTGGCCCGATGCGGATGACCGGGACGCGCCCGCCGACGTGCTGGTCCCCGCCGTCGGCCCGTCCGCCGCGGACGCCGACGCGCTGGGCGTGCTCGACGTACTCGAGGCCCCCGACGCGGGCGTGGGCTTGCGGCTCGGTGAGGACTGCCGGCCCGGCGGGCTCGACGCCGCGCTCAAGGTCGCAAAGGTACCCCCGCCCAACGCCACCGTCGAGGCCTGGGCCCGGTGCGTGCTGCCGCCCGCGACCAGCAGGGTGGTAATCCCGGCCGCCGCGACCGCGGCGGCCACAGCCGCCACTCCAGCCGCCGCCCGGGGACGCCGCCGGACCTCCTGCCACCATCGCGGCCCAGGCGGGATGACCGGCTTAGGGAAACCCGTCTGGCCGAACGGACCCGCGCGGTGCGCCACGCTCACCCGGTGAGCACGCCCGGTTGGCGTGTTATCCGCGCAGGCCGCCAGGACCCGCTCACGCAAGTCGTCGGGCGGACTGACCTCCGCCATCCCGGCGTCTGGAACCGGCCAGGCGACCGGGCCTGCGCCCGCGCCGGCGGTCAGGCCCGCGCCCGCGCCGGCGGCCGGGCCGGCGGTCAGGCCCGCGCCCGCTGGCCTGCGCTGCCGCAGGCATTCGTTCCGCGCGACCGCCTGCAGCCAGGAGTACAGCTGGTCCGGATCACGCAGGCCCTGGAGCTTAGCGGTGGCGATGATGAAGGTGTCCGCCACGACGTCGGCGGCCGCGCCGGGCGGATGGGGGTCGGGCAGCATGAGCCGGCCGTAGGCATACAGCGGCGCCGCGTGACGATCGTAGGCCTCGGCGAGCCCGTCCGGATCACCTGCGACGATGGCCGCGACGAGCTCACGGTCCTGCATGGGCCTAACCGTAGTTGGCCGCCGCGTAACGGCGAGCCGGAAAGACATAACCAGATAGCGGAGAAAAGGGCAAAAAATAGTTACGGGATAAAGCCGCCCGGCCGGGCTCAGTTGTACACGGCGTCGGGCCCGGGCCGGCGCTCGGGATCGTCGGTATCGTCGGGCTGAGCCGGGGGATGGAACGGAATCCAGACCTGCACGCTGGTGCCGGCCCCGGCCGAAGACTTGAGCATGGCGTGACCGCCGTGCGCAGTGGCGATCGCCTGCACGATGGACAGGCCCAGGCCGCTGCCGTGGCTGTGGCCGTTGTGCCCGCCGCGATAGAAGCGGTCGAAGGCGCGGGCCGCCGCCTCCTCGGTCATGCCTTCGCCCGCGTCGGTCACCTCGAGCAGCGCGCCCTGCCCGGCCTGGGCCAGCCGGACGGCCACCGGGGTTTCCGGCGCGGTGTGCTCGCGCACGTTGCCGAGCAGGTTGGCCAGCACCTGCCGGATCCGCGGCTCGTCCGCGATCACGATCAGCCGGGGCGGCGCGGTGGCTCTGACCGGCCGGTCCGGCTCGACGGCCTTGGCGTCGGCCACCGCGTCCCGGACCAGCTCGGCCATGTCGGTATCGGTCAGGTCGAGAGAGGAGTTGCGGTCCAGCCGGGCGAGCTCGAGCAGCTCGGCCACCAGGCTGGACATCCGGTCCGCTTCCTGCTCGATGCGCCGCATCGCGTTCGGCAACCGGTCCGGGCCCAGCGCGCCCTGCCGGTACAGCTCGGCGTACCCGCGGATGGTGGTCAGCGGCGTGCGCAGCTCATGCGAGGCGTCCGCGGCGAACTGGCGGACCTTCTGCTCCGACGCCCACCGGGCACCGAACGCCTGCTGGATCCGGTCCAGCATGGTGTTGATGGCCGCGGCCAGCCGGCCTGCCTCGGCATGGTCGCCTGGATCGGGCATCCGGGCAGTCAGGTCACCCCGGCTGGTGATCACGTCGGCGGTGCTCGCCATCCGGTCCAGCGGTGCCAGGCCGCGCCCGATCAGCCAGCGGCCGCCCAGCGCGAGCAACGCCAGCAGTACCGCCCCGGTGATCACCTCGGTCAGGACCAGGCCGCGGACCGCGCTGCCCACCGCGCTGTCGGGCCGCCCGACCAGCACGATGTTCCGGCCGACCGGCAGCAGGCTCTTGCTGTCGGGCCCGACCGTGACGAACCGCCAGATCGCGGTCAGCGCCGGCTCGCCGGGCTCGGAGATGGAGAACAGCGTGTAGGCGGGATTCTGCACGAAATAGGCCGTCGCCTGCCGGTTGACCAGCAAGCTGTTCACCAGGCCCTGCAGGTCGCTGGCCGTGTCCGAGGGCCCGGACAAGATGCCCGTCGACCGCGAAGCCAGGTTGATGTAGACGGCGGCGTACCCGTTCTGCAGGTTCGCGATCTCGGACACGTTCTCCTTGAGCGTCAGCCCGAGATCGGTATTGAACTGGTCCTGCTCGATGTTGCCCAGGACCACCGCGGTGACCACGCCCATGACGATGAGGAACAGGGCGGTGACCGTGATCAGCCCGGCCAGCAGTCGCGACCGCAGGGAGAGCCTGCCGCGCCCGGTTGGCTGCCGCCGGGTGAACATCATCTGCTCGCGCGCTCGGTTTCGGGTGGCACGCGCAGGCTGTACCCGACGCCGCGCTGGGTGTGGATCAGCGGCGGGCCGAGCGGGTCGAGCTTACGCCGCAGGTAACTGACGTAGGTCTCCACGACCTGCGACTGGCCGGCGAACTCCCAGCCCCACACGTTCTCCAGCAGTTGCTGCCTGGTGAGCATCCGCCCCTGGTTGCGCATCAGGTAGGCCAGCAGCCGGAACTCCGTCGGCGACAGCTCCACCTGGGTCCCGGCGCGGCGCACGATCCAGTGCTCCTCATCCAGTTCCAGGTCGCCGACCTGCAGCAAGGCGGTGGTGTCACCCGGCTGAACGTCACCTCCGGGCACGCGCGTGGTCCGGCGCAGCACCGCCCTGACCCGCGCCACCAGCGCCTCGACCGAGAACGGCTTGGTGACATAGTCGTCGCCGCCGAGCGTGAGCCCCCGGATGGTGTCCGACGTGGTATCCCGCGCGGTCAGGAAGATGACCGGGACGTCGTTGCCGTCCGCCCGCAACGTGCGGCAGACCTCGAAGCCGTCCATATCGGGCAGCATGACGTCGAGGATCATCAGGTCCGGCTCGTAGGTCTCGGCCTGGTGCAGCGCGTCCCGGCCGCTGGCGCTGACCGCGACGGCGCAGCCGTGGAACTTCAGCGCCACCTCGACCAGTTCGCGGATATTAGGCTCGTCGTCCACGACGAGCACCTTGGGGATGCGGTCACCGTCTGCCATGGCTTCTCACGTTTCATCGTCCAGCATAGAAGGAGCATAAAAGCGATGCAGCATGCCGCGGCACGCCCGCCGCCCCGGGGCGCGCCGCGGCATGTCCGGCCGGCTAGCTGACCGATGTACCCGATGGGCCAGCCACCGAACTGGAGGAGCTAGATCCGGAACTGCCGGGCCTGATGACGATCAGCCGGGCATCCTTGGCTCCGTTGACCACCGGGCCGCCGGCGAACACTGTCTGGCCCCCGGCCAGCGCGCCGGTCGTGGTCTTGGCGCCGTTCTGCCTGACCACCGTGTCGCTCACGATCAGCCAGGTCCAGGTCGTGCCGTCCGGCGCGCGGACCACGACGTTGCTGCCGTTAACCGACTGGATCGTGCCGCGCTCGAAGGCGAGCGTGTGGTAGCCCGTGCTGTTACGGAAGGTGACTTCGCCGTCCACGCCGCCCAGAGCACGCAGCCGCGCCAGCGCCCACCTGATTCGCGGCAGTGCCACGCTGGGCGAGGTGTTGCTCGCGGTGTTGAGCACCGAGTTCAGCGCGGTGCCCTGGGCCTGGTCAGCGGTCGAGACGGTCCCCGCCGGGGCCGAACCACTGGTCAGGGCCAGGGCAATCCCGGCGCCCGCGAGGAAGCCGGCCAGGGTGATGCCGGTACCCCAGCGCAGCATCCGCTTCCTGCGGCCTGACGCGGGCAAGGACGCGGGCGAGGACACGGGCGAGGACACGGGCGAGGACACGGGCGAGGACACGGGCGAGGACACGGGAAAACCGGGAGAGTGCTGTGCGTAAGAATCGGGTAGGCCCGCCGGGTCGGGACCGCCTGGCGGCCCAGCCGGAGT
>Ga0335074_10004327_pt1 | contig 19551 bp, 17 predicted proteins | sample Lox_Sample_23_FD_206715 | JGI IMG/M metagenome (GOLD analysis project Ga0335074, IMG submission 206715) | Soil microbial communities from Loxahatchee National Wildlife Refuge, Florida, United States - Lox_Sample_2.3 | ecosystem: Environmental > Terrestrial > Soil > Wetlands | place: USA... | reverse complement strand
GGCGACGTCTGGCGATGCGCGCGGGTGTAGTTCAATGGCAGAACATCAGCTTCCCAAGCTGACAGTGCGGGTTCGATTCCCGTCACCCGCTCCGGCCAAGGGCTCTTAGCAGTCTCGGGGTCATGACCACGGCCGAGGACGACCCCGATCGGGGCACGAGAGTTGCCGCCGAACTTCCTGGTCGACAGCCTGCCGTGCCCGTTGTTCGCGTTCTGGGGTGAGGACGACGAGGAGATCGCTTTCGGCGGTGGCGTGCAGCTGCTCGCCTCCGGGCTGGACCGCCGCGGGCTTAAGCACGCGTCCTTCACCGGTCATGACCATAACGGCATGCTGGACCACATCAATGAGGCGTTGCCTAGCGTCCTGGCTTGGTTCGATGAGCTAGAAGGAAGAGGTCATCGTCGCGCTAGTGGCCTGCCGATTGCACGACGTTGTGCTGGGCGGTGATCCACCAACGGTCGTCTTCCTCCACGAGAACCAGCATCTGCGAGATCCGCACCTCCCCGCCTGGCATGCCGGAGACGCGAGTGTCGAGGTCGACAACGGCGACATCCGGGCGGACCAAGCGGACCTTCCGCACCGCCGACGAGAACTTTGTTCCCGCCAGAACCCCCTGAAAAGCCTCCTCGGCGGTGCGAACGACCTCATCGCGGCCCAGATCGAGAGTGCCGTCGGTATTGGTAAAGGTCCCATCTTGGCAATAACGAGCCCCGTAGGCTCGCGCGTTACCTGCGTTCCAGGCCTCGGCTATCTCTCCCACGAGCTGACCGACTGCCGCGTTGACCGCTACCTGATCCATGATCATTCCTTCCTGGGCCTCGTCACGAGCCGTGCCTGCGCTGCCGCATTTATAGCAACCGATCGTTTGCGATAGTATGGCAACCGGATGGTTGCGTCAACGATGTTCCCAGGCTGACAGTGCGGTTCGATTCCCGTCACCCGCTCCCGTCCCGGTACAGCGAATGCTTCACGGTCCAAACGCCCACGCCACCATCAGCGGGAACTCTTCGCGCCAGAACGCGCCGCCGTGCGACCCGGCCCGCTCCGTCATCACAACGTCCGCACCCGCATCGCGCAGCGCGACCGCCCACCGGCTCGCGTTCTCGAGGAAGAACGGCTCCAGCGTGCCCGCAACGAGGTACGCGCGCGGAATCCGACTCGGCATCACCTCAGGCGGACGGTAACCCGCGCCCGGCGAGGCGCAGAAGACCGCACCGTAGACGTCCGGATGCCGAAGCCCAATCGCGAGCGCCAGCTCCCCGCCCGCCGAGACACCGAACACCGCGGTCCGATCGGCGGGCAGCGCGACTCCGAATCGCGACTTCGCCCAGCGGCGGACATCCCCGACGAAAAACTCCTCGTGCGCCGCGAACCGTTCCGGGTCAAAGCCCGGTGAGTACTCGCGGAGCCGCAGCGTCTCATCGGCCAGGCGATGAACACCGACGATCATCGTGGACGGTACGCCGGCCGCCTCGAGGACTCCGCCCCATTGCGATATCAACTGACCGTCACCGGCGAACACGACTGCCTCGGGCGGATCTGCCGGGATGTACACCGTGACCTGCCGGCCACCGTCATAATCGAACGGCTCGGTGACGACCTCTCCCGCAGATCGTTGGTCATGCACGATCGAAATCCTTAGGATCGCGGGCTCTGCTCGCGAGTCGCTGCCGGCGGAAGGGCTCCCGGCCCGAGATCTGCCGTCAGCCAGCGCTCCGGACGCAGGTAGATCGCGACCTGCTCGCCCAATTCCGCCTTGGCGAACTCGATGTAGGCGGGGACCATGTCCGGTGGCAGGTATCGCTCAGTGATCTCCTGCAACAGCTCGTCGGTCCCCGGAATAGTGCGAGTGACCGGTCCCTCCACCGATACGTACCGGACGGTCGGCATGATCCGTTCGACCATCAGGGTGAAACGGCCCGCTGCTTCGATGAGCCGGGCCTTCCGGGATCCGCCCTCGGTCAGCACCCACGCTTCTCCGCCCGGTGCGTACTGATACCAGATCGGCACGGTAAGCGGGCCACGGCTTTGCCCGGCCGAGACGGACAGAGCCGCGATATGCGGCTCGGCCAAGAAGGACTCGCGATCGGGTACAGACAAGCTGCTATCTGCCATAAGCCTGAATCTAGGCGAGGGTACTGACAATCTGACCCGATGGCAGTTCGACGTAGGAGGGTAAGGGGATGAATCAGGTCCAGACGGCCCGGACGGACACGCGCCGCCCAGCCTGAGGTCGAGCACCAGCTGACGGCCGGCATCCGCCGCTGCCCCCCGCGGCCTTCAGAGCTTCAGGCTCCGCGCCGGCGCAATAACGCTACGCTACAGCCATCGCCGGAAGTTTTGGCACGCATGGAGGCTTGGAATGCGACGGCTGATTGTCGAACAATCCGCTACGCGGTCTTATAAGGGTCGCCCGATGCGGTGTACAGCTGGCGTCCACGAAGAGGCCGCACAGCTAGTCGCAAAGCGGATACCTCCGGCCGAACGTGCGTCGGTCCGCGTACTTGACGCCGGTGCGGGGTGTGGCGCGCTTACTCAGCGCATCCTCGACCTCGGGTTCACCGATGTGACGGCTTGGGACCAGGACCCGAGCCAGTTGACGGACTTGCAAACGGTAACGGTCGAGGCAGTCGACCTCAATGAGGACTTCGGCGAACGAGCGGCCGAATCGGGAAAGTTCGGGATAATACTCGCGGTCGAGATAATCGAACATGTCGAGAACCCATACCACTTCGCCCGGCAGCTTAAGCAGCTGCTCGCGCCAGACGGGCTCGTGGTCATCACCACGCCAAACATAGAGAGCGCGGCGTCGCGGGTCGCCTTCCTGCGAACAGGCTGCCCTCGATGGTTCGGCGACTATTTCTATGGAGACCAAGACGGAGACGGCGGGCATATTTCCGCGCTCACGTTCTGGCAACTGAACAAGGCGGTCGACCGCGCGGGACTTCAGGTCGTCGAAAAGAGCCACAACCTTCAAAACGCCGTGATCGTCCGCGATCCTGGTCCTCTTTCAACCTACCGCGCAGCGTTCACCGCCGCGCTTTTGTATCCGCTGATGCAGGGCAACCGAGACGGTGACATTCATGTACTGGCGGTGCAGCATGCCGACTAGTCGGCACGCCGGCCTAGCCTGGTCGGGCGACATGCCCGCTACCGGCCGCTATGCGTGGCCCACTGACCTCATGCCTCGCGGGAGTTTGACAGCGAGCGAAGACGGCGGAAGCCCTTGCGGGCAGCTGCCTCCGCCCGATAGATCCAGACGGCGCCGCCTGCCACCATGTAGGAGTCGTTGGATAGCTCGAACTTGTAGGTGTCCTGGCCCGCGCCCAAGTCGATTCGGCTGATGCCCCGTTCCCCGGCGGCCTGCGCTAGCGGAAGCCACACCATCATGCCGGGTGCGAAGCGGTTCAGCGCCGGGTCGTAAGACATGAACCAGCCGGCGAGGGACTGTGGTCCGAGCAGGCCGAGGTGAACCGCGGCTGGGCGCTCTCCGGCAAACAGCACGCTGACGACTCCGCGGCAGTCTTCGTTGTCCGATGCGGCCAGCTCTTCGACGATGCCCCGGGCGGTCGGATCACTGAACAGCAGTGACGTTCCGTGGTACTTCCGGGACTTCCATTCAATCAGCCTGCCGACCTGGCCTGGCTGGCTGCTATTCCACTCCAGTGAGACGGCGCCGAAGGCCCGCTCCATGGCACGGCGGGCCTTGCTCCGCCCGCTGATGTGGGATAGCTCACCCTTGGTGAGGTCGATCACCGGGCACGGAACCGTCGTCCCCTCATAGTGAAACGGTGCGAGGACAGGCTGGTCGATGGAAGCGGCGCTATAGCGCCACCCTCGCAGACGCGCCTGCTTTACTACCCATCGTGCGTCCAGAGGCGTGCCAGAGCCGATGAAACCCTGCAGATTGTTCATCGGGTAACCGGCCGGCATCCCCACGCCATGAGCGTGCAACTCGAACGGCAAGAACGCCGCTATCTGGCCGTGATCCTCCACCACGGCCACCCGTACATTGGACCTGTGCCGGTCAACCGCCTGGACGAAGCTGAGCGACATAAAAGGACTGAGTCCTTCCGGGGTCGAGTGCTGGAAGCTCCACCACAGCGCCGCCTCAGCGTCTCCCAGGTCCCTGGGCCGCACAATCGTCACGCGCATCCTGAACCGCTTCCCTTTCCCCTACGCTCTTCTGGTCCAGGCCCTGCCAGAGCGCGTTTGCGAAAGTAGGTTCGATACAGGCTGTAGATGGCGGATCCTTGTCTTTAGCAGTCCTTAAACTTGCTATTTGCAGAACATAACCCAGTTACACGGACACGGGCGGCGAATCAGGCATGCTGCTGCTCCGCTCCCGATCCTTGAACGTTGTACGGTCGAAGAGCCGAATCGGCTTGCCGCCAGGGCTGAGCGTCGTAGTCGCCCGGCGAAGTTCGCACCATATGTGGATGCTGGTGGTTAATTCTGCTGGCTCGCTGACCCGGTCGCCGGCTCGCGGGTGACATAGGGCGCAAACATCAGCTCAGAATCGGGCAAAAGCGGCAAAAGACCGGAAGATTGCGCCCTATGTGCAAGGACGTCCCCAACCCGCGTACCCCGAAGAGGCCTGAGGGACTGATGATGAACGAGGTGATGAGCACCATCCCTCCACTGGCGGAGCCCAGTGCAGAATTAACCACCAGCATCTATGTGGCCCCCAGAGTGGGGCAAAGGTACTCTTACCTGCATGAATCTCCTGCTCATGGCCACCGAGCTGCCGATGGAGCACTAATGACGGACGAGCCGGCTGTTAGCGACGCTGACGAGCGAGCCCGGGCGACTGAAGAGCGGATGACCGATGACGAACGGTTCTCGCTGCTCGTCAGCGTCATGGGAGTCAATGAGCTGATCACGGTGCGGGACGAGCGCATCCCCGAGGGGACGCCGATGAGCGCCGGGTATGTGCCGGGCGTGCCGCGGCTGGGTGTTCCCGCCCTGCTCATGAGCGACGCCAGCCTGGGCGTCACCAATCCCGGGTACCGGGAAGGGGATACCGCCACGGCGCTGCCAGCGGGCATCGCCCTTGGCGCGAGCTTCAACCCGGCCCTGGCGCGCGAGTCGGGCGGGATGGTCGGCCGCGAGGCGCGCGCCCGGGGATTCAACGTGATGCTGGCCGGCGGGATCAACCTCGCCCGCGACCCGCGCAACGGGCGCAATTTCGAGTACATCTCGGAGGACCCGCTGCTGACCGCGGTACTCGGCGCGGAGTCGATCAGCGGGATTCAGGCCGAGGGCGTGGTCTCCACGGTCAAGCATTTCACCCTGAACTGCAACGAGACCAACCGGCACTGGCTGGACGCCGTCATCGACCCGGCGGCGCACCGCGAGTCGGACCTGCTGGCCTTCGAGATAGCCATCGAGCGCGCCCAGCCTGGCTCGGTGATGACCGCCTACAACAAGATCAACGGCGAGTACGCCGGAGGAAACAGCGAGCTGATCGAGGGTGTGCTCAAGGGCGCCTGGGGCTATCCCGGCTGGGTGATGTCGGACTGGGGCGCCACCGCCAGCTGGGAGTTCGCGCTCAGCGGGCTCGACCAGGACTGCGGCAGCCAGATCGATGTGCTGATGTGGGGCGCGGAATCTTTCGGGCAGCCACTCAGGGACGCCTATGCCGACGGCAGGCTGCCGAAAGAGCGCCTGTCCGAGATGGTCCGCCGCATCCTGCGGTCGATGTACGCGGTCGGCGCCGACCAGTGGGGCGCGCCACCCGAGGTGGACATGGCCAGGCACAACGAGATCGCGCTGGAAACCGCCCGGCAGGGGATCGTGCTGCTCGAGAACGACGGCGCCCTGCCGCTCGCCCGCGACATCACGGCGCGCGTCGCGATCATCGGCGGCCACGCCCAAGTCGGCGTGCCAGCGGGCACGGGCTCCACCACCGTCGTCCCGCCAGGCGGCTACGCCGAAGTCACCCGCGTCGGAGGCCCCAGCTTCATGGGCGCCACCCGCAATCTCTACCTGCTCCCCTCATCACCGGTAGCAGAAATAACCAAGCTCCTGCCCCAGGCGCAGATCGAGTTCGACCCGGGGATGAGTCCCGCCGAGGCGGCGCTGCTGGCCGGGCGCTCTGATGTCGCGATCGTGTTCGGGATCCGGGTGGAAGGCGAGGGCTTCGACAGCGCCGACCTGTCGCTGCCCTGGGGCCAGGACGCGGTGATCGAGGCGGTCGCGGCCGCTAACCCCAACACGATCGTGGTGCTGGAGACCGGTAACCCGGTGGCCATGCCGTGGCGCGACAACGTCAAAGCGATCATTGAGGCCTGGTACCCCGGCCAGGCAGGCGGCCAGGCCATCGCCGAGATCCTGACCGGCGTGATCAGCCCATCGGGGCGGCTGCCGGTCACCTTCCCTGCCGACCTCGCGCAAACTCCCCGGCCGGACCTCCCGTCCATGGGCGAGCCCTGGGGCTCCGCGGCCACGATCGAGTACAGCGAGGGCGCCGAGGTTGGCTACCGGTGGTTCGCCCAGCTGCGGGAGCAGCCGCTGTACGCCTTCGGCCACGGTCTCACCTACACCAGCTTCGAGTACGGCGACCTACAGGTGCGAGGAGGCGACACCATCACCGCCACCTTCACCGTCACCAACACTGGCAGCCGACAGGGCGCCGACGTGCCGCAGGTCTACCTCACCGGCGCCCCCGACGGCGCGCGAATGCGGCTGCTCGGCTTCGAGCGGGTGGACCTCAAGCCCGGCGAGTCCAAGCGGGTCTTCGTAACCGCCGATCCGCGCCTGCTCGCCCGTTTCGACAGCCAGGCCGGCCAGTGGCGCATCACTGAAGGCACCTATCAGGTCGCCCTCGGCAGCGCTGCCGATAGCCTGGGCCCGGCTGCGGAGACAGTCTTGCGCGGAGCGCTCTTCGGCAGCTGACCCCCAAGAGCCAGTGATGCGCGTGCTGGAACCACGCGTACGTTCAGGGGAATTGTTTTCCTTTCCCGCCTGTTGGGGTCCCCGGGTACTGAGTGAGGAGTATTGCCGCGGTGTCGGTCACAGATGTAGAGAAGCGAACTTCGCCGGACGCTGGAATCCGTGACGAGGCGACGAGGCGACGGACGTTCGCGGTCATCAGCCACCCGGACGCGGGCAAGTCGACCCTGACCGAGGCGCTGGCGCTGCACGCGTCGGCGATCAACACCGCGGGCGCGGTGCACGGCAAGGCTGGGCGCCGCGGGGTCACCTCGGACTGGATGGCCATGGAGCGCGACCGTGGCATCTCGATCACCTCGGCAGTGCTGCGCTTCGACTACGACGATTACGTGCTGAACCTGCTCGACACGCCAGGTCACGCCGACTTCTCCGAGGACACCTACCGCGTGCTCGAGGCGGTGGACTGCGCGATCATGCTGCTCGACTCGGCCAAGGGCCTCGAGCCGCAGACGCTGAAGCTGTTCGACGTGTGCCGGTCGCGGCACGTGCCCGTCGTGACGTTCGTGAACAAGTGGGACCGGCCCGGACGGGAGCCGCTCGAACTCCTCGACGAGATCGAGCAGCGGATCGGGCTGCGGCCGACGCCGGTGAACTGGCCGGTCGGCATCGCCGGCGACTTCCGCGGGCTGATTGAGCGGTCGACTGGGCGGTATACCGCCTACACGCGGACGCCGGGCGGCGCGGAGCGCGCGCTCGAGGCGGCGTTCAGCGCTGACGAGGCCCGGGAAAGGGAAGGCGCCGCGTACGAGGCGGCCGCCGAAGAGCTCGCCCTCCTCGACGAGATCGGCGCGTCGGTGGACATGCCGTCATTCCTGGCCGGAGAGTCGTCCCCGGTGCTGTTCGGCGCGGCGCTGCCGAACTTCGGCGTGCGCCGGCTGCTGGACGCGATGTGCGACCTGGCGCCCGCGCCCCAGGCACGTGAGTCCGTGGACGGCGATGAGCGGCCGGTGGACGCGCCGTTCTCCGGGCTGGTGTTCAAGGTGCAGGCGAACATGGACCCGGCGCACCGGGACCGGGTGGCGTTCGTGCGGGTATGTTCCGGCCGGTTCACGCGCGGGATGGTGCTGACGCACGCCGCCACCGGCCGGCCGTTCGCGACCAAGTACGCGCAGGCCATGTTCGGCCAGGACAGGGAGACGGTGGAGACGGCGTTCGCCGGCGACGTGATCGGGCTCGTCAACGCCGGCGCACTGCGGCCAGGCGACACGCTTTACGCGGACGTCCCTGTCTCGTTCCCGCCGATTCCCTCGTTCGCACCCGAGCACTTCGCCGTGGTGCGGTGCAAGGACGCGGGCAAGTACAAGCAGTTCAGGCGAGGCATCGACCAGCTGGACACCGAGGGCGTGGTGCAGGTCCTGTCGTCGGACCTGCGCGGCGACCAGGCACCCGTGCTCGCCGCGGTCGGGCCGCTGCAGTTCGACGTGGTGCTGCACCGGCTCGAGCACGAGTTCGGCGCCCGCTCCGAACTGGACCACCTCGACTACTCGCTGGCGCGCCTGACCGACGCCGATGGCGTCACCACGCTGGCGGGGGTCCGCGGCGCCGAGGTGCTCATCCGGCGGCTCGACGGAGCGCTGCTCGCGCTGTTCGCCGACAAGTGGCGGCTCAACGCGGTCACCCGCGACAACCCCTCGCTGCGGCTCGACCCGCTGCTGGCGGGTACCGTCGAAGGCTCCTGACCTGCCCGCTAACCCATGCGGGACACGTCGATCTGGTCGAAGTCACCAAGTGGGTTGCGGACGCCACCGCCACCGGACCACTGCCACATGAGCGCGTACTTGCTCGAGCTCGTCTGGCCGCCGAAGAATTGCGCGCACGTGGAGGACTTGCCCTGCACGAGGCACCATCCGTACGGATACTGCTTCAGGTTCGAGGTCTCCGGCCAGTAGGTCCACTCGTAGGTGTTCGGGAGCAGCGACGCGCTGCCGGTGCCGAAGATGGACTTCCAGACCGATGCCGCGGAGTAGACGCCGACCTTGTACTTCGAGTGCGCGGCGATGTAGGCGGCGAAGCCGTTGAACTCCGCGCGGTCCACGGCGATCGGAACGTAGCCCTGCTTCACCTTCTCGCTGCACGGCGAGGTGTACACGCTGTTCCAGCCGTTGTCCGGGGCGGGCGCGATGCCCGGCAGCTCGATGTCCGCCCACACCACGGGGTAGGTGACGTGCAGGCTCTTCATCGCCGCGAGCGTGTCCGCCGCCTGCGCCGCACCCCACGCGCTCGCTTCGGCGGTCGTGCCGTTCCAGTGCGGGTCGACACCGGGCCCGCCCATGTACCAGTAGACGCCGGTGCCGATGCCGACGTGGTAGGTGCTGTAGTCGGTATTCGCCTGGGCGCTGTTCGTCGCGGACCACGCGAGGAAGTTGCCGGTCTTGCACCCTTCCACCCGCGCCCAGTTCCCGGCCATGCCGATGTAGCCGCCGTACGTGCCGCCCGTGACCGGCACGGTGTACGGCGCCTTGCCGGGGATCGGTACGGGCCAGCTATCGGTGCCGAAGTGAAAGCCTGCCGGGCTGTCGCCCGCCTGGGCCGAGACCGCCACCGCGACCGAAATGCCAGCCGCGACGGTCACCGCGGCGCCTATGCGGAGCGCCATGGAAAGGATGCGCATGCAGCCCTCACTCGCAATCGTCAACGTGGACCTACTGTCCATTTTGACGCTGCTGGCGAAGTGAAGGTTGCGGGGAATTATCCCCGGCGGCGGGAGTGCCCGGGAGTCATTAACAACTGCTCGCCGGGAATCTCCATCTGGCTGATGGCCTGGCCGTATGACATGGCCGCGAGCTTGGCGATGTTGCTGTGCGCGCCGAGCGGCGCGGCGCACTCCGCCGCGACCGCCATCGTTTCCAGGTCGCTCCGGCTCGCCTCCGGGCCGATGAGGCACGGGGCGACCGCAAGCCGGTTCACGCCCATCTCCTTGAGCCGCATGACGCCGTCCTGGACAGACGGCGAGCCGTCCAGCGACGCGGTGATCACCGGGAGCGCGAGCCTGGCGGCGAGCAGGACGGAGGTGACGTTGGCCGCCATGGCGCCGTCCGGCCCCCCGACGGTAACGATGAGGATGCCGTCGGCGGCGGTGACGATGCTGAACAGCCGCACCCGGTCGGCGCGCGCCAGGCCGGCTTCGGCCAGCCGGATGTGCAGTACCTCGGCGATCATCGCGTTGGAGTTGATAAACCCGCTAACGACCGCGTTGACCTCGCTGGCGGCCACCGCCTCGCGGAGCCTGCGCAGCACCGGCGGGTTCGGCGTGGCGAGCAGGGGGATGACCACCGCGCAGGGGGCGCCTGCCGGCCGCCGCGCCGCGGCGTCGGCCAGCACCGCCCGGATGTCAGACGGGTCGCTGCGCCCGCCGCCGTCGATCCGCGCGGCCCGGACGTCCACGGCCGGGTTGTCGACCCGGAGCACGGCGGTAAGCTCGCTCACCGGGCCCGCGGCCAGGTCGGTGTCGCTGCCGGGAACCGCCAGCACGAGGGCAGGGGCGCTCTGCGGCAGGCTGGCTGGAACGGGGCGGCGGTGCCGCCCCCCAGGCCGCGGCGGCCGTACCGCCTGCTGCCTGATGGGCATCGCCTGACGATCGGGCGGCGCTCCGCCCGGCATCCCCTGCATACCGGCTGGCATCCCCTGACGGCCGGGCAGTTCGCTAGTAGATTGATGTGCCGGGAGCCCCCCGCCCGGCAGCCGGGACGGCACGCCATCGCTGGGCTGCCGCATAGGGACGCCCGCCGAGGGGTTGCGATCTTCCGTCACGAGTCGGAAGCCTAGTCGCAAGGTGTCCGTGACGCCTTAAAAGCGCCGAAACAGGCAGAGACAGGAACCTGTCCGTTACGTATCTCTCATCGTCTCGTCACGAACAGTTACCGAGCCGAAGCATTCGCAGACCTTCGCAAATTAGCTACTAGCGAGTAACATGTACCTAGGTAGCCCGATCCTGCGGAGTGTTTTAAATGAGCCACTACAAGAGCAATCTCAGGGACATCGAGTTCAACCTCTTCGAGGTGCTCGGCCGCCAGGAACTTCTTGGCACCGGACCGTTCGCCGAGGTGGACACCGATACCGCGCGCGACATGCTCGCCGAGATCAACCGGCTCGCGCTGGGACCGATGGCGGAGTCTTTCGCCGACGCCGACCGCAATCCGCCGGTCTTCGATCCCGCGACCGGGATCGTGACGCTGCCTGAGTCGTTCCGCAGGTCATTCCGCGCCCTGATGGACGCCGAGTGGTGGCGGCTCAGCGTGCCGCCGGAGCTCGGCGGGACCGTGGTGCCCAGGTCGCTAGCGTGGGCGGTGGCCGAGTTCGTCCTCGGCGCGAACCCGGCGGCCTGGATGTACACGAACGGCCCGACCTTCGCCACCGTGCTGTGGAAGATCGGGACTCCCGAACAGAAGCGCTTCGCTGAGCAGGCCGTCGAGCGGGAGTGGGGCGCGACGATGGTGCTCACCGAGCCGGACGCGGGCTCGGACGTGGGCGCCGGGCGCGCCAAGGCGATCGAGCAGCCCGACGGGACCTGGCACATCGAAGGCGTCAAGCGGTTCATCACAGGCGCCGAGCACGACATGGCGGAGAACATCTTCCACCTGGTGCTCGCGCGCCCCGAGGGCGCCGCAGGCGGCACCAAGGGCCTGTCTATGTTCCTGGTGCCGAAGTACCTGGTGCACGAGGACGGCTCCCTCGGCGAGCGGAACGGCGTCAAGGTCACCAACCTCGAGCACAAGATGGGCCTGAAGGTCTCCACGACCTGCGAGCTCACATTCGGCGGCGACCCGGACCGGCCGGCGGTCGGCACCCTGGTCGGCGGCGTCCACGACGGCATCAGGCAAATGTTCCTGATCATCGAGCACGCACGGATGATGGTCGGCAGCAAGGCGATCGAGACCCTCTCCACTGGTTACCTCAACGCGCTCGACTTCGCCAAGAACCGGGTGCAGGGCCCGGACCTCACCAGGCAGCTGGACAAGGCCTCGCCGCGGGTGACGATCATCCACCACCCGGACGTGCGCCGGATGCTGATGCTGCAGAAGGCCTACGCGGAGGGCCTGCGCGCGCTCATGCTGTACACGGCCACCCAGCAGGACGCGGTGCAAATCGCCGAGGCGAACGGCACGGTCGACGCGGCCGCGGCGGCGCGTAACGACCTGCTGCTGCCCCTGGTCAAGGGCGTCGGGTCCGAGCGGGCCTACGAGATGCTCGCGCTGTCCCTGCAGACGCTCGGCGGGTCCGGCTTCCTGCAGGACTACCCGATCGAGCAGTACATCAGGGACTCGAAGATCGACAGCCTGTACGAGGGCACCACCGGCATCCAGAGCCTGGACTTTTTCTTCCGCAAGATGGTCCGCGACCAGGGCGCGGCGGCGCAGTCGCTGCTCGGCGAGGTCGCCGCGTTCGCGGCAGCCGACAATGGCAACGGCCGCCTGAAGACCGAGCGGGCCGCCCTCGCCGAGGCCACCTCCCAGATCGAGGCCATGCTGACGGCCATGACCGGCTTCGCGATCGGCTCGCTGGACCGGCCGGAAGAGGTCTACAAGGTCGGGCTCAACTCGGTGCGGCTGCTGCTCGCCTTCGGTGACCTGCTCATCGGCTGGCTGCTCGCCCGCCACGGGGAGGTGGCGCAGCGGGCGCTGGACAACGCGGACACGCTCAGCGAAGCCGAGCGCGACTTCTACACGGGCAAGATCGCCGTGGCCCGGTTCTTCGCCACGACCGTGCTGCCGCGCCTGGAGACCGAGCGCAAGATCCTCGAGCAGACCGCCCTCGACCTGATGGACGTCCCGGAGGCCGCTTTCTAAGGCGGTACGCCTAGAGCTCGTACTGCACCGCGGCGCGCTGCGCCGCGATCGGCGTGACGTAGCGCTGCACGATCTCCCGGTGCGCCGGGTCGTCGCGGTAGGCGAGGTAGCCGGCCTCGTCGTCGAAGTCGGCGGTCACGGCGAAGTCGAAGTTGCCCTGGTTGAGGCCCGCATCCGGCCCGGACGCGAACGCGCGTATCGAGGGAACGATCGACGGCAGCTTCGCGACCTCGGTCGCGGCCGCCTTCTTCTGCTCGTCGGTGGCGTCCGCGGCCCACTTGAACAGCACGGTGTGACGGATCATGCCCCGAGCCTAGATGCCCTTCTCCTCCAGCTCGCGCAGCAGGTCCGCGGCCGCCCGGCTCCCCGGGCGCTCCCCGGCAGGCGTGGCGCGGGGCGGCGCGGTACGGGTCGGCGGCGCCGCGACCTGGGGACGGGGAGAAGCAGCGCCGACCGCGGTCCGCTCCCGCAGCAGCCACGCCGCGAGCACCCCGCCGACCAGCCCGCCGAGGTGCCCGATCCAGCTGATCCCCGGCGTCCCGGGGATCGCCACCTGCAGGATCGTCCAGTACAGCACCCCCGCCACGATCCCGACGCCGATGTCGAGCAGGTTCCTGTCGAAGAAGCCCCGGACCACGACGTAACCGAAGTATCCGAAGATCAGCCCGCTGGCCCCGACGGTCAGCTCGCTGCCGCTCTGGAACAGCCACACCGCCAGCCCGCTGGCCACCGCCACGATGAGCGTCACCAGCAGGAACTTCTTGATCCCGCGGTACGCGGCGAGCACACCGAGGACGAACAACGGGATCGTGTTGCCCTCGATGTGCTGCCATGAGACGTGCAGGAACGGCGCGGTGAAGATCTCCGGCAGCCGGCTCACGTTGTGCGGCAGGATGCCGAAATCCGCGTCCAGCCGGTACCCGTCGGCCCAGTTGAACACCTGCAGTACCCACAGGAGCGCGACGAACGCGCCCATCAGCACCAGCGCGTCACGCAGTTTGCGCACCGACATGCCCGCGACCCCTATCTGCCTGGGTAACCGTCGAACGACCCGGCGGGGCCGGAACGCTCACGACCAGGCGAGCATCCGGACCGGATCTTCTAGCATTGAGCCTACGTCCCTGAGCACCGCTGAGCCGAGTTGTCCGTCCACGATTCTGTGGTCGAACGACAGCGACAGCGTCGTCACCTTGCGTACCGCGAGCTCGCCCTGGTGGACCCATGGCGTGTCCCGCACCTGGCCGAAGGCGAGGATCGCCGCTTCGCCCGGCGTCAGGATGGGCGTCCCGGCGTCCACGCCGAACACGCCGACGTTGGTGATCGTGATGGTGCCGCCCGTCAGGTCGCCCGGCGTGGCCTTGCCCGACCGCGCCGTGGCCGCCAGCTCATCGAGCGCCCGCGCCAGCGCGGCCAGCGAGAGCGCCTGCGCGCCCTTGACGTTGGGCACGAGCAGGCCGCGCTCGGCCGCCACCGCGATGCCGAGGTTGACGTAGGGCTTGACCACGATCTCCTGGGCAGCCTCATCCCACGTCGAGTTGACCAGGGGATGCCTGCCGACCGCGACCAGCAGCGCCTTGGCGACGAACAGCAGCGGCGACACCTTGACCTCGGCGAACTCGGGCAGCTCCCGCGCCCGCCGTACCGCGGCCATGGTCTCGGTGACGTCCACCTGGAGGAATTCCGTCACGTGCGGCGCGGTGAACGCACTGGCCACCATCGCCGCGGCGGTGTGCTTGCGCACTCCGCGTACGGGGATCCGCTCTTCGGTTTCCTGCTGGCTGGCCGTCGCGGCAGCGGGCCGCTCGTCACTCGGTGCCGCCGGATATCCAGAACGCACGGTGGCCTCTCCCGCGGCCTGCTGCACATCCTCGCGGGTGACCGACCCCTCGGGCCCGCTCCCTGTCAGCGCGGACAGGTCGACGCCCAGGTCCCTGGCCAGTCGCCGTACCGGCGGTTTCGCTCTGGTCCCTCCCGGGGGCAGTTTCCGCGCATGGGGGGCTCCCGTCCCCCATACCCCCTGGCCCCCCGGGGACCCCCCGCTCGGGGGGACTTCCCGTCCCCCCGAACCCCCCTGGGGCATCGCCGGCGAGGAGGGGTACGGCCCCGGCCGCGTCGGCGGCTTCTTGCGCGCCCGTCGGGTCGTCGATCCTGGCTTAACGCCGTAGCCGACGAGGACCGCCTGCCGGCCCGGCGGCGGCGCGTCTGCCCCAGCGTCCGGCACGGCGCTTTCCGGCTCGGTGGCGCCCGGCTCGGTGGCGGCCTGCACGGCGGCCTGCGCGGCGGCGGCTTCCGCGGTGGCAGGCTCCGCCACGGCCGGCTCGGCCGTCGGCTGGCCGGCCGCCCCGTCCGTTCCGCCTACGTCGACCGCGATGATCGGCGTGCCCACGTCGACGGTCTGCCCCTCCTCGACCAGCAGCCCGGTGACGGTTCCCGCGTACGGGCTGGGCAGCTCGACGACCGCCTTCGCCGTCTCGATCTCCACGATGACCTGACCGTCCTCGATCGTGTCGCCGGGCTTGACGTGCCAGGAGACGATGTCGGCCTCGGTCAGGCCCTCCCCGACGTCAGGGAGCTTGAACTCCTTGTTCATGCTGTGCTCCCCGAGTCAGAAGTTGAACGTGCGGTCGACGGCGTCCAGGATGCGGTCCAGGTCGGGCAGGTAGTGGTCCTCCATCCGGGCCGGCGGGTACGGCGTGGCGAAGCCGCCGACCCGCAGCACCGGCGCCTCCAGCTGGTAGAAGCACCGCTCGGTCACCCGGGCGGCGATCTCCGCGCCGAGCCCCGCGTACACGGGCGCCTCGTGCGTGACCACGCAGCGGCCGGTCCGCGACACGGACGCGGCGATGGTCTCCATGTCCAGCGGCGACAGCGATCGCAGGTCGATTACCTCGATTGACCTGCCGTCATCGCGGGCGGCGGACGCGGCCTCGGCGCAGGTCCTGACCAGCGGCCCGTAGCTGAGCACGGTCACGTCGTCCCCGGCCACCACGATGCGCGCCTGGTCGAGCGGCAGCGCGTCCTCAAGCGGCGCGGCGGTGTCGACCTCGCCCTTGTCCCAGTACCGCCGCTTCGGCTCGAAGAAGATCACCGGGTCGTCGGAGGCGATGGCCAGCTGGATCATCGCGAAGGCGTCCGCTGCGTCGGCGCAGGCGACCACGCGCAGCCCGGCCGTGTGGGCGAAGAAGACCTCGGGGGACTCGCTGTGATGCTCGACCGCGCCGATGCCGCCGCCGAACGGGATCCGGATGACGACCGGCAGCTTCACCTTGCCTTGCGACCGGTAGTGCATCTTGGCGAGCTGGCTGACGATCTGGTCGGTGGCCGGGAAGACGAAGCCGTCGAACTGGATCTCGCACACCGGGCGGTAGCCGCGCAGCGCGAGCCCGATCGCCGTGCCGATGATGCCAGACTCGGCGAGCGGCGTGTCCATCACGCGGTGCTCGCCGAAGTCCTTCTGCAGCCCGTCGGTGACCCGGAACACGCCGCCGAGCCTGCCGACGTCCTCGCCCATGATCATGACTTTGGGGTCGTCTTCCAGCGCTCGGCGCAACCCCTGGTTGATCGCCTTCGAGAGCGTGAGATTCGTCATCGTGCCGCCTCCTCGAACCCGTCCAGGTACGCCTCGTAGTCCGCGCGCTCGGCGTCAAGGATCGCGTTCGCGCCGGTGTACACGTGGTCGAACACCGCCATCGGCGGTGGGTCGGGCAGCTCGCGGCAGGCGGCGCGGATGCGCGCACCCAGTTCGGCGGCCTCCGCCTCGATCTGCTCGAAGAAGGCGGCGTTGGCCTGGCCGCTGCGGGCCAGGTACGACCGCACGCGCTCGATCGGGTCCCGCAGCCGCCACGCCTCGAGTTCGCTGGCCAGCCGGTACCTGGTGGGGTCGTCGGTGGTGGTGTGCGCGCCCATCCGGTAGGTGAACGCCTCGATCAGCGTGGGCCCCTGGCCCTCGTGCGCCGCGCGCAGCGCCTGCTTGGTCACGGCGTAGCAGGCGAGCACGTCGTTGCCGTCGACCCGGACGCCGGGGAAGCCGAACCCGCGCGACCGGTGGTAAAGCGGGACGCGGCTCTGCCGCTCCTGCGGCGCTGAGATCGCGTACTGGTTGTTCTGGCAGAAGAACACCACGGGGGTGTTGTAGACGGACGCCCAGGCGAAGGCCTCGCTCACGTCACCCTGGCTGGTCGCGCCGTCGCCGAAGTAGACGATCACCGCCTCGTCCTCGGCGGTGTCGCGCTGGATGCCCATCGCGTACCCGGTCGCGTGCAGCGTCTGGTCGCCGATCACGATCGTGTACAGGTGGAACTTGTGCTCCTCCGGATCCCAGGCGCCGCTGGTGACGCCGCGGAACAGCTCGAGCAGCCGCACCGGGTCAAGGCCCCGGCACCACGCGACGCCGTGCTCACGGTAGGAAGGGAACGCCATGTCCCTGGGCGACAAGGCCCGGCCCGACCCGATCTGGGCCGCCTCCTGGCCGAGCAGCGATGCCCAGATGCCTAGTTCTCCCTGGCGCTGCAGCGCGATGGCCTCGGTGTCTATCCGCCGGACAAGCACCATGTCCCGGTACATGCCCTTGAGATCTACGTCGCCGAGCGGGTAATCGGGGTTCTCGATCCGCTCGCCTTCTGGGGTCAGGAGCTGGATAAGCTCACTGTCTTGCGGCGCGACTGTGGTCGCACCGCCGGTTTCGACGGTCACGTGCCACTCCTTTCGGGGAGGCCCAGCGCTGGGATCGCCAACGCCGCCTCATAACGTGACGATATATGCCCTGTTTGCCGTGGGAGGATACGTGGCCCGTGTGATCGTGGACGTAATGCTCAAGCCCGAGATTCACGACCCGCAGGGCGAGGCGGTGCTCAGCGCGAGCCGCCGCCTGGGCTTCGGCGGCGTGACCGGGGTACGCCAGGGAAAACGGTTCGAGCTCGAGATCGACGGCGCGGCGGACAGTGCCGCGCTCGCCGCGATCGAGGAACTCGCCCGCGAGCTGCTGGCCAACCCGGTGATCGAAGAGTTCACGGTCAGCAGCGGGTAGGCTTCGCGACGTGCGGATAGGTGTTGTGACGTTTCCCGGATCGCTCGACGACACCGATGCGGCCCGCGCGGTACGGTACGCCGGAGCGGAGCCGGTGCCGCTGTGGCACGCCGACCGTGACCTGCGCGGCGTGGACGCGGTCATCCTCCCCGGCGGTTTCTCCTACGGTGACTACCTGCGCTGCGGTGCGATCGCCCGGTTCTCGCCGGTGATGGCGGAGCTGGTCCCCGCTGCGCGGTCGGGCCTGCCGGTGCTCGGCATCTGCAATGGCTTCCAGATCCTGTGCGAGGCGCACCTGCTGCCGGGTGCGCTCACGAGGAACGCCGGGCTGCGGTTCATCACCCGCGACGTGCGGCTGACGGTGGCGAACACAGACACCCCGTGGACCAGCGGCTACGCGCTAGGGCAGCAGCTCCTCGTCCCGCTGAAGAGCGGCGAAGGCGCCTACACCGCCGACCCCGCGACGCTCGACGAGCTCGACCGCGCAGGCCGCGTGGTCGTCCGTTACGCCAGCTCCGCCCCGAACGGCCCTGCTCCCAATGGCCCTGCTCCCAATGGCAGTGCCCGCGGCATCGCGGGCGTCTGCAACGAGGCGGGCAACGTTGTCGGGCTGATGCCGCACCCTGAGCACGCGATCGACCCGCTCACGGGTCCGTCCGGTGACGGGCTCGGGTTCTTCGCCTCGGTCCTCCAGGCCTTCGCGGGAGCGGACAAGTGAGCGGCAAGGACACCGTGGAGGTGGCGGCCGGCACCCCTGAGCAGCCACAGCCGTTCGCCGAGCTGGGCCTCACCGCCGGCGAGTACGCGAAGATAAGGGACATCCTCGGCCGCCGCCCGACCGCCGCGGAGCTGGCGCTCTACTCGGTCATGTGGAGCGAGCACTGCTCGTACAAGTCCTCCAAGGTGCACCTCAAGCGCCTCGCGCCGAACCAAGAGCAGGCGCGGAAGCTGCTCGCCGGCATCGGCGCCAACGCCGGCGTGGTGGACATCGGCCAGGGCTACGCGGTCACCTTCAAGATCGAAAGCCACAACCACCCCTCGTTCGTCGAGCCGCACCAGGGCGCGGCCACCGGGGTCGGCGGCATCGTGCGGGACATCCTCGCCATGGGCGCCCGCCCGGTGGCGGTGATGGACGCGCTGCGCTTCGGCCCGGCGGACGCCCACGACACCGCCCGGGTGCTGCCTGGGGTGGTCAGCGGCATCTCTTTCTACGGCAACTGTCTCGGCCTGCCGAATATCGGCGGCGAGCTCGCCTTCGACCCCTGCTACGCCGGTAACCCGCTGGTCAACGCCCTGTGCGTGGGCGTCATGCGGCACGAGGACCTGAAGGCCGCGGTCGCGACCGGCCCGGGCAACAAGGTCGTGCTGTTCGGCTCCCGGACCGGCCCGGACGGTGTCGGCGGCGCGTCCGTCCTGGCCAGCGCTACATTCGGCGGCGACGGTGACGGCACGGCCAGGGCGAAGCGGCCCAGCGTCCAGGTGGGCGACCCGTTCATGGAGAAGCTGCTCGTCGAGTGCTGCCTCGAGCTGTACGCCGCTGAACTGATCGAGGGGATCCAGGACCTCGGCGCGGCCGGCATCGCCTGCGCGACCACGGAGCTGGCGGCGGGCGGCGAGGGCGGGATGCGCGTCACCCTCGACGACGTGCCGCTGCGCGATCCCAGCCTCACCCCGGCCGAGATCCTGATGAGCGAGTCGCAGGAACGCATGATGGCGGTCGTCGCCCCGGGCAACGTGGCGGAGTTCCTGCGGGTCTGCGCGAAGTGGGACGTCGAGGCCACGGTG
>Ga0335074_10004326_pt1 | contig 19552 bp, 15 predicted proteins | sample Lox_Sample_23_FD_206715 | JGI IMG/M metagenome (GOLD analysis project Ga0335074, IMG submission 206715) | Soil microbial communities from Loxahatchee National Wildlife Refuge, Florida, United States - Lox_Sample_2.3 | ecosystem: Environmental > Terrestrial > Soil > Wetlands | place: USA... | reverse complement strand
CCTCTCCAGACTCGGCCGCAGCTACGATTTCTGATCCGGGAAGCGTCGACCCTGAGGCTCGGAGGTAGTCCGCTTCGAGTGCCGGACCGGAGAGCCATCGCTCGATGCAGCCGCGCTGGCCGCAGTAGCAGGGATCGCCGGGGTACTCGTCGGGACGCTGCCAGGGCAGCGGATTGTGGCCCCATTCACCGGCGAGTCCGTTGGGTCCGATGTGCATGCGGCCGTGAAGTGCGATCCCCGCGCCACAACCGGTGCCCAGAATCGCGGCAAAAACGACCGCGTAGCCCGCAGCCGCGCCATCGACAGCCTCGGAGACCGCGAGGCAATTCGCGTCGTTCACGCATCGGACCTCGCGGCCCAGGGCGTCGGACAGATCCCGCTCGAGCGGCCTTCCGTTCAGCCAGGTGGAGTTCGCATTTTTCACGAGACCCGTCGATGGCACAATCGTGCCGGGGATGCCGACGCCGATGGGACCCGTGGGGCCGACCTCGCGCTCGAGGGACGCAATCAGCTCCGCAACTGCCCGGATGCAGCCTTCGTAATCGTGGCGCGGCGTGGGGATGCGGATGCGGCGGAGTTCGCGGCCGTCGCCGTCCATGGCCAGCGCCTCGATCTTGGTGCCGCCCCAGTCGATGCCGATACGGATGCCGGTGGAGCGGGTCACGCGCGCTTTGCTCCCCAGGCATCGAGCGCCGCGGCGAGGCGCTGCAGGGCTTCCGCGGTCATGGCAGGATCGCCGCCGATGCCGATCCGGAAATGCTCCGGCATCTCGAAAAAGCGTCCTGGCACAACGCTGGTTTCGTAGCGATCGCGCAGGAATTCGCAGAACTCGTCGACCGGCCCGTCTTTCAGGTGCGGAAAACATACCGTGCCCCAGGGACCGTGAAAGCCGCCAACATCGCCACGGCCGCTGAAGAAGGCATCGAGAGCTTTGCGATTGGTTTCGAGAAGTTTGCGGGCGCGCGCGTTGATTTTGTCCAGCAGGTCGAGGGCCACGACGCTGAGCAACTCGCCGGGGTGCACGGGTGAGGCGGCAAAGAGATCGTTGAGCCGCCACATGCGCTTCGCTGTATCCGGCTGCGCCAGGATCCAGCCGCAGCGAAGGCCGCTCAGACCGTAGGCTTTAGTGAGGCTGGTGGTGACGACGAAATTGCTGCCGAGGTGGAACGACGAGCGCGGCGGCTGGTCGTAAACCATATCAAGGTAGACTTCGTCGACGAGCACCTGCGCGCCGGATTTCTGCGCCATCTCGCCGATCCGGGCCAGCGTTTCTTCGCTGGTCAGCGCGCCCGAGGGATTGTGCAGATTGGTGAGACAGATGAGGCGGGTTCTCGGCGTGATGCGGCGAGCAACCTCGTCGGGATCGATCTGAAAATCGCGCGCCGCCGGACGTTCGAAACGGAAAATGTTAGCCCGCAGGTACGACGCCACTTCGAGGATCGGTCCATAGGTCGGCTGTTCGATCAGCACATCGTCGCCCGGTTCGAGCAGCGCAGCCATGGCCAGGTGGTTGGCCATCGCGGTGCCGGCGGCGGCAACGACGCAATCCGGAGTGACACCGCACTTGCGCGCCAGACGCTCCTGGAGCGGCGCATAGCCGTAGACGGTAAGACCGTTGATCTCGAGATCCTGCGGCGAAACATGGAGCTCTGCGAGCGGATAGCTCATGATGCCACTGGTGGCCAGGTTGTACTTTGCCGCCGAGCAGAGTTTCGCCCACTCCAGATAGGTGGATGCGACGGCGCGCGCGTTGCTCATTCTCTTGCCTCCCTGAGCCGGCGCCGCTGCCAGAACGCGTATACCGGCAATCCGATCAGGATGATCACAAATCCGATGGAGCTGTTGCGAGGATACTTCCACAGCGCATTGGCGACGATGAGCCAGCACGACAGGATAAAGATGAGGGTCGTATACGGATGGCCAGGGACGCGAAACCCCGGGACGTCGACAGGGCGGCCCCGCTCACGGTGGCGGAGGACAAACAGGCAGGCCGCGCTCAGGCCAAAGAAAGTGAAGTCAATCGGCGCCTGGAAGTTCAGAATCTGTTCGTATTTCCCGCTGAGCGCGATCACGACCGCCCAGACGCTCTGCAGCACGATGGCGACGGCGGGAACCTGCGTTTTCCGTGTGAGGCGGGCCACGCTGCGAAAAAACAGGCCATCCTCGGCCATCGCAAAGTAGACGCGCGGTCCTGTGAGCACAGACTGGCTGAGAAACCCGACCGTCGAGACCGCGATGCCGAGCGCGATGAGGCGCGCTCCGCGGTTGCCGGCGACAATCTGCATCACCGAACTGGCCGGAACGCTGGTCGCCGCCAGCGCTGTAACTCCCAGGGTGCGGAGGCAGACGACATTGACAGAGACGTAGAGCACCACAACGGCTGCGACCCCGATGATCAGGGCCCGGCCGAGATTCCTGCGCGCGTCGCGAATCTCGCCCGCGATGAAATTTGTTGTCTGCCACCCTCCGTAGGAAAAGAGCACGGGTACCATGGCCGCACCCACGGCAGTGAGCAGATCAAAGTTCAAGGGACGATCCAGAATGGGATGCAACACCGGCCTGGGCGCCCGTACCAGGAACAGGCCGGCCCCAACCAGCGCCGCGATAGCCGCGATTTTGAGCACCATCAGCACGCTCTGGACGCGGCCGCCCGGTTTGACCCCAAGGCAGTTCACAGCGGTGAGCAGAGCCAGCGTGACAAAGATGACCGAATGTTCGGAGCAGGGCAGGCCCGTGAGTTCGAGGAAATAGCGGGCAAAGGTAACCGTAACCGCGGCCATGCCGCCGGTCTGAATCACAAGCAGCAAAGCCCATCCGTAGAGAAATCCGAACACAGGATGGAGCGACTGGCGCAGATATTCGTACTGGCCGCCGACCTCGGGAATGCGGGCTCCGAGCTCCGCATAGATGAAAGAGCCGAGAATGGCGATGGCGCCGCCCGCGATCCAGACCAGGAGGATGAGCACCGGAGAGTGCAGCCGCTGGGCGACCACGTAAGGATTCATGAAGACGCCGGCGCCGACGATGCCGCCCATGACCATCATGGTGGCGTCGAAGATGCCGAGCTTGGGTGCGAGTCTCGGGCGGCCGGAGCTCTCGACGTCGAGGGGCGGTTGTGTCACCGAATCGAATTCTATCCGAGAGGCAATTGATGCTTCCGGTCCCGCATCCGGATTGCAGCCCCCGAGTCGCTCGTGCATACTCCCTGAGGACGGGATTCATGGCGGGACAAAGGACGAAATCGCAACACATCACCATTGTGGACGTCGCTCGGGAGAGCGGATTCTCGGCTTCGACGGTCTCCATCGTGCTGAACGAGGCCCCCCTTTCGCGCTACGTGGCCGCAACCACGAAGGAACAGATTCGCAGCACCGCGGAGCGGCTTGGCTATCATCCCGATCTTTTCGCTCGGTCGCTGCGCAGCCGGCGCACGCACACCATCGGGGTCATGATTTTCGATATCTCCGACCCTTTCTGCACGCTGATCCTGCGCGGTATCGAGCGGGCGCTGCACGGAGCTGGATATCTGCCGCTCATGATGGACGCTCACAATAACCGCGAACAGTTTGAAGGTTACCTGCGCATGCTGGTCGAGCGCCGCATCGAGGGGCTGATTGTCGTGGCCAACTGGCTCTTCCAGGAGTGCGGCCTGCTGGCTCGCCTCCAGGAGCGGGGATTGCCGATCGTCGTCGTGGGGCGCGATCTCTCGGGGGACGGATTTCGCTCCGTAGTGGTGGAGAACGAGGCAGGCGGGTACATGGCAATCCAGCACCTTTACGACCTCGGCCATCGTGCCATTGCCACGATTCGAGGACCGGTGCAGATGAGCGACAGCAGCGGCCGCTGGGCAGGGATCCAGCGATTTTGCGCCGGGCACAACCTTGCGATTCGCGAGGTTCACGTGCGGACGCTGCCCGATCTGCTGGATCCGTTTGCCGTCTTCGAGACGGGCGCGGCGCTCGCCGATGAAATCGTCCGGGCCGATCGGGACTTCACGGCGCTGATTGGATTCGACGACCTGACCGCGCTGGGCGCGATGCGGGGACTGACGCAGGCCGGAGTGCGCGTGCCGCATGAATGCTCGGTGATCGGGTTTGACGACATTCCGGCCGCATCGTTCACAACGCCGGGACTGACGACCATCCGTCAGCCCATGGAAGAGATGGGCGCGATCACCACCGAGCACCTGCTGAAGATGCTGAGCAACCCGGAAGAGGCTCCGATACAAGGCGGGCCACTGGTCCAGAAGCTGGCGCCGGTGCTGATCGCCCGAGGGTCAACGATGAAAGCGGCAGGCGCCAATGGGGGCTGATTCTGAGGCTTGACATGGGTGGTCCAGGAGGGATAGCTTTCCTCAGTATTGAAACGATTGAATACCCGAGCTGCTGAAAAGCCGCCGGGAGTGCGGTACTGGAAATCAACTTCTGGAGGTGCGTGATGTGCGGAAGAGCCGTGGTGAGGCAAAAACCGTCTCGTCTTCTGTTTTTCGTCGTTCTGGCGCTGTCCGTGAGCAGCGCGGCCTTTAGCCAGGCGGGCCGCGGAAGTGTTTCAGGGCTGGTGACAGACTCTTCAGGAGCGGTCATCCCGGGCGCCACCATCACCATCGAAAACTACGCGACCGGTTTGAAGCAGAACACGGTCACCACGGCCGGCGGGTTGTATTCGTTTGTGTCCCTGGCTCCGGGTAGCTATCGCGTCACGGCCACCGAGAATGGCTTCCAGACTCTGATACAGGATCATGTGCTGGTGAGCGTGGATCAGTCGACTCTCATCAACCTCACCATGAAGGTGGGCAGCGTCAGTCAGGTAGTCACGGTGAATGCCGCCGCCGACATCCTCGACACCAGCAACTCCACCGTCGGTCAGCTGATCGATTCGGCTGCCATCGATCGCGTACCGCTGCTCAATCGCGACGTATACGAGCTGGTGCAACTGAGTGCGGGCGTGATTCCCGCCAACGGCACGCCGAATTCGGGCGAGTTGCCCACGGTCTTCAACGCACGCTCCCTCATCGATGTCTCGTCGTACACCATCAACGGCGCTCTGCAGGGCAACGTGTACTACATGGTGGACGGCAGCCCCATCGGCATTCCCGAAAACAACCTCGCCACCATCCTGCCCGCTATGCAGATTCCCGAAGACGCCGTTGATGAGTATCGCGTGGAGACGCAGAACGCGCCGGCCAGCTACCAGAGCGGCGCAGCCGGCGTCATCAGCCTGGTGACGAAGTCCGGGGAAAATCAGTTCCACGGCGACGGATTCGTCTACATCCGGCCCAACACGCTGGCGGCGAACGACTACTTCGCCAAGCAATACGACGCCTCGCAGGGGCTGCCCAATCAGCCTGCCGATTTTCACCGCTATCAGGTCGGCGGATCAATCGGAGGCCCGATTCGCAAAAATAAGCTGTTCTTCTTCGGGGATTATCAGGCTACATGGCAGGAGAGCCTCGAGACCGACCAATACACCTTCCCCACGCAGGCGGAGCGGACCGGCGATTTCTCGGCGGACAGCTTCACCGTCTACAACCCTTTCGTACCTGACACTTCCGCCGGAACTCGGCAGCCTTTTCCAAACAACAACGTTCAGGGCTATATCGATCCCGCGGCGCAGAAGATGGCGCAGTACTTTCCCCTGCCCAACCAGCCCGGCGAAGGCACGTATCATCAGCTGAATTACAACTTCAATGGGCTGGATCCCAACAACGGCCAGCAGTTCGACGTGCGGGTCGACTACGACCCGTCGCAGAAGCAGCGCATCTTCGGCCGCTTCTCCTACGGGCATCTCTATTTCGGCAACGCCCTCGCGTTCGGTCCCAATAATGACTGGGATCCCAACACCTACCGCAACACCACGCCCGAGTTCAACGCGCTCGTGGCCGACGACTACACCATCAACCCGCACTCCGTGCTGCAGCTCCGCTACTCCTTCACCCGCCAGCATGAGATTCAGGTCGATCCTGGGCAGAGCGGTTTCAGCCTAACCCAGTTCGGATTCCCGGCTGCGCTCCAGGCTCAGGTCGATTACCCCACCCTGCCGTTCATCGGCTTCGGAGCCGGAACCTCCGGTTACACCAGCTCCATCGGCAGCGGCGACCAGGGTGGCTGGTATTTCCTCTTCGCCAGCGAAAGCAGCGATGCCAGCGCCACCTGGCGCACGGTGATCGGCAAGCACGAGCTGAGCGTGGGCGGCGAGTACCAGAAGATGTTTCTGAACGAGGGTTTCCCCGGGGCTTCCGCCGGCGCTTATTACTTCGATGACAGTGCGACCAGCTCCACCGCCTTCGCGGGAGACGGATATGACTTCGCATCCTACCTCATCGGCATGGGCGAACCGCCCGGATACGAGTCGGGAAATTTCTCGAAAGATATCTTCACCGCCGAGTCAAACCCCTACTACGGGGCCTTCGTCTCCGACAACTATCACCTGACGAAGAGCCTGGACGTCAGCCTCGGCCTGCGCTGGGATATCTTCGGCGGACGCACGGAGCGCCACAATCGCCTCGAGTACTTCGACCCCAACCTCAACTACTCGGTCAATGGAGTGGCGCTGACCGGCGGCGAGGTCTTTGCCGGCGTCGGCGGGGCATCGCGGACGCCCTTTACCACCAATCTCACCGATCTGAGCCCGCGGCTCAGCTTCGCATGGCAGGCGCAGCCGAGGCTGGTGTTTCACGGTGGCGCGGGCATCTACTATGGGCCCAGCACGCATATGGTCGCCGGCCCCGGAGAGGATTCGCAGGGCTTCTCCAGTTTGACCTCGTGGAATTCGACGGCCTACAACGCCGACGGCAACACGGTGATGGTGAACCCGCTCAGCAACCCCTTCCCGGCGGGAATCGTGCAGCCAACAGGGTCATCGCTGGGGCCCGCGACCGGCATCGGCGCCCCGCTGACCAGCGCACTCCATTCGCAGTCGGAGCCGACCGTCTACGACTACAACTTCGGCTATGAAGTGCAGCTGCCGGGAAGCATTGCTCTGAATGTAGCGTATGTCGGTAGCCATGGTTTGTATCTGGCCATGAACGGTCAGGACCTGAACGAGCTGCCGCTGAGCGTCTACGCCAATTATCAAAACGCTCTGAACAACAACATTCCGAACACCTGGGAAGCCGCCCTGCCCAGCACGTCCGCGTTCTACGGTGCGTCAACCGTGCCGATGTGGCTGGGGCTCGAGCCCTATCCGCAATACAGCAATGGCGGACCCAACAGCGGCGTGGCCGTCGATGGTAACCCGGTCGGCAGCTCCGTCTATAACTCGCTCCAGACCAAAATCGAAAAGCGCTTTTCCAATCACTGGACCACGCTGGCCTCCTACACGTGGGGCAAGATCATGACCAACGACACCGCGCCTCCGCTGTCCTTCGTCGGCTATCACGGCAATGGCGCGCCGCAGGACTGGCGGGATCTGAACCTGGAACGCTCGGTGAGCCCCCAGGACGTTACCTACCAGTTCAACTGGCAGACCTCGTGGGATCTGCCCGCCGGTAAGGGGCGCGCCCTCAATCTGAGTGGAGTGCCCAACGGCATCTTCGGCAACTGGACCATCAACACCATCGTCTACCTCAGCAGCGGACAGCCCATCGCCGTACCCAACGGAACCGCCGATCCCTGGTTCAACCAGCGCGTGGATGAGACGTGCAATCCCGCCGCCGGAGCCCCGCATACGGCTTCGATGTGGTTCAACTACACCTGCTTCTCGCAGCCGGCCAACCCATTCCTGCCGGGACGCTCGCCAGCCTACCTGTCGAACGTCCGGACCAATGGCGCGCACGACCTGGATGTTTCGCTGTACAAGAACTTCCCCATGGGCGAGCAGCGCAATCTGCGCTTCGAGATCGCGGCGTATAACATCACCAACTCCGTCCAGCTGGGATATCCCAATGTCTTCTGGAATCCGGATCCCTCGCCGGCCAACATGGCCGGATTCGGCCAGGTCACCGGCGACTCCAACCAGCCGCGGCAATTCCAGGTGGCATCTCGGTTCTCATTCTGAGCAGGGCAAACCGGAGATCACGCGGCAGCACGCGGTCCAATACGAACCAAACCAGGCGGAGAGACGTTGCATGTTTCGAAAGATCGCGATCACATTTCTGCTGCTTGCCTGCGCCTTTGCCGCGCCGGCTGCGACCACACCTCTGCACGAAGGATGGCAGCTGCAGTCGGCCTGCAAGCTGCAGACGAACGGCGACACCATTTCGACCGCTGGTTTTAAGCCTGATGGGTGGATCGCGACGTCAGTTCCGGCTACGGTGCTGGCCGCACAGGTTGCAGCAGGCATCTATCCGGATCCGTATTACGGACTGAACCTGCGGAAGATCCCCGGCGAGACCTATCCGATGGGGAAGTTCTTCGCGAACCTGCCCATACCCGATGACAGCCCCTACAAATGCGGCTGGTGGTACCGGAAGGAATTCGCCATTCCGGCGGCGGACAAAGGCAGAACGATGTGGCTGCACTTTGGAGGCATCAACTATCGCGCCGACGTGTGGGTGAACGGGAAGAAGATCGCCGACCAGTCCCAGGTGGCAGGAGCCTACCGGACGTACGATTTCGATATCACCGGCGTCGCCGAACCCGGAAAGCCAAATGTGATCGCGGTGGAAACGTGGGCGCCGGGACCGAAAGACCTGGGCATCAACTGGGTGGACTGGAATCCCGCGCCTCCGGACAAGGATATGGGGCTGTGGGGCGATGTGACGCTGGGTACGACCGGCCCGGTGACCCTGCGCTCGCCAATGGCCGTTACGCACTTCACGGATGCATCGCTGAGCGAGGCCGACCTGACGCTGTATGCGGAGCTGCATAACGCATCGGACCATGCGGTGACAGGAAAGGTGACTGCGCTGGTCGCCAGTGTTCCTGTTGAGCAGAACGTGACGATCGCGGCCGGCGCGGATCAGACGGTGGTCTTTGCGTCGGACCAGTTCACTCAGCTGCGAATTCACCATCCGCATGTGTGGTGGCCCTACGTGATGGGCGACCCGCATCTGGAGCGCCTGACCATGCGCTTTGTGGAGAACGGCAGTGTTTCCGACGAACAGAGCGTGGACTTCGGTATTCGCGAGATCACGACGGAGAAAACGGACAAGGGCTATGAGCTGTTCAAAGTCAACGGCAAGCCCATTCTCATCCGCGGCGGAGGATGGTCGCAGGATATGCTGCTGCGGCAGAATCCGGAGCGCCTGCGTAATGAGCTGCGGCTGTTCCGGGATATTGGACTGAACACCATCCGCCTGGAAGGCAAGATGGAAACGGATGATTTCTTCCAGCTGGCCGACCGCCAGGGAATTCTGGTGATGCTCGGCTGGTGCTGCTGCGACCAATGGGAGCACTGGAAAGAGTGGACGCCGGAGAACTACACCGTGGCGGCGGGATCGCTGCGCTCGCAGATGCTGCGGCTCCGTTCTCATCCCAGTTTGCTGGTGTGGCTCAACGGCAGCGACAATCCCCCTCCGGCCTTCGTGGAAACGGCATACCGCAACATTGAAGCCGAAACGCACTGGCCGAATCCGATCCTGTCGTCGGCTTCGGCCACTCCGACCACGGTGACCGGGCCGAGCGGCGTCAAGATGACCGGTCCGTACGATTACGTGGCGCCCTCGTACTGGTATGTGGACACGAAGCACGGAGGCGCGTTCGGCTACAACACGGAAACGAGCCCGGGGCCGGACGTGCCGAACGTGGCCAGCCTGCGCAAGTTCATTCCGGCGGATCAGCTGTGGCCGCCCGCCGAGGCGTGGAGCTATCACGACGGCGGAGGAGACTTCACCAATCTGCATGTCTTCGACACCGCGATGCATGCCACGTATGGACCGGCGGACACGCTGGTGGAATACGAGCGGCTGGCGCAGACGATGAGCTACGATAGCGAGCGCGCCATGTATGAGGCATACTCGCGCAACAAGTACAACTCGACGGGCGTGATCCAGTGGATGCTGAATAATGCATGGCCGTCGATGATCTGGCACCTCTTCGACTATTACCTCGATGCCGACGGCGGCTACTTCGGCGCGAAGAAGGCCTGCGAGCCGGTGCACGTGCAGTATTCGTATGACGACCACAGCATCGTGGTGGTGAACAGCACGTACTCGCCGGTGGATGGACTGACCGCATCGGCACACGTCTACGACATTCACCTGAAGCCGCTCTTCTCCGCGGAAAAGCAGCTGAACGCGGCCAGCGACAGGTCGAACCGCGTCATCAACGTCCCCGATTCTGTCTTCCAGCAGGGATCGCAGGTGTACTTCGTGGATCTGATGCTGAAGGACGCGAAGGGCAGCGTGGTCAGCAGGAATTTCTACTGGATTCCGGCGAAGCTGACAGTGTTCGACTGGAAGAAGACCGACTACACGCACACACCGGCAACCGAGCCGGCCAATATGCAGGACCTGCGGTCGCTGCCCCAGGCCGCGATTCAGGCACAACTGCACGAACACCCTTCGCCCACTGGCGAAACGGTGGAGGTGACGCTGCACAATCCGTCGCAGGCTCTCGCATTCCAGATTTGGGCGGCGGTGCGGACGAAAGGCGGCGACCTGGTCGCGCCGGTCCTGTGGTCGGATAACTACGTCGAGCTGATGCCGGGAGAATCGCGCACGCTGACGGCAGTTCTGCCCCAGCATGCGCCGAGCGATCTGGTAGTGAAGCTCACCGGGTGGAACGTGCCGGACCAGACCTTGCCCGTTGGGGGCAGATAGCTTCGGCTGTTCACTATAGAGAAGAGGCCGGCGGGTTTGAACAACCAGCCGGCCTTTCAGTTTTCGATGTTCTTTAGTTAGCTCCTTGGAGCCTGGGTCATAGGTTGCAGGATTTCGTCGAGCAGATCCGGAGTGCCCTCGACGCGCTGAAGATGCGGGAATCGGAGTCCGCCGTGATAGTCGAGACCGACGACACGATAAGTTCCGGTGTTCACCACAATCAGCTCAATGGGCAGTTCGTTCCCTTTCGCCTCCTGAATCGCGGCGCTGAGCAGCGGGCCGCTGAACTGGCGGCCGTTGACGGCGATGATCTGCATACCGGGTCCCAGCTTCGCCTTGTCCGCGGGTGAGCCGACGAGGACATCCTCGATGTGACCGTCGCTGGAGACGTTGATGCCGATGGACCACCACTCGGGCATCGATCCATAGGCGTTGATGTCGGCCTGCATGATGGCGTTGGGCCGATCGGTGAAGATCAGCTTGTAGCCGCCGTGCTCGATGCCGCCGAGCGGTGCATGGGGCGAGAGACTGGTGAGGCGCTCCTTCAGGAAGCCGGCCCAGTCGTAGGGCACCACCGCATTCAAGCCGTCGACGATGTCGCTGAAGTGATACGGGACGACTTTGGGAGGCGTGTTGCCGCCGTAGCCTTCAAAGGCAGCGAGGAAGTCGTTGAGGCTCTTCTTATCATCGGTGAGCCTTCGGATGGTTGTGTCCACGTCGAGCCAGAGCAGGTCGCCCTCGGAGTAATAGTCCGTGCTGCGGCGCCAGTTGTCCCACTCGTCCGAGGTTTCATACAGCAGTTGCGCGGCGGTCGCGGTGTCCTGCAGATCGCGCCAGGTGCGGCCTGGGCGGTAATCCATCTGCGCGGCTACGTCGGCGAGATAGTCGCGGTAGTCGGTTGCCGTTTCTATGTGGCTGCGCGCGGCAAGGACGTTCCCGAGATAATCCGTGAGCCCCTCATAAACCCAGAGCAGATTGCCGATCATGGGGTCTTCGTAGTTGCCGGTGGCCAGGCCTGCGGGGCGGCGGTATTTGCCGTTCCAGGAGTGTGTGAACTCGTGCGGCAGCAGATCGGCGGAGAGCAGGAGCAGGTTCGGATCGACGAAGGTCTTCTCGGGCACGCGGTCGTCGCTGGACTGGTGGTGCTCCAGGCCGAAGTGCGCGACCTGATCGCTGGCGGTCACGAGGAAGTGATAGCTCTCATAGTGGCGCGACTTGTAGAGTGCGCCCGTCTCGCGGACGAGGTTGCTGTAGCCGGCCAGGGTCTCCGGCGTCAGGGCCAGATCCTCGGGACCATCGGCGGCAACGTCGAGGTAATGCTTCGGCGTAACTTCGGGCGCGAGCGGAAACTCGGCGAAATAGCGGCCGGTGAGCAGGGGCGAGTCGATCAGCTGCTCCAGCGAAACGGTGGAGAAGTCGACGCGGTCGCCGCTCTCGGAGATTCTTGTCAGCGCGGTCCCGAATTTCCAGCCATCCGGCAGGATGACAGAGGGTTTCACGTAGAGGTCGGCAGACTGGTGCCCCGAGGGATAGAGCACCAGTTCATTCCAGCTGAGCAGCGCGAGATTGGCGCTGGTAGAGGCGCCGGCAGAGAAACCAGTAGCAGCAGCCGTAGCGAGGAAGTCGTCTTTGACGTTGATCATTGTCACGCCCGGCGGCACGGTCAGGTGAATCGCATACATGTTTACGTCGTCGCGGACCCAGCGAATCGATTGGCCGTTGCCGGTGATAAAAAGGCCGGCGAGATTGTCGATGGGGCCATCGGGCATGTGCTCGCCCGGGATCCATTTGGCGTAGAGGAGGGTGAGCGGGCCAGGCTCTACCGGGATGGTTATCTCGCCGTGAAGCATCTTGCGCGGCGCGTCAGTAAGGTCGACGGTGAGATGAATCGGGTTAGCCGGAGTGGTTTGAGCGTGCAGCGAAAGAGCAGCCGCGAGAGCGGCTGCAAGGGGCGCGAGACAGCGAAAACGCATAGTCCTCCAGAGATGGCGATGCGAATGATCAGTGTAACGAGAGAGAGGTCGAACGTCGCAGCGAGCCTGGGAGTTTCGGCGTAGACTCGCGAACCGGAGGGTCGCGCATGATCCACTGGAATTTTGGACTGGCGTGGATTGCATTTGCGCTGGCGATGGCCCTGCACGTGGCCGACGAGGCGAAGCACGACTTTCTTGCCGTCTATAACCCGAACGCGCGGGCGATCCGGCAGCGCCTGCACCTTCCGGTTCCCATCTTTACCTTCCGCGCGTTTTTGACCAGCCTGATCACCGGAATTTGCCTTCTCCTGCTCCTTTCGCCGCTGGCGTTTCGCGGGACGCACTGGATGCGTGTTGTTGCCTTGCCCCTGGCGATCCTGGTGGGCATCGGGAACGCGCTGCTGCACTTCGGCGCTTCCCTGCTCTACCGGCGAAGAATGGCCGGTGTGCTGAGCTCGCCGATCCTGCTGGCAGCGGGAACGTGGCTGTTGTGGAGCAGTCTGACGTAGCGGGCGCTACCCGGCTGCGGCGAAAAAGTTGCGCAAGGTCTCTCGTCCGCGCAGACAAAAGCGCAGCGCTGCAGCTCGGCGAACCTGAATCGTTCGGGGGTATTAGCAGTCTAATAAACAGGAGCGTTACGAGGTATTTATGCCAAGGCTGAGAGCAATTGGAATATTAGCCCTGGCGGCTCTGCTCGCCCCGGCCCTGTTCGCCCTGGATGTCCAGAACGCTGAGCCGGAGGCAAACGCAGCCGTTCCGGGCACGATGAACTATGTGGAAGGGGCGGTCACTATCAACGGCCAATTCCTCACTGAAAGATCCGTGGGATCGGCCGTGCTTGGCCCAGGCCAGGTGTTGGCCACGACGAATGGACGCGCTGAGATGCTGCTGACCCCCGGAGTGTACCTGCGGCTCGGACATGAAAGCTCGGTGCGGATGCAGTCCCCGGACCTGACGAACACGGTAGTGGATCTCGAACGCGGACGTGCCGATGTCGAAGTAGATCAGCTCTACAAGGAGAACGACATTCACGTTCTCGAAGCCAACGTGCCGGTCCAACTCGTGAAAACGGGGCTGTATGAGTTCGACGCCAATCGCGGAACGATGCTGGTCTTCGCAGGCGAGGCGGCAGCGCTGAAACCGGATGAGAAATTCGTGACGGTGAAGAAGGGTCACGAGCTGAGCCTGACCGACGTGGCCACGGCCGGGCCCGTCAGATTCGATGAGGCCTCGCTCGAGCAGTCGGGATTGTACCGCTGGAGCAGCCTTCGCTCGGATTATCTGGCGCAGGCAAATCAACAGATGGCCGGCTACTACGGCTACGGCTATGGCTACGGCCCGGGCTGGTACTGGGACCCCTGGATGTTCAATTACACCTTCCTCGGACCGTGGGGCTTCTATAGCCCCTTCGGCTGGGGCTTCTATCCGATGGGCTGGGGTTGGGGCGGTTTTTACGGCGGATTCCGCGGCGGATACTACGGCGGGTTCCACGGCGGCGGCTTCGGCGGAGGCGGCCACGGGCGCTAAAACAGCTTTCCGTTGCGCTGATCTGTGCCCCATCCCGGTCTTCGGGGTGGGGCATTTCTCTTCCGGGCCCGCGCTCGGTGCGGGGATTGGCCGCGCTTACCGCCCTTCGCGAAGGCGGGAAGCGAGCCGGTCCGGCAACCCTGCGCTCAGGATGCGCTGCTGCGCTTCGCGCAGATCGTAGGGGACGCGATACCAGGTGACGAGCCTCAGCACATCGTCATAAACAGCGAAGGCAGCCCGCCAGTCGCCGTCGCGGGGCTGCCCGACTGAACCCGGATTCACCAGGTATGTGGCGCCTTCGCGGAGCTGCAATTCGTATTCCGCCGGTTCGCCGCGGCTCCCCGAATAGTGGGGCACGAGACGAAACCACTCGTCACCGTTGGTCGCGAACCCTCCCTGTACGTGGGTGTGGCCGAAGAAGGTGATGCGCGTCTTCGCGTCATGCAGGGAGGGCCACGCATCGCGCACGGTGAGCAGGTACTCGTCTTCATCGAGGGGTGAGCCGTGTACGCAGCTCACCTGCGGGCCATCGGGCGCGATGGGGCCCGCTGCCAGGTGGCGAAGCCACTCGCGATGGTCGCCGGTGAGCACCGCTTCGGTCCATCGGGCGGCGCGCTGCGCGATGGGATTGAATTCCTCGACGCCTCCCAGGCCGCAGCAGGCGCGGTCGTGATTGCCGCGAACGAAGACGTCGCCCAGACGCCGCGTTACCTCGATGACTTCGTTGGGATTGGCTCCGTAGCCGACAATGTCGCCGAGGTTCCACACCACGTCGCGTTCGGGAGCTGCGGCGAGTACCGCCTCGAGCGCTTCGAGGTTGGCGTGAATATCGGAGAGGAGCAGGGCGCGCATGCTGGAGGGCCGTTTACCACTCTACCTCAGAGCTTGGATGGATTTGGAGGCCGAATCGTCTACCTGAGGCGGGCCCAGTGGAAAGGCGCAATTTCACGCAGCGAAACTGCGGCCGGGGCGGGATCGTCCGGCCAGGGAACCGGGCCGGATCCGCGCAGGGTGGCCAGCGGACGCGCCAGATCGGTTTGCATGGTGGGCACCGCGCCCAGCAGGCTGCGCGTGTACGGATGCTGCGGGTTGCGGAAGAGATCGGCCCGGGGAGCCAGTTCCAGCAACAACCCATGGCGCATCACAGCGACGCGGTCGCTGACCGCGGAAACCACGGCAAGATCGTGCGATATAAACAGCATCGTCAGTCCGAAGCGCTCGCGCAGTTGCGCCAGCAGTTCGAGGATCTGCGCCTGCACCGTCACGTCCAGCGCGGTGGTGGGCTCATCGGCGATGAGCAGGCGCGGGCGATTGACGATGGCCATGGCGATCAGGATGCGCTGACGCTGGCCACCGGAAAACTCATGCGGGTAATCCCCGTAACGCGCCGCGGGCCGGGGCAGCGCGACTGCGTGCATGGCCTCGAGCACCAGTTCTTTCGCCTGGCGCCGCGTGAGACTGCGCTGATGCGTGCGGGCAGCTTCGGCAATCTGTTCCCCGATCGGCATCACCGGGTTCAGCGCAGTCATCGGCTCCTGGAAGATCATGGCGATCTCGCGGCCCCGGATCCGTCGCATCTCAGCGGAGGAAAGAGCCAGCAGATCTCGCCCGTCGAACTCGATACGGCCGCTGATGGCTGCAGCCTCGCCCAGCAGCCGCAGGATGGCCAGCGCGGTAACCGATTTTCCGGAACCCGACTCGCCGACGAGCCCGAGGGATTCACCTGGAGCAATCTCGAGCGAGAGGTCGCGCACGGCACTGGCCGCGGCAAAGCTGACATTCAGGTTTTCGATGCGGAGCAGCGCCACAGCGTCATCGTACAGGAGCCTCGGCTATACTGCGCTTCATGATTGCGCGGCACTGGCGCGGCTGGACGCCGCGGGAGAACGCAGAGGTTTACGAACGATTCCTGCGCCAGAGAGTCTTTCCGCAACTGGAGCAGATTCCCGGGCACCAGGGCGTCTGGCTGCTGCGTCGCGATGCGGGCAGCGAATCGGAGTTCATCGTGCTGAACCTGTTTGATTCGCTCGCGGCGGTCAGGCAGTTCGCCGGCGAGGAGTATGGGATCGCGGTCATCGAGCCGGAGGCGAAAGCGCTGCTGTGCCGATGGGAAGAGGTTGCGGAGCACTACGAAGTGCGGTAGCGGCGCGAGCGCTGGACTTCTCCTCCCTGCACGATGCAGATAGAAAAGGAGCGGGCCAAAGCCCGCTCCTTCCTGTGAGCAAAGGCCAAACTACTTTTTGGGTGGAGCGATCGCGTCCTTGGCGGACTTGGCCACGCGGAACTTCACGACGGTCTTCGCCTTGATCTTGATCTGTTCGCCGGTCTGCGGATTGCGGCCCATGCGAGCCTTGCGCTCTGCTTTCACAAGGCGGCCGAGGCCGGGAATCACGAAGACGCCGTTCTTCTTCGTTTCCTTAATGGCCGTCTCAGCCAGCAGATCGAGAAACGCGGCGGACTGCTTGTTGGTGAGTTCCAGTTTCTCCGCCATCTGCCGTACCAGAGCGGTCTTGGTCATTGTTGCTGCCATCGAGTGTTCCTCCTTATGCCTTTCTGTATCAGGTTTGCCGGGCGAGCGCGCCAGCGAGCGCTCTCCGAAGCCTGTTCCGAATCGCGCCGATATGCACGAAAGCCAGTATTGACGCGGGTCGGAAACAACCTGCCCGCCATTAACCCTGCGGCTTCGGACGGCACTTTGTCAATGGGAAAACGCCTGTTTCCACAGGTTTTTTGCGGTTTTCCCTGGTTTTCCTCTGGAAAAGGCCGCTTTTTCGGGGGTTTTGAGCCGAAGCAGCGCCGCAACGGCTCCAGACGCGCTCCGGAACAGGATCTGCTGAACAGCGCCGCTGGCGTGCAGTGTAGTCCCGGAGCCGCGCCGGGTAAAGTCCTGTCAGCGCGGCAGAGGTACGATCCATGCGCTGCGCGGGCGCTCGGACGCCACCAGCGGCGCATTCAGAAAATCAACCAGAGGTGCGGCGAGCCGGAAACGCTTCTCGATATCGGCAGCCAGCGACGGCCGCAGCGCGGTTTCAGCAGGCAGATGCGCGGTGACGCCCCACTGCCGCCATTTGATCCATTCCGTCGCCGGGTGGTCCGCAGGAAAGCCTTTGGGCGCGCGAGCCAGCGCCATCGGGTCGTGGACCACGAAGCTGCGCAGAAGCCTGCGGTCTTCAATCAGGCGCTTCCAGTCTCCGTGGTGGGCAAGCAGGTGACGGCGGATGGCCAGCAGCTGATTCTTCTCCGGCATGTAGGCTCCGGCGGCGATGACGAATTCGTCCGCGCCGATATGCAGGTAGAACCCCGCCCCGGAAGTTTTGATGAGGCCCGCGCGCGACCACCATGCGCCGAGATGCGTTTTGTACGGGGTCTTGTCCGCGGAGAAACGCGTATCGCGGTAAATGCGAAAGACGCATTTGGCGGCGGGGCGCACGTGAGCGGGAGCGTAGCCGGTCATGCCCTGGGTGAGGCGCTCCACCAGCGCCAGCATCGGCACCTTTACCGTGCGCTCGTAGATTTCGCGGCGCTTCTCGAACCACTCGCGCCGGTTGTTGCGCTTCAAACCGCGCAGAAAGCGCAGCGCTTCCTCGGTAAAAACTGACTTTGGGCTCACGCGGTCATTCTACCTGGAGCGTGCCGGCGCCCCCGGAAGCTGCGGGAGTGCGTTTGCGAAAAGGCGCGAGCCCGCGTCAAACTCAGGGTATGCGTCTTTCCTTTTCTGCGGTCCTGGTGATCGCCCTGGGCTGCGCGGGTTCCTGGCCAGCCATGGCACAGCAGGCCGCAGTCAGACACGAAATCACGATGGGACAGGCTCGGCAGATCGCGCGACTGGTTGCGCGACACGACCAGATCGACCTGAGCGACACGCACATCGAGTTCAACAGCATGGACATGGGTGCGGCGTTCATTCCCGGCTATGCCAGCTTCATCATCATCCACGAGGCCAGTACGCCCGGACCGGACGAGACGCTGCGGCGCTACGCGGTGAACCGGCATACCGGGGACGTGTGGGAGATTACCCTGTGCACGCGCTATGACTTCCCTGCCCTGGCACGGCTGCGGCGCACCCTTGCTGGACACGCCATCACAACCGCCGGCGAGGTGGCCGCGCAAAGCCGCGAGCTCGGATGCTCTAAATAGGCGCGCAGTTCGGTTCCGCGCTGAGCAGGCCAGGCTTGCGGAGAGGAACTATGCGGTGACGCCGGGCGAACCGATCTGGCGGATGGACCTCCACGCATAGTGGAATCCGGACAACAGAGTCAGAGCCACCGTAGCGTCGAGCGCCCATTTCCGGACCATCAGGAGCCAGAAGGGAGCAACCGACTGGCTGAGGAGGACCGCGGCAAGGGCGAGGATCTGAGCAACAGTGTTGGCCTTCCCGAAGATGGAGGGTTTGAAGTTGCGGATAGTAGTGGTGGCAAAAAGGATGGCAGCCACCATGAGGATGCCGAGATCGCGCGCGAAGACGAGCACGGTGACCCGCAGCGAGATGAGTTCCTCGTGGTGCAGCACCAGAAAGAGCGTGCTGAGCATCAGCTTATCGACCACCGGGTCGAGGTACTGGCCAAGCATGGTGCGCTGGTGGAGAAGGCGCGCGAGCAGGCCATCCATGGCGTCGGTGACGCCGGCCAGAACGAACAACCCGAAAGCAAGCTGGAAGTGTCGGTCGAGGACCGCCAGCACCAGGAACGGCGCGAGCAGGAGCCGGAGAAAGGTCAGCAGATTGGGTGCGGCTCGAAGATCGTTCATTGACTCAGAGGTCGGCGAGTGGCGCCGAAACCAAAGCATTCATCCTATCGCAACGGACGCCGGAAATCTCATGCCCGAGCCGCGGTTGTCGAACCCGCGCTGGTTCGCGTCATGCGCGGGCGCCGCCGGGGCTGGTATGATGAGCGAAGGAAGTTTTTTTCCCCTGTGCGCGTGTAGGCGCGTAGCTCAGTTGGTTAGAGCGCTACCTTGACACGGTAGAGGTCAGGAGTTCGAGTCTCCTCGTGCCTACCAAAATTCCCTCAAAACACCCTCGGTTCTGAAGCCCAGCTGGCAATCCGCCTCCGTGGGTGTTGCGGCGCTGACTCAGCCGCGCCTTTCGAGAGCGGGTCTGCAATCCGCCCCTTCGCCTTCCTGACGGCATGGGCTTCGAGATCCAGCGTGGTCCGCGAACTGGCGGCAACGCCCGGCCGGAACTGAGGCCGTTTGTCAATCGAACGATGATCCGCGGTGCGTCCCCAGTTTTCAGTGGCGTCCGTGGGCCAAATGGACAACCGTTGACGGGCACCTCTTGTGCTACGCTGAGATTCCCCCCAGGAGTCACTCATGAAATCTCTGGAGTCTCTGCTTGGTGTGGTGTGTCTGGGGC
>Ga0335074_10004325_pt1 | contig 19557 bp, 16 predicted proteins | sample Lox_Sample_23_FD_206715 | JGI IMG/M metagenome (GOLD analysis project Ga0335074, IMG submission 206715) | Soil microbial communities from Loxahatchee National Wildlife Refuge, Florida, United States - Lox_Sample_2.3 | ecosystem: Environmental > Terrestrial > Soil > Wetlands | place: USA... | reverse complement strand
GCGGCTGGGGATGGCCAGCAGCGAGATGGCGGCGATCACGGCGGTGCCGGCCAGCAGCAGCGGGATGCCCGCCGCGACCAGCGCGCCGAACACGATGAGCAGCAGCACGAGCGAGACGGGCAGCGAGGTGACCTCGGCCTTCCTGAAGTCCTGGCTGACCGACGCGTTGGTCGCCCGGCCCAGGCTCGCGTCGCCCGCCTCGGCGATGGTGAGCCCGGGGTGCCGGGCCTGCACGGCGGCGACCGCGTTCAGCGCGGGCACCACGGCCTGGTCGTCGTTGTCCGGGTTCCCCGCGACGTTGAAGGTGACCAGGGCCGACCGGCCGCTGGCCAGCCCGGCCGAGGTGAACGGCGACCGGATGTCGGCGGCGGCCCGCGGCACGCCGCGCAGCGCGGTGACCACGTCCCTGGTCGCCTGCCGCAGCTCCGGGTCGGTGCCGAACGACGGGCCCGCGCCGCGCGCCTGGATGAGCACGCTCTCGCTGGCCGGCTGCTGCACTCCCGGTGAGTTCAGCACGCGTTCGGCCTGGCCCGCCTGGCCGGGGTCGTAGCTGGTGGTGTTGCTCGTGCCGAGGTGCTGGCCGAGCGCGAAGGCGACGGCGACGAGCAGCAGCCAGCCCGTCACGGCGACGATGCGGTGCCGGACCGACCAGCCCGCCACGCGCTCTACGATCGGGGCACGCGGGTGTTTACTGACTGTGAAGGTGTCCATGCCTGCCAGGCTCGCCGCCGGCGGCCGCCGGCGGCCATGGTGCGGGCGGACGGATCAGGGGTGGGGTTAGCCTAACCCGGTTTCCGGGGGACCGTTGGCTGGCCGCCGCAGGCCGATATCGCCTAGCGTCACTGGTATGTTCCTCATCCGCGACCTGGTGTCACCGCGCACCTGGCTCGCCTTCACGAACCACCTGGCCGGCTGGGTCGTCGCCGTGGTGTTCTTCCTCATTGTCGGCTTCGGGATCGCGATCGGCCTCGGCTCGCTGCCGCTCGCGCTCGTCGGCCTGCCGGTTATCGGGCTGACGCTGCGCTGCGCCGGCTGGCTCGCGGCCGAGGAGCGGGCCAGGTTCGCCGTCCTGGTCGGCGTGCGGATCCCGGCGTGGCCCGCCGACCCGCGGCGCGGCTACCGCTGGCTGCTGGTCCCGCGCCGGGCCACCCTCACCGGGCGCCAGACCTGGGGAACCGTCGGGTACGGGCTGCTCGAGGTCGTGGTGGCCACTGTGAACCTGCTGCTGTGCCTCGCCGTCTGGGCAATCGGCCTGGTCATGGTCACGCTGCCGCTGTACAGCGGGCTGCTGCCCGGCGGGTCGGCGACCATCGGCGACACCGCGCTGCGCGGGCCGCTGTGGCTCGCCGCGTCGGTGGCCGGCGGGGTGCTGGTGCTGCTGGCCGCACCGCAGCTGACCCGCGGCCTGGCTATCGCCGACGCCGCGCTCGCCCGGCGGCTGCTCGCGCCGCCCAGCGACCTTGCCGCACGGGTGACCGAGCTCGAGCGCAGCAGGGAACGGGTGGTGGACGCGGCGGAGGCGGAGCGCCGCAGGATCGAACGCGACCTGCACGACGGCGCGCAGCAGCGGCTGGTCGCGCTGGCGATGGAGCTCGGGCGGGCGAAGACGAAGTTCGCCGACGACATCGACGCCGCCAGGGACCTTGTGGACCAGGCGCACGGCGAGGCCAAGGCCGCGCTGACCGAGTTGCGGAACCTGGTGCGCGGCGTGCACCCGCCGGTGCTCACCGACCGCGGCCTGGACGCGGCGCTGTCCGGCCTCGCCGCGCTCAGCCCGGTGCCTGTCGACGTGCAGGTCGACGTGCCGGTCCGGCCGAAGGCCGCGGTCGAGGCGGTCGCGTACTTCGTCGTCGCCGAGGCGCTCACCAACGTGGCGAAGCACTCCCGCGCACACCACGCGACCGTGGTGGTGGAGGGGCACGGCTATCCGGGCACGCTCAACGTGGTGATCACCGACGACGGAATCGGCGGGGCCGACGCGGACGGCGCGGGCCTGGCCGGCCTCGCCGACCGGGTATCCGGGGTAGACGGCACCCTGTCGGTCGAGTCTCCGTCAGGCGGCCCGACGGTCATCTCGGCGGTGCTGCCATGCGGGTAGCCATCGCCGAGGACTCGGTGCTGCTGCGCGAGGGGCTGACCCGGCTGCTCGCCGAGGCCGGCCACGAGGTCGTCGCCACCGAGGGTGACGCCGAGGGTTTCCTGCGCGCCGTCGCGGCGAGCAAGCCCGACGCGTGCGTGGTGGACGTCCGGATGCCGCCCACGTTCACGGACGAGGGGCTGCGGGCCGCGCTCGTGGTCCGCGAGCGCTGGCCGGACATCGGCGTGCTCGTCCTCTCCCAGTGGGTGGAGGAACGGTACGCGACCGAGCTCATCGCCGACCGCCCGCACGGCGTCGGGTACCTGCTCAAGGACCGGGTGGCGGACGTGACGGAGTTCCTCGACGCGCTGCGCCGGGTGGCCGAGGGCGGCAGCGCGCTCGACCCTGAGGTCGTCGCGCAGCTGCTCGCGCGCAGCCGCCACCCGCTCGGCGACCTGACGCCGCGGGAGCGGGAGGTGCTCGCGCTGATGGCCGAGGGACGGTCCAACTCCGCGATCGCCGAGAGCCTCGTGGTCGGCAGCGGCGCGGTCGAAAAGCACATCAACAACATCTTCACCAAGCTCGGCCTCGCGCCGGGCGAGCGGGACCACCGCCGCGTGCTGGCGGTCCTGCGCTACCTGGGGACGGGGTGACCGCGATGCAACCGACAGCCGCCAGCGAGACCTTCCCGAACGGGACGGGACCCGCGCAACCGAGGGCACTGCCGATGACACGGGCCCGGCGCGTCGCGCTGGCGCTCGGCGTGCCGGCCTGCCTCGCGCTCACCGCGTGGGGCGCCTTCGCCATCGTCGGCGAGATCGGGCAGGGCCACTTCCCGGTCAGCGCCACGATCCCGGTCAGCGGCGGTACGGTGACCGCGCACTTCGGCGGGGGCAGCGTGCTCCTCCAGCAGGGCGCCGCCGGCCACGCGAAGCTGACCGGCACCGCGCACTACAGCCTGGTCCGTCCGGCGTTCACTGCGCAACGGGTCGGGGGCGGCGTGTCCTTCGGCTACAACTGCGAGCTCCCGGTCGGCAACTGCGGCCTGGACGCCACCGTCACCGTGCCGGACGGCACCGCCACCGCGATCTCGACCGACGGCGGCAACGCCACGGTCACCGGCACCACCGGCGACGTCACGCTGTCATCGGGCGGCGGCAACGTGACCGCCGATCACGCGGCCGGGGACCTTACCCTCAGCACCGACGGCGGCAACATCAACGGCACCGCGCTCACCGCCGCCCGCGTCACGGCCGGTACCGGCGGCGGCGACGTCCAAGTCGAGTTCGCCACCGTCCCGGGCAACATCCACATCACCAGCGACGGCGGCAACATCACGATCATCGTCCCCCGCGGCACCACCCAGTACAAGGTGAATGCCAGCTCGGCCGGCGGCAACGTCACCGACTCGCTCCCCATCAATACGTCCTCGCCGCACACGATCACGGCCACCACGGGCGGCGGCGACATAACCCTCCGCGAAGCCCCCTGACGCGGCGCCGGCCCGCCACCCGCGAGCGCCCATCCCGAATTCATGAAAAGCAGCATAATGAGGCTGTGACCGGCCGCTGGAACCCTCTCATCACAGGCCGACTGCGGCTGGCGTTCGCTTGCGTATCCATTCTGCTCATAGGCGCGGCCACCGGGTGCAGCGGGTCATCGCCGCCACCCGCGCCAGGAGCCAGTTCCCTCGCAGGCGGCCAGCCCGCCACCTCACGGTCCAGCGCCGCGCCGGCCTGGGGCGCAGCGGCACACCTCAGCCACAGCCAAGCCGGCGAAGACCCGACGTCAGTGTCGTGCCCGTCCGCACGATTCTGCATGGCCGTGCTCCAATCGGGCTACGCGGCTGTCTACGACGGAACCAAGTGGAGCCAGCCCACCGGGCTCTCTTCCCCCGCCGGCGAGCCCGATTCCGTGTCATGTCCGACCGTCAGCTTCTGCATGGCCGTAGACGCGCGAGACTCATCCGCCTTTCGGTTCAACGGCAGCACGTGGAGCTCTGCTCCGGGCATTAACGATCCCGTCTCGGGCACCCAGATGGGCATGGCATCGGTGTCGTGCTCGTCAGCGAGCTTCTGCGCCGCCGTTGACAACGGCTCCAACGCGTTCACGTTCAACGGGACCTCCTGGAGCCCCGCCACGGCCATCGATCCTGGCAACGAGCTGAGCACGGTGTCTTGTCCGAGCGCTAGCTTCTGCGCCGCCGTCGACTACGGCCCGAACGCGGTCACCTTTAATGGCACCTCCTGGAGTAAGCCATCCGCCATCGACCAAGGCAGCTACCTGCAGGCAGTGTCGTGCGCATCGGCCAGCTTCTGCGTTGCCATTGATCGCAAAGGGAACGCGCTCACATTCAACGGCCGCACCTGGAGCGCGCCCGTCAACGCCGATCCGAACGGCCTGACCATGGGGGAGGGCGGCATCTCCTGGCCGGTGGTGTCCTGCCCGGCCGGCAACTTCTGCGCCGCCGTCGACGGCGCCAGCGGGAACGTGGTCACCTTCGACGGCAGCACCTGGACCGCGCCCGTCACCGTCGACTCGAAGGCCGCTAACTCTGTCAGCGGACCCGTCCTTATGTTTCTTATGTCGGTATCCTGCCGTTCCGCCGCGTTCTGCGTGGCCGGCGATTCCACCGGGGATGTATTCGTCCGAAGCTAACGGAAAAGCAGAATTCCCGCGCGGAATTGCGAATGGCAACGAATTGCGATTTCGCGCTCAGTGAAATAGCGCGTAATTCTGGTTCCCCGCATCTGGAATGTCAGTGCCCGCCAGTACCGTACTTCTACTGGCTAACCACGCTTCGTATCGAGGGAACGTCATGAATAACGATCTTGAGGGCTTCGGACAATGGCGTCGCACAGTTGACACTCGGCTGGGTACGCTGGAGACCCGGGTGGCAGAGCAGGCAAGCTTGAGGGCTCAGATGGACCAGGATATGAGCGAGCTGAGGGTGGAGTTCCGCGCGCAGCGGACACTACTGCAGGCGCTGCACGACACGCAGCAGGAGCACAGTGCGACGCTCAGGGAGCACGGCGCGATACTCAGGGAGCACGGCGCGATACTCAGGGAGCACGGCGCGATACTCAGGGAGCACGGCGCGATACTCAGGGACCACGGCACGCAGCTCACGGCGCTCCAGACGGGGCAACAGCGAATCTTGGCCGGGGTTGACGCGATTCGCGAGATGCTCGACAGGACGCTCAACAGCGGTAACTAGAAGTGACTCGGGGGAGTCACCACCGGCCCGTTCGGGATAAAAACGGAATTACAGCGAGGCGAACGCGTCCTCCAGGATGTCCAGGCCCTCTTCGAGGAGTTCTTCGCCGATCACGAGCGGCGGCAGGAACCGCAGTACGTTGCCGAACGTCCCGCACGTGAGCACGACCAGCCCCGCCCGGTGGCAGGCGCCGGCGACCGCCGCGGTCGAGGCCGGGTCAGGCTCCAGCGTCCCCGGCCGGGTCAGCTCCACCGCGACCATCGCGCCGCGGCCGCGGACGTCGGCGATCACCGGGTAGGTCTCGGCCAGCTTGCGCAGCCGGGGGAGCATGATGTCGCCGATCCGCCGAGCCCGGGCGGAAAGGTCCAGCGCCTCCATCGTCTCGATCGCGCCGAGCGCGGCGGCGCAGGCGACCGGGTTGCCGCCATAGGTGCCGCCGAGGCCGCCGGGGTGCACGGCATCCATGATCTCCGCCCGGCCGGTGACGGCGGCGAGCGGCAGCCCGCCGGCGATGCCCTTGGCGGTCGTAACCAGGTCCGGCACGACTCCGTCATGCGAGGAGGCGAACCAGTCGCCGGTCCGGCAGAACCCGGACTGGATCTCATCCGCGATGAACACGATCCCGTGCTCCGCGCAGAAGTCGGCCAGCCCGCGCAGGAACCCGTCGGGCGGCACGATGAACCCGCCCTCGCCCTGGATCGGCTCGATGATCACCGCGGCTACGCTGGACTCGCCGACCTGGGTGTGGATCAGCGACTTCACCACGGACAGCGCTTCGGCGCGGCACGCGTCCGGCCCGTCGGGCCAGCGCAGCGGATAGGCCATCGGCACCCGGTAGACCTCCCCGGCGAACGGGCCGAACCCCTGCTTGTACGGCATGTTCTTGGCGGTCAGCGCCATGGTGAGGTTCGTCCGGCCGTGGTAGGCGTGGTCGAACGCCACCACCGCCTGGCGGCCGGTGTAGTGCCTGGCGATCTTGACCGCGTTCTCCACCGCCTCGGCGCCGGAGTTGAACAGCGCCGACCGCTTCTCGTGCTCGCCAGGCGTCAGCCGGGCCAGCTGCTCGCAGACCTCGACGTAGCCCTCGTACGGCGTCACCATGAAGCAGGTGTGGGTGAACTGCCCCACCTGCGCGGACACCCGGGACGCCACGCCGGGCGCGGCGTTGCCCACCGACACGACCGCGATGCCCGAGCCGAAGTCGATCAGCGAGTTGCCGTCGGCGTCGACCAGCACGCCGCCGCCGGCCGCGGTGATGAACACCGGCAGTGTGGTCGAGACGCCCCGGGCGACAGCTCCCAGGCGGCGCTCGAACAGGGCGCGCGAGGCAGGACCGGGGATCTCGGTGACAAGATTGCGACGCTGCGGCAGCTCAGGGCCACCATGAGGAACATGAAGCATGTTCGGACGATAACATCCGGACATGCCTGACCAGAATGCCGGAACATCCGGGAGCTTGTTCGGGGGGATATTCGCGCGCGGCAGCGCGATCATCGACGACAGGGCGTGGCTGCAGGCCATGCTTGACGCCGAAGCGGGCCTGGCCAGGGCCCTGGAGCGCGCCGGGCTCGCACCCGCGGGGGCGGGCGCGGCGGTCACCAGGGCGGCGCGGGCGAACGACTTCGACATTGCGGAACTTGGCGAGCTGTCCGCGCTGACGGGTAACCCTGTCCCCGGGCTGGCCAGGGCGCTGGCCGTCAGGGTCGGCGGGCAGCCGGGCCGAGCGGTGCACCGGGGCGCGACCAGCCAGGACATCCTCGACACGGCGGCGATGCTGCTCGCCCGCGCGGCCATCGACGCCGCGCGCGCTGACCTGACGGCCGCCGCGGCCGCCGTCGCGGAGCTCGCGCGTGAGCACCGGACCACCCCGATGATCGGGCGGACGATGCTGCAGCAGGCGGTGCCGGTGACGTTCGGCGCGGTGGCCGCGGGCTGGCTGGCCGCCCTGGACGCCGCGATCACGGGGCTGGCGGAGACCCGGAGGACCCGGCTCGCCGTGCAGTTCGGCGGCGCGGCGGGGACCCTCGCCTCCCTCGGGCCTGACGGCATCCGCGTCAAGGCGCTGCTCGCCGACGAGCTGGAGCTGGCCGACCCGCCGGTGCCGTGGCACACCGAACGGCTGCGGATCATCGACGTCGGCGCCGCGATGGCCCGGGTCACGGCGGCGCTGTCCAAGATCGCCAGGGACGTGACGCTGCTGGCCCAGACCGAGGTGGCCGAGGTCGCGGAAGGCGGCGGGGGACCGGATGGCGGCGGCACGGGCGCGCCGCGCCGCGGCGGCTCGCCCGCCATGCCGAACAAGACCAACCCGGTCGCCGCCGTCGCCGTCCTCGGCTGCGCGAAGCAGGCCCCCGGCCTGCTCGCCACCCTGGTCGCCAGCGCCGAGCAGGAGCACCAGCGCGCCGCGGGGGCGTGGCACGCCGAGTGGCAGCCGTACGGCCACCTGCTCCAGGTCGCGGCCTCGGCCGCTTCGTGGGGCGCTGAGCTGCTGGCCAACCTGGAGGTCGACACCGGCAAGATGGCGGCCAACCTCACCGCGGCCGGCGGCCTGCCGCTCGCGGAACGGGTCTCCGCGCTGCTGCGCAACGCCATCGGCGCCGCCGAGGCGCACGACCTGGTGGCCACGGCCGCCGCGAAGGCGGCCACCTCGGGCGTGCCGCTGCGCGACATCCTGCTGGCCGACCCGGACCTCGAGGACAAGCTCATGAAGGCGGGGATCACGCAGGCTCATATCGAGCAGGCCCTCGACCCGGCCGGCTACCTCGGCGCCGCCGCCGATTTCACCGACGCGGCGCTGGCGGCGCACGAGAGCGGCGTCTCGTGACGGTCCGTGCGAAGCTGACGGTATGCATCCGGCTGAGGTTTCCCGTCATCCAGAACGTACGCCCCCGACTCCCGGTGCCTATCGTGCCGCCGCGGCGCGGATAGCCCCGTATGTCCGGCGCACGCCGGTGCTGCGCGCCACGGCCGACGGCCGCCCGGTCGCTTTCAAGCTCGAGCACCTGCAGGTCACCGGCGTGTTCAAGATCCGGGGCGCGCTCAACGCGCTGCTCGAGAACCAGCCTGCCCAGGTAGTGACCGCGTCCGGCGGCAACCACGGGCTCGGCGTCGCGACGGCCGCCCGGTGGCTGGGCGTGCCCGCCACGGTGTTCGTCCCCGCGACCGTGCCGGAGGTGAAGGCCCGCCGCATCGCGGCCGCGGGCGCGGAGGTAGTCAAGACCGGCAGCGTGTACGCGGAGGCGGAGCTGGCGGCCCGCGAGTTCGCGGCCCGGAGGCGGGTGTATTACGTGCACGCCTACGACGACCCGGCCGTGGTGGCGGGCCAGGGCACCGCAGGCCGGGAGATCCTCGAGGACATCGCGGACTGCGACGCGGTCGCCGTGCCGGTCGGCGGCGGCGGCCTGCTCGCCGGCGTCAGCGGCGCCATCGCGCCGGTGCGGGCCGTCGGGGTGGAGCCGGAGGGCTGCCCGACCCTGCACGCCGCGGCGGCGGCCGGCGAGCCGGTCGAGGTCGGCGCCGACTCGATAGCCGCCTCCGCGCTCGGCGCGAGCCGCGCCGGGGACCTGGCGCTCGCCGCGTACCGCGCGCACGGTGTGGCCCTGGCACTCGTCAGCGACGCGGAGATCGTCGCGGCCAGGGACCGGCTGTGGGAGGAGTTCCGGCTCGCTGTGGAGCCGGCGGCGGCGACGGTGTTCGCCGCCTGGCTGTCCGGCCAGGTCCCTGGCGGCAACCCGTGCCTGCTGCTCAGCGGCGCCAACGCCGACTGGATCCCGGCCTAGCCGCGCGCGGGGCTTACTGGAATCACAGGGCTTACTGGAATCACAGGGCTCACTGGAATCGCGGGGACCGCGGCCCGCGGCCGGCGCCGGAGTCGCAGATCACCGCGCCGCGACCGGCGGCGGGCGCCACCCCGTGTGCGCGCAGCGTCGCCGCCACCTTCGCGGCGATCCGCGCGTCGCCCGCCGCCGACGGGTGCAGGCCGCCGCGGGCGGCGCGCTGGAAGCTCCAGCCCCCGCCGAGGGGGTTCATGACGATCACGTGCGGGTCAGCGGCCCGGGCGGCGGCGATGATCACGTCGTTCACCAGGGACAGGGCCGCGGTCGGCCCTGATTGCGGGGCGAAGACGGTGAGCAGCGCGATCCGCGCCCGCGGCGCGGCGGCGCGGATCGCGTCGATGGCCCGGCCGACCCGCTGCCGCTCCAGCGACGCGGGGACACCGCTGTCATCGTGGCCGGCCTGCACGACGACGAGCCCGGGGTCGAGGGCGCGCAGGTCCTCCTTGGCGAGCAGCCGCGCGACGGGTCCCTGGTGGCCGGCGCCGGCCCGGACGTATCCCGCGCCGGGCACGCCGTCCACGACGGCGTTCCAGCCCAGCGTCCTGGCGAGCAGCACGGCCCAGGACAGCGCGGCGTTGCCTGGCCCGGTCCCGGCGGTGAAGGACGCGCCGACGATGGCCATGACCGGCAGCCCGTTCGGTGCCCGCTCCAGCCGCAGCTCGCAGGCCGCCAGCGCGTTCCCGCTGGCGGCGACCCGGTTCCCGGCCCGCGTGCCCAGCGTCCGCGCCCCTGGCGCGGACCCCGTGACGGCCCCCGCGGCGGGCGCACCCGCCGCGGGCGCACCCGCCGCGGCAGAAGCGGCAGGAGCCGCGGGAGCGGCGGGCGCGGCCAGCGACCAGATCAGCAGCGCCAGGCAACAGGCGATCACGGTCGCCCCCACGGCCGCCACCCAGCCGGCCCTCCGCCATCGCACATTTCAGTGTCGGTGACAGGAGAAGCCGCCGGCAACGGCGCCCACCCTAACGACTGGTTAAGATTCCGGTCATGGACTACCTGTACGCGGCCCTCATCTTCGTCTTCATAGTGACGGTCCTCGTCGTGCTGTGGAAGCGCGAGCACCCGAAGAAGGGCTAGCGTGCGGGACCCGCTCCCGCGGCGCCGGTTACCGATTCATTACGCGCCGCCCGCGGCGCCTGGCTCCTTCGTAGGGTCACTTCTAATGGTGGCCGATTCTGCGATGGGAACTCACATGAGCCCGAGCCGACACCTGACAGCCGCGCCGCGTCTCAATCTCAGGACGACGGCGCCGATGGCCGCGCTGTCCGCCGCCTTGTGCCTCGCCGCCGTGGCGTGCCGCGGCCCCGCGGCGTCCGCCGGCGCCGCCTACGGCACCGCTTCGGCCACGGCGCCGACGACGACGACTCCCGCGGCCCCCGCGAAGGACCTGCTCACCGTCCGCAAGACCGGCGCCGGCTACGTGCTCGCCACAAGCATGGGACGGACCATCTACTGGTACTCAGGCGACATCAAGGGCAGCGGGAAATCGACCTGCACCGGTACCTGCCTCGCCGCCTGGCCCGCGGTCGAAGGCGCTCCGGCGGCGGCGCCCGGCGTGCAGCTGGCAGGCCAGCTCGGCACGATTACCAGGCCCGGCGGCGTCGTGCAGGCCACCTACAACGGGTACCCGCTGTATACCTACGCGCAGGACATGGCACCCGGCCAGACGACCGGCAACGGGGTCACGGGCGCGTGGCACGTGATCACCGGCGCCGTGCTGTCTTCGTCCCCGTCCAGCGCGGCCGCGGCGTCCCTGCGCGACGCGTCGCCCGCCGCGAGCGCGATGCCCACCGCGACGGCCTCCGGATATGGCGGCTACTGAGGTCGCCAGCGTGCGTGATGAGGGTCGTTAACCGGGGTAACAGTTCCGTGTGACGACACCAGGTGATTCATCCGTCACGCCCTCGCGGGCGGCGGCGACGGCAGGGACGACCGGGACGGCGACGGCCGCAGGCGGGGCGCCGGGCGAGGCCCACGGCCGCCGGCTGGTCGTCATCTACATCGCCCTGATGCTCGCGCTGCTGCTGGCCTCCCTCGACCAGACGATCGTGTCGACCGCGCTGCCGACGATCGTCAGCGACCTCGGCGGGCTGAGCCACCTGTCCTGGGTGGTCACCGCGTATCTGCTGGCCAGCACCGCGACCACCCAGGTGTGGGGCAAGCTCGGCGACCAGTACGGCCGCAAGTACCTGTTCCTGACCGCGATCGTGATCTTCCTCATCGGGTCCGCTCTCTGCGGCCAGTCCCGGAACATGGGTGAGCTCATCGCCTTCCGCGCCGTCCAGGGCGTCGGCGGCGGCGGCCTGATCGTGCTGACCCAGGCGATCATCGGCGACATCGTGCCCGCCAGGGAACGCGGCAGGTACCAGGGCGCGTTCGGGGCGGTGTTCGGGGTGTCGAGCGTTATCGGGCCGCTGCTCGGCGGCTTCTTCGTGGACAACCTGAGCTGGCGCTGGGTGTTCTACATCAACCTGCCGATCGGCGTGCTCGCGCTGATCGTGATCAGCATCGTCCTCCCGGCCACCTCGACGCGGCGGCAGCACAAGATCGACTACCTGGGCGCGACGCTGCTCGCGGGGTTCGCCGTCTGCGTCGTGCTCGCGACCTCCTGGGGCGGCACGACCTACCCGTGGGGTTCCGGGGTGGTCATCGGCCTGTTCGCCGCCTCGGCCATCATGCTGTTCCTGTGGTACGTGTCGGCGCGGCGGGCCGCCGAGCCCGTGCTGCCGCTGAAGCTGTTCCGCAACTCGGTGTTCACGATCGCCTCCTCGATCAGCCTGGCCGCCGGCTTCGCGATGTTCGGCGCGCTGTCCTTCCTGCCGCTGTTCCTCCAGGTGGTGCACGGTGTCTCGCCGACGATCTCCGGGGTGTACCTGCTCCCGATGGTGCTCGGCCTGCTGCTGACCTCGGTGGGCAGCGGGCAGCTCATCGCGCGGACCGGCAGGTACAAGATTTATCCGATCATCGGCACGTTCGTGATGGCCATCGCGCTGTTCCTGCTGTCCACGCTGGACGAGAACACAGCGACGTGGGTCTTGAACGTGTACTTCTTCCTGCTCGGGTTCAGCCTCGGCCTGATCCTCCAGGTGCTCGTCATCGCGGTGCAGAACAGCGTCGACTACGCCGACCTCGGTGCCGCCACCGCGGGCGTGACGTTCTTCCGGTCGATCGGCGGCGCGTTCGGCACCTCGGTGTTCGGCGCGATCTTCACCAACCAGCTCGTGCACAATCTTGCCAGCGCGCTGCACGGGATCCCCCTGCCGCCCGGATTCAGCGTCGCGGCCATCGAGTCGAACAGGCACCTGCTCACCCGGCTCCCGGCGGCCGTGCAGCACGACATCCTGCACGCCTACAGCCTCTCGCTGCACCCCGTCTTCCTCACCGCGGTGCCGATCGCGCTCGTGGCCTTCGCGCTCTCCTGGTTCCTGCGCGAGGTACCGTTGCGCACCGCGGCGGGCGAGACCCTGCGCAACCAGGCGAACGCCGTCGACATCGGCGAGGGGATCGGCGCGGCGCCGACCCAGCGGTCGTCGGCGGAGGAGGTGGAACGCGTGCTGGCCCGCCTATCAGGCACCGAGCTGCGCCGGTTCGGCTACGCCCGGCTCGCCCGCGCGGCGGGGCTCGACCTGACCGGCGGCGCCGCCTGGATCCTGACCCGGCTCGGCAGACAGGGCGCGACCCCGGGCCCGGAGCTCGCCAGGCAGGCCGGCGTCACTGTCGAAGAGGGCCACCCCAATGCCCAGCTGCTCGTCGACAAGAGGCTGATCACCCGGACCGACGGCGTGCTCGCGCTGACCCCTGACGGGCAGCGGGTCGCGGACAAGCTCTACGCCGCACAGCACGATTGGCTGTGCCACCAGCTGGCCGGCTGGTCGCCGGAGCAGCAAGCCGAACTCAAGCCCGTCCTCGCGAAGCTCTCCCACGCCATGCTGGGTGACGAGGCGGACCGTGACGTGGTCAATGACCGTCCCCTAGCGGACACGCAGACTCCACCCTGACACTGACCGCTCCACCTGGGTCCGGCGCTTCTGTCAGCCCTCCAGATCGGCGTCGGCCAGTGCGCGGGGGGTTTCATCCGGACTCGTCAAAATGGCCGTTAGTAGGTGGCGCGCCTGCCATCGGCCCGTCGCCCACGACACGGCGCAGGCAAGCCCTGTTGGGGTGGCGGCGTGGATTACGCCGTCGCGGTAGCGCCAGGAGATCTCCATGCCGTCGACGACGAGCTCGTCGTGCGACTGGTAGGCCTCGGGTGCCGTGGGGAGGACCGATCGGACGATCTCTGGGACGGGGCGGGGTTCGCCGTTGGACTCGATGCCCCCGGGGACTTCCTCGGAGGCCAGGGGGAGGTCGAGGAGGTCGGCCAGGTGCGAGGCCGCGGTGTGCGGGCCCAGCACGAGCGGCTGGTCCGCGACCAGGGGCCAGAGGTCCGGGGCGTCCAGGATCACAACGTCGTCGGCGTCGGCGACGAGGATTTCGGTGCCGCGCACAGCGCGGACCTGCTCGGGCGGCGTGATGTCGTCCGGCGTGAGGTCCGCGGTTGCCAGCGCCGACCAGAGGGCGCGGAGCTGGGGGCGGGAGACCGGACGCGCCGCGTCGGCCAGCCTGGTGAGGAGCTCGTCGGGGCCGCCCGGCTCGATGAGGAGGCCGGCGAGGGAGGTGCGGACGCCGAGGGCGCGGGCGATCGCCGGGTCGGCGAGGACGCCGGAGGGGGCGGCGGCCAGGTCGTCGTAGAGGCCCGCGAGCAGCGGGTCGGAATCCGCGCCGCGCAGGCCGGCCGGGCGGCGGCCGGCCAGCGTCACGTGGCGGCGCAGCCACCAGGCCGTGTAGGACGGGACATCGGCGTGGTGTCCGTCGGCGAGGCGGACCCGGACCGGCTCGACGAGCGCCGCGCGCAGCGGCGGGCGGGCCAGCAGGTCCAGGGCCCGCGCCCAGCGGTCCGGGTCGACGAACTCGAGGTCACGGACGGCCGTGACCTCGACGGCCATCGGCGGCACGGCCGCTGCCCCGGCCGTCACCCGGGGCAGCAGGGCAAGGACGTGCCCGGCCCACTCGCCGGCCTCGTCCAGGTCGAGGTCGGGGTCGGCCAGGTCGACGTCGTGCACGGTCAGCAGGCCGAATGACGACAGCACACCCGCCGCCTCGAGCGTCGCCGCACCGTAACGCTCCAGCATCTCCGGATCGATCATGCCGAACGGCGCGTCCGCCGCCGCCACCTCGGCCAGCGGCCGGTCCGGCAGCAGCAGCTCGCCCGCCGGGACCCACTCGCCGTCGGCGTCACGCAACGCCAGGTCCGCCAGCCACGGGTACTCGCCCCGTCCGGCGCCGGCCGCGGAGAGCAGGCCAAGCACCGCGTCGGCCACCTGCTCGGGCCCGTCATCGTCGTAGCCGGCCTCGGCCGCCGCGTCGTAGGAGTTCGCCACCGCCGCCCGGGTCGCCGGATCGGCCAGCACGCCGCGGGGCGTCGCCTCCACCGCGCCCAGCCGGGCGAGCAGCGGATGCGCCGCCTCCGGGTGCACGACGCGCAGCCCGAGCGCGGCCAGCCGTCCCGGCTGCTCCAGTCCAGCTCCCGGCAGCAGCAACCCCCGGGGCCCGCGCACCTGGCGCCCGTCGGCCAGCGGCACCGGCAGCGCGCCAAGCTCCGCCAGCTCGTCAGGCGCGGCGGCGGCCAGCGCCTCGTAGAGCCCCCGCCACCAGGCCGGCGGCCGGTCGAGCGCCGCGAGCATGTCGGCCAGCTCGGCGAGCGGCAGGCGCCGCACCCCGAGTACCGCGTAGGCCGGGTGGCGCGACGGCCCGGCGAGCAGGTCAGGCAGCACCGGTGCGAGCCACTCGGCCAGCCCCGGCAGCCCGGTGCCGAGCAGCAGCGCGTCCCGCGGCCGGATCCGCGAGCCGGACACCGCGGGCAGGAAAGCCACATCAGGCAGCCGCACCGCGATCGCGCGGCCGAGCCGCGCGTCCAGCTCACCGCGCCCCACGGGCCCTGGCACCAGATCGAGCAGGCCGGGCCCCGGCGCCAGCCCGGGCAGCAGCCCCGTGTAGACCTCGGCGGCCCGCCCGACCAGGAAGTCAGTGAGCGCCCCTGGCGCGACATGCCGCCGGTCCGGGCTCAGCGGAAACGACGCGAGCAGCAACGCGGGCAGCCCGAGCGGCTCATCAGTGGGAGTCGGCGCGTGGACCACGGCGCTCACCCCGGCGGGCAGCCGCCCGATCGGCTGATCGCGGACCTCGACGTCAGGGGGCAGCCCCTGTCCGATGTCCGGCCCGGCCAGCGGGACTGCCCAGCGGACCGACCAGGACGTGCGCGTTCGTTCCTCGGCCGGGCGGTCGGCGAGCAACGCCGGGTCGAGCTCGCCGCCGGCGGCCGTCACGCGCCACCGGGACACGCCATCGTCGGCCGTGATCGTGGTGGCGTCCCCGGAATGCTCCGCGGTCAGCACCCGCGTTCCCGTCGCGGTCTCGATCACCACCTCGGCCAGGGCCGGCAGCGCGAGCAGCAGTGCCGGGCCAGTCTCCGCGAGCAGCCGGGCGGCCAGCTGCCGGGCGGCCTCGTCGCGCAGCGGCAGCTCCACCACGGTCGCGAACCCGTCAGGCAGCGCACCGCCGGCCGCCCCACCGTCCGCGAACGGCAGCCGCAGGACCGGCACGTGCCCCGCGCGCTCGGCCAGTTCCCCGGCCAGCGCGGGCACCGCGCGCACCAGCTCGCGGGTCCGGTCCCGCGACCAGCCGACGGTACCGGTCAGCGACCGGATGCGCGGCGCGTCGCTCACCGCGACCACCGCGGCGAACCCCACGCCGAACCGGCCCACCGTTTCCCCGGCCGCATCCGGTCCCCGCTTGCTCGAGGCCCGCAGCGTGGACAGCGCCTCCACGCCGGCGGCGTCCAGCGGCGCCCCGGTGTTCGCCGCGGTCAGCGTCCCGTCCTTGAGCGTCAGCCGCAGCCGGCCGGGGACACCCGCCCGGGTCGCGGCGTCCGCCGCGTTCTGCGCCAGCTCCACCACCACCCGGTCCCGGTACCCGCCGAGCGCGTAGTCTTCCTCGGCGTTCGCGTCCTCACGGAACCGCGCGGGCGACGCCGCCCAGGCGTCAACCACCCGGCCGCGCAGCTCCGCGGTCGTGAACGGGTCGCCCGGCTCATCCAGCACAGCCCGACACTAGCCCACCGGCTGCCGGTAAACCGGATCGCCGGGCGGCTTGGGAGCGGCTAGCGTATGCACGTGGAGTCCTGGGCAGATCACGCCGTGCTGTGGCAGGTGTACCCGCTTGGCTTCACCGGTGCGGAGCGGTCCGCGCTGGCCCCGCACGAGCCGGTCAGGCACCGGCTGCGGCAACTGGAGGCCTGGCTGGATTACGCCATCGGGCTCGGCTGCAACGGGCTGCTGCTCGGCCCGGTCTTCGCGTCGGAAACGCACGGCTACGACACGACCGACCACTTCACCATCGACCCGCGACTGGGCGACGAGGCTGACTTCGACGCGCTGGTCGCCGCCGCCGGCAGGCGCGGCATGCGGGTCATCCTCGACGGGGTGTTCAACCACGTGGGCCGCGGGTTCCCCGCGTTCCAGGCCGCGGTCAACGGGGGCGCGGGGACCCCGGCGGCGCGCTGGTTCAGGCACGCGCCCGACGGCGGCTACGCGGTCTTCGAGGGCCATGACCGGCTAGTGGAGCTCGATCACGACGAGCCCGCCGTGCTCGGCTACGTGATCGAGGTGATGAAGCACTGGCTCGACCGGGGTGCGGGCGGCTGGCGGCTGGACGCCGCGTACGCGGTGCCGCCGGCGTTCTGGGCCAAGGCGCTGCCCCCGGTGCGCGAGTCGTTCCCGTCCGCGTGGTTCCTCGGCGAGATGATCCACGGCGACTACGCCGCCTACGCGGCCGAGAGCGGGCTCGATTCGATCACCCAGTACGAGCTGTGGAAGGCGATCTGGTCCTCGCTCAACGACCGGAACCTGTTCGAGCTGAACCACGCGCTCGGCCGGCACAACGGCTTCCTCGACGCTGAGCTGCCACAGACGTTCGTCGGGAACCATGACGTGACGCGGCTGGCGAGCATGCTGAAGGACGAGCGGCACGTGGGGCACGCGCTCGCGGTGCTGTTCTGCGTGGCGGGCGTGCCGAGCGTGTACTACGGGGACGAGCAGGCGTTCCGCGGCGTGAAGGAGGAGCGGCAGGGTGGCGACGACGCGGTCCGGCCGGCCTTTCCCGCGGATCCGTCCCATCTCATCCCGAACGGATCGTGGTCTTACCGCCTCCACCAGCGCCTGATCGGCTTCCGGCGCCGGCACCCGTGGCTGGTCCGGGCCCGGACGGTCACCGAGCACCTGGTCAACAATGCGATGGCGCTGCGCGTCGGCGGCGACGACGGCCAGATACTGCTGCTGCTGAACGTCGGGGACGAGCCGTACCTATTCCCGGTGGATGCGGGTCCGCTGACCGTCGCCGAGACCGCCGAGGCGGGCACAGCTCCCGGTGACCCGCTGCTCGTCCCACCGCATAGCTGGACGATTCTGGCGTTACGGAAGCGAGGCTGGTGCGCCGTCCATGGCCGGGTCTACGATCTTTAAATCTTGTCGCCTGGTCCCAGCCGAGGGGAATCTCGATGGCGCTGTACATGTATCAGGCCTCCTACACCGCGAAGTCGATGGCGGCTCAGCTCACAGAGCCGCAGAACCCCGTGGAAGTGATCAGGCCGGCGTTGGAGGACGTGGGAGCCAAGATCGTGGTGGCTGGCTTTCCGTTCGGCGAGTACGACGTGCTCATCGTGTATGAGGCACCGGATGATGTGACCGCCGCCAGCGTCGCGATGGCGGTTGCGGCCGCGGGCGAGGTCAAGGAGGCCAAGACCACGCGGCTGCTCAGCGGTCAGGAATGGCTCGATTCACTGCTCAAGCGCAGGATTGTCAAGGCCAGGAAGGTGCGCTAGCCGCGTCAGCGCTGGTTCCAGAAGTCGCGTTCCTCCACCACGAGCCCGTCGCTCCCGAACCGGAGCAGCGACACCCCGGCTAGGTCTTCGCTGCCGCCGTCGGTCAGCCGGGTCTGCGCGGTCCAGGGCACGGCCGCCTGATCACCGTCGACAACCGGCGCGCCGAACCAGACCTGCGCCGATTCCTCCTCCCCGAACACGCGGGCTAGATAGCCCGGTTCCGGGTCGAGGAACGGATGCTGCTGCCAGAACGCACCCTCGGCATAAAGCGCGCTGATGGCAGCGACGTCATGCGCGGGCCAGCCGCGCTCCCACACGTCTGCCCACCGCTGGGCTGCCTGTCGCGTATCCATGCGCCCACCCTAAAGAAGGGCACCGACAAACGGGGTTACAGATCGCCTCGCTGACCTGGCTCACCTCCTCCACCAGTTCCGGGCCGGTCAGATCACGACGGCGGAGTACCTTCTGGAGCATGAACCCGGACACCGCCGTCGCCGACCCCGATGCCCTGGTCGCCGAGCTCGGCTCGCGCGTCGAGGAAGCGACCAAGCGCCTCGAGCAGACCGCAGCCGAGACCACCGACGACCAGGCTCGCGCGCCGTCGCAGTTGCCTGACTGGAGCCGCGGCCACGTGCTGACACACCTCGCGCGCAACGCCGACGGGCTGCGCAACCTGCTGGTGTGGGCGCGCACTGGCGTGGAAACGCCCCAGTATCCCAGCGTCCAGGCCAGGAACGACGGGATCCAGGCCGGTGCCGGCCGCGGGGCCGCAGAACTGGCCGCGGACATCGCCGAGTCCGCTGCGCAGTTCGCCGCCGAGGCCGCGCGGTTGTCGGGCGCGGACTGGACAGTGCAGGTGGCCGGCGTGCGCGGCAGCGGACACCCGGCCTGGTTCACCCTCTGGCGCCGGCTGTCCGAAGTGGAGATCCACCACGTCGACCTGGGCCTCGGCTACCGGCCGGCGGACTGGCCAGAGCAGTTCTCCAGCCAGTGCCTGGACTTGGTGGCTGACCGCTTCTCCGGACCGGACTGCGTTGCAGCTCTGCTGGTGTCGACAGACGACGGCGCCGAGTACCGGATCGGACCGCCAGGGCAGCCGGCCACGGTCACCGTGACCGGCCAGACGCGCGAGTTGCTGGCCTGGCTGATCGGCCGCGCCGCAGGCAACAGCCTGATTACGGAGCCAGCCGGCCCACTCCCACCCGTTCCCCCATGGTAGGTATCAGGGCATGAGCTACTCAGGAAACGTGACCGTCGGCGGGCCAGCGGACACCCCGGGAGCTGCCCGGCCTGTCCATCACCAAGGTTGCCGTCGGCCCGATGGACAACAATGCCTATCTGCTGCGCTGCACGCAGACCGGTGAGCTGGCGCTCATCGACGCGGCCCGCGCCGGCGGCCTCGGCGGACCGCTCGATGGTCTGGGGGCTGAGGGTGACACCGGCCAGGCCCGCCATCAGGGCGGCGGCGCGGGTGAAGGAGACTTCCACGCCGGCCAGGGCGCTCATCTCGGCC
>Ga0335074_10004324_pt1 | contig 19560 bp, 18 predicted proteins | sample Lox_Sample_23_FD_206715 | JGI IMG/M metagenome (GOLD analysis project Ga0335074, IMG submission 206715) | Soil microbial communities from Loxahatchee National Wildlife Refuge, Florida, United States - Lox_Sample_2.3 | ecosystem: Environmental > Terrestrial > Soil > Wetlands | place: USA... | reverse complement strand
AACCGCTGAAAGCATCTAAGCGGGAAGCCCCCCCCAAGATTAGATCTCCCTGGGAGCTCGACTCCCCTGAAGGGCCCACGAAGACTACGTGGTTGATAGGCTGGGTGTGTACGGCCAGTAATGGCTTCAGCTAACCAGTACTAATTGCCCGTGAGGCTTGACCATATAACCTCAAGGCGTTTGCTTCCGAAGCTTATGCCGAAGAGGACTGATGCTGTGATGGAGCGATCCATCGCGAACGCGACAGCGTCGAAACAGAAAACGCTTCCATTGCTGCGGTCACAAGCCGTGGCGGTGGGAGATCCGGATTGGAGGCAGTGGGTCGGTCCGCAAGGGCCGGCCCATCGGCCTCGAACAGTTTGCCTGGCGGCTATAGCGAGCGGGAACCACCCGATCCCATTCCGAACTCGGAAGTGAAAACGCTCTGCGCCGATGGTAGTGTGGCCGCAAGCCATGCCAGAGTAGGTCACTGCCAGGCTCCAAATCGCAACGCCCCCGAAGTCTCACCAGGCTCCGGGGGCGTTTCGTTTGAGGATTCTGGGTTGGGGAGCTGCAACATGAATAACACCGCTCACCGCGCGCGCACCATCGCTCGGATATCCGCTCTTGTCGCCGTTTGCGCTGGTGTCTTCTACCTCACTAGCGCCGTGCCCTCGTACGCCACTGATCAGCAGCCTGCGCAGCCACGCGTCTCGGCAATGACTTCGGGTTGGAAGGTGGACGAGCTCGCTCAAGCGCGAGGCGTTGTTTTCGCGCACGCGCTCAGGGACGTTCCGGGCAAGGACCTCGTCGTCGTGCGCCTGGATTTCTCTCCGCAGGGGGCGCAGACGACAAAGGCCGCGGCGAGGTGCACCGCGCACCGGCATCCGGGATCGGTCTGGGTCTACGTGACGAAGGGCACCGCGCGCCTGGGGATTGCCGGTCAACCCGTGCACGTGGTTCACACGGGAGAGAGCTTCTACGAGCCCAAGGGCGCCGTTCACGTTGTTGCGGAGAGCGCGAGCGCCACCGAGCCCGCCTCGGCTATCGCGGTGATGATCGTGCCCGACGGCGCTCCGCTCGTGACACCGGTTGCATGCGGGCAACCATGATCCGCCACAGCCTTCTCGGGGTCGTTGCGGGGGCGAGCCTCGCCGTCTCGCCCGGCTCGTTCGCGGACACACATCCGGTGCCGCCGATGATGCTCGCCGCAGCCATGGATCACGGCGGCGGCCCCGAAGTGCTCACGATCCATCACCTGCCCACTCCGAAGCCCGGTGCGGGCCAGGTCCTGATTGCCGTGCATGCCGCGGGCGTTGGAGTGTGGGAGGCAGACGAGCGGGCTCACCCGGGGAAGGGTTGGCGCTTTCCGGCGGTCCTCGGATCTGATGCCGCAGGCATCATCGCGGCGCTCGGCCCTGGCGTCCACGGGGTCGAGGTCGGCGATGCGGTCTATGGCGTGATGAACGGTTCCTACGCGCAGTACGCGACGGCTGGAGTGGAGAACGTCGCCCACATCCCCAAGGGGATGAGCTTCGCGCAGGCGAGTGCTCTTGCGATCAGTGGACTCTCCGCGATGGAGGGCCTGGATGAGGCCCTGGAGCTCAAGCCGCACGAGACGCTGATCGTCCACGGCGCCTCCGGCGCGGTCGGTACGATCGCCGTTCAGCTGGCCAAGCTCCGTGGCGCGAGGGTGCTCGCGACGGTTTCGAGCGACGACGGCATCGCTCTGCTCAAGAGGCTGGGTGCCGATGCGGTGGTGAACGGCCGGACCGGAGACATCGCAGCGGCGGCGCAAAGCTTTGCGCCACACGGTGTCGATGCCGTACTCGGCCTTGCAGGCGGCACCGCGCTCGAGAAATGTATCGATGAACTTCGGCATGACGGGTATGGCCGCGTCGCGTATCTCTACGGCATGGAGCCCCTGCCGCGCCCGCGGTTCAATATCCGCATGATCCTCTACAGCTTCGTTGCGGGTGAGCACGAGCTCGCGCGGCTCAACGCGGCGGTGGAGGCAGCGAAGTTGCAGGTGCCGATCGCCGCGGAATATCCGCTCGCCGAAGCGGCGGAGGCCCACAAGCGTCTTGAGGCCGGACGCCTGCTCGGAAAGATCGTCCTGCGCGTCGAGTAGCGATCCGGCACCCTTCCCCACCGCAACCGTCACGACACCCGGATTGGAAGCACCATGCAACGCTCGGTTTTCGCGGTTGCTCTGTTCGCCGCCACATCCTATGCAGCCGCTCAGCCGGCAAACACTCGGGCGGGTCCCACTCGGCCTTCTGCGGCGCACGTCGTCGAGCATTCACAGCCTGCGCCGAAGGCGTGGATCGAGGAGAGCAACCGGCTGACGAATCTGCTTCTCGAGGTGCAGCTCGAGCACACACCGGAGCGCGGCTCGCACGAGGGCCTTGCGAGGTACGACACGCGCATCTCCACGCCGACCCTCGCCGACGAGCTCGCGGAGCGCCACGAGCTGGAAGCGGCCCTCGCCAAGGTGGAAGCTGCGGAGCCGAAGGTCACCGACGAGAACGTGCGACAGGACATCTCGATCTTGCGCAAGGCGTTCGACCTGCGCTTCAGGGAGCAGGACTACGAGCTCGCTCACGAGGTGCCGTTCACCAACGCAAGCGAGGACGTGTTCCAGGGCCTGCGAATTCTGCTCGACGACCAGGTGGCCGCGGCGCGCCGCCCGGCGGCGCTCGTTCGCTTGCGCGAGTACGCCGGCATCGAGCCGGGCTATCGGCCGTACACCGAGCTTCTCGAGCAGCGGATCAGCGCGCAGATGACAAAGCCCGGCGTGGTCTTCCCCTCGAAGAGCGAGATCGAGACGGAGCTCGGTCGCGACTCGAGCTACCTGAGCGGGATCGCTGCGCTCTTCACGAAGTATCACCTGCGTGGCTGGGAGGCTCCGTATCGGGCGTTGAAGGCGGAGCTCATGGCCTACGATGCGTGGGTGCGCGCGAATGTTCTGCCGCAGGCGCGCACTGACTTCCGGCTCCCCCCGCAGGAGTACGCACTCGCGTTCGAGAATTACGGGATCGATCTTTCACCCGCGCAGATTGCCGCGATGGCACACAAGGCATTCGCCGAGTATCAGGCGCAGATGGCGCCGCTCGCCGCGGAGATCGCCGCCAAGCACGGCTATCCCTCGAGCGACTATCGCGAGGTGATCCGGGAGCTCAAGAAGAAGCAGATCACCGGTGAGGCCATCCTGCCGTTCTACGAGAACCGGCTGCACCAGATCGAGAGAATCATCGTCGCGCACAACCTGGTCTCGCTGCCCAAGCGCCCCGCGATCATTCGTCTGGCAACGCCCGCGGAGACCGCGCAGGAGCCTGCGCCGCACATGGTGCCGCCACCGCTTCTGCACAATACGGGCGAGCGAGGGCAGTTCGTCCTGCCGCTCAACATCCCCTCCTCGACCGGTGGCGCGGCGGACAAGTACGATGATTTCACCTTCGATGCGGTCGCGTGGACCTTGACCTCACACGAGGCACGGCCGGGGCACGAGCTGCAGTTCGACTCGATGGTCGAGCACGGGATCAGCCTCGCGCGTGCCCTGTACGCATTCAATTCGACGAACGTCGAGGGCTGGGGCCTTTACGCCGAGTACATCATGCAGCCGTACGAGCCGCCCGAGGGGCAGCTGATGACGCTCGACCTGAGGCTGCTGCGGGCGGCTCGCGCCTTCCTCGATCCGGAGCTGCAGATGGGCAAGGTCACCCCACAGCAGGCCTACGATGTCCTCGAGAAGGATGTGGTGCTCAGTCACGCCTTTGCGCAGGAGGAAGTGGAGCGCTTCACCTACCGCTCGCCCGGGCAGGCCAACAGCTACTTTTACGGCTTCACGCGCCTGCTGGACCTGCGCAAGGAGACCGAGGCGGCGCTCGGCGCGCGGTTCAGTCAGAGGAAATTTCACGACTTCATTCTGCGCCAGGGTTTGTTGCCTCCGGACCTCATGCGGGACGCGGTTCTGACCCATTTCATCCCCTCGCAGAAGGGTTGAGCACCGGGCCGGATGGGTGCCCTGTGCCGCGGTGCCGACCGCGCTGCGGCCCGGCGCGGGCGTGTCAACCTCCCATTCGCTGGCCCGTTGTTCGCCAAACGTCTTCGGCGAGGAGCTATGGATGAAGGCCGCAAGCGTTCTGGGATGGGTCTTCGCAGGATGTTGCCTGTGTCTCGCGGCACACTCCGCGCGGGGGCAGGAAAACCCTCTCGGCTTTTACATCGGTGCAGGTGGCGGAAGCGCGACGCTCCGGCAGGACCCGGCACCGGATACGGGGTACTACGGGTTCGTGCGGGAGGACTTCGGCTGGAATGCCTTCGTCGGCGTGCGCCCGTTGCCGTACCTCGGAGCCGAGATCGGGTATGTCGATTTCAGCAGCGGCGATCGCTATGAATACTATCCGGGGTACTACGTGCCGGGTCACGCATCGGCGAGTGCCCCGGTGGGGTTCGCCGTGGGATATCTCCCGGTGCAACCGTGGTGGGATCTCTACCTCAAGGCCGGTGCCGCGCGCCTGCACCGGTCGTGGGATTTTGTGCCGCAAGCCGATTGTGGCTATGCAGGTTGCGGGATCGCCCTCGCGAACTATCCAGGGTCCGTGACCGAATGGGACTTTGCCTGGGGTCTGGGCACGCAGTGGAGATTCGGCCCGGCGGCGTTTCGGGTCGAATACGAGCGCGTCAACACGGGTGGCAACGCGAATGCCGGCGACCCGGATCTGCTGTCGTTCGGAGTAAGCTGGACGTTCTTCTAGGTCAGTGATTGCTACGGGGTCCAGGTGAACCCGAGCGTCAGCAAGTAGGGGTCGCCGATTCCCGTGCTGAGGCGCTCGTATTCCGCCCGCACGGCGAACTGGTTGAAATGTACCTGTGCTCCGGCCCCATAGGCCGGACCGGTATCCACGGGATGGTTAGCGACGAATGTCTGCGCGAATGGCGCACAGCCGCCGGGCGAGGTGCCGCAAGTCACCGGCAACCCGAGTGTATAGCTGTACGGCATTTGAAGCCGTGCCACGCCGACCTTGCCGAACACGTCCATCCACGGAACCGGCAACGGAAGATAGCCCATCGCAAAACCCGCACCGGCCCTCGCGGTGGTGCTCGCGCCGAGGAACTCGCCCGCGCTCGGATTGCCGGGCACGAGCAAGCTCGGCCCGAGGTGAGTGCTCCCCAGGTGGAGGTACTCAAGCTCGCCACCGAGCCAGAAGATAGGCCGGATGCCCATCAGTACCTTCCACCCGAATCGCTGCCGGTCGGGGAAAGTGAGGAAGTTGTCGAACGGCGCATCGCGGAATCCCTCCTGGACATACGCGGCGCCGATGCCAGCGCCGACGTAGAACTTGAGCGGATTGCCTACACCGTAGAGGTCACCGTCCGCGAGTGCGGGGCCGCAGAGAACGCACCCCGCGAGCACGAGCCCCGCAACTCGCCCCGCACGTGGACTCATCGTCCGGGTACTCGTGCTTGCACTTGCCGTCCGTGCACGTGAGATCCGTTTGGCGACCATGCTGCGCCCTTCGCGGCTCGAGTCGCAGGGAGCTTACAGGAGAGCGCGCGCCGCTGCTTTAAAGCGCCCTACGCCGCTTCGGCTTGCGCTTTCACGGCCACGGCACCGCTGCGCGTGGCGAGCCAGGAGCCAATCAGCACCAGCGCGAACCCGAGATAGCCGCCAAGTCCGAGACGCTCCTGGAGCAGCCACACGCCGAGCAGCGTTGCGACGGCCGGATTGACGTAAGTCACGATCGAGGCGCGCGATGCGCCGGCATGCCCGACGAGGTAGAACATGAGCAGCATCGCCAGGGCTGTACACACCACGCCGAGCACAGCGATGGAGGAAAGCACGACTGCGCTCGGCATGCTGTGCGGCATCGCGAGTGCAGCTGGGAGGAGCAGCACGAGGCTCGCGACGAGCAGGCTCGCCGCGACGGGGCCTAGCGAATCGAACCCGCGGAAGTGGCGCTGAATGATGAGCGGGCCGATGGCATAGCCGACCGTTGCGATCAGCACGCAGGCGACGCCTATCCAGCCGAGAGGCCACGTGACCGTCCCGAACCCGAGCAGCGCCACGACGCCCGCGAGTCCGAGCCCCAATCCGAGCAGCCGCCAGAGGCCGAGTCGCTCCTCGATGCCGAAGAAGCGCGAGATCAGCAGGATCGTGAGCGGCACGGCGGCGATCAGGATGCCCGTGAGCGAGGAATCGATCCAGCGCTCCCCGATCGCGATTGCGACGAAGGGCACGGCGAACTCCGCCATCCCGAACACGACCACCGCAGACTTGTGAGACCGCAGCGGTCGCAACGCGTCGCGCCTCCAGGCGATGGGTAGCAATATCAACACGGCGAGCGTGATTCGAGCCCACGCCACGACGAAGGGCGAGAGCTCCTGAACGGCGAGTTTGATGAAGAAATACGGCACGCCCCAGATGATTCCGAGCGCGACGAATGCAAGCCCTGCCCGCCAACTCACGCGCGTTGCTCCTGGATCGTAGAAAGGTGGAAGGGCGCCATGCTAGCAGATCGTCGCGACGGCGGGCGGTGTCACTCACGGGGGCGAGCTGGTAAATTGAGCCAAAGACGCGCTCACCTCCGGGAGACAATCATGAGCCACAAGATCGCTATGGGATCCGCACCCGTCGCCGTGGGGAGCCGCTATCCGGCCCCGTATGACGAGCCCTGTCGGGGACGCGCGCGTCAACGCCTCGGCGATGCGGCCGGTCTCACGCAGTTCGGCGTGAATCTCACGCGGCTGCCTCCCGGGTGCTGGTCGAGCCAGAGGCACTGGCACGCCGCCGAGGACGAGTTCGTCTTCGTCGTGGAAGGCGAGGTGGTTCTCGTGACGGACGACGGCGAGGAGGCGCTTCGCGCGGGAGAGTGCGCCGGGTTCAAAGCAGGCGTTTCCGACGGACATCATCTTCAGAATCGCTCCCAGCGCGACGCCGTCGTCATCGAAATCGGAACACGCCGTCCGCAGGAGGAGGAAGTTGTCTACCCCGACATTGATTTGAGGATACCGCGCGGTATGGGCGGCTTCACGCATGCGGACGGATCGCCCTACGCGGAGTCGAAGCCTGCGGGCCCGAAGGGCGGCAAGTAGCCGGCCACGCCGGACCCGAGGCCACTCGATGTCACAGCGCGCGCAAGGCCGCCGGATGACGACGGTGCAGGAGCTTCACGTCTATCCGGTGAAGTCTTGCCGCGGCATTGCCCGGCAAACGGTGAAGCTGCAGGCGACGGGATTCGAGTGGGACCGGCAATGGATGGTGATCGATGCGACCGACAGCTTCATCACGCAGCGAACGCATCCGAAGCTTGCAACCATCGAGCCCGCGCTAGCGCCGGATGCGCTCATGTTGAGTGCTCGGGGCGCGGGTACGCTGCGCGTTCCATTCAGTGCGCAGGGTTCACCCGTGACGGTACGCGTGTGGAACGACATCTGTGCGGCGCAGGATCAGGGAGATGAGCCGAGCGAGTGGTTGAGCGGCGTGCTCGCAGATGCAGTCCGGCTCGTGCGCGTGAGTGCGCAGTCGGATCGCAAGGCAAACGCGCGCTTCGCCGGGCCCGATCCCGCGCCCGTCACGTTCGTCGATGGCTTCCCCATTCTGGTCTGCAATCGCGCATCGCTCGATGATCTCAACACGCGCATGCCGGCACCGATTCCAATGGCGCGGTTCAGACCGAACCTCGTGCTCGAGGGGCTCACGCCGTTCGCCGAGGATCGGATCGCCGCGCTCAGAATCGGCGATGTGACGCTGCGGCTCGTGAAACCTTCCACTCGCTGCCTCATCACCTCGACGGACCAGCAGACGGGAGAGCGCTCGACCAATCCACTGCCGGTTCTGCGGCAATTCCGTTTCAGCCGCGAGCTGATGGGCGTCACCTTCGGAGAGAACGCCGTGATCGCCGCGGGTGTCGGAGGCACGATCAGCGTCGGTGCGCGCTGCGCCGCCCGCCTGGACGATGTAGTGTCGGTGTCACAGAGCTGATTAAGACAAATCGACGCGGTGCGTCCGCTCGGCTGGCCGACCAATACGCGGACCGCCCCGCCGACTGTGATGTTAATGCTGCGAGCGCGTCAAAATTGTGCGCGGCTCCCATGACGGTTGGGGGGGCCTCGGCAACACTTTCCAGGCGTTTTTCACTCATCGCGAGACCGGCGTGCCGGGGGCTGCATACGGCGTGAGTATGTGCGAGTCGCACCCGAAGAACTCCTATCGGCTCCCGCTCGCGCGGGCGCCTGCGGCCGCCTGTTCCCTGCTCTTGGCCGCCGCCACCCTGAGCCTCTCCCGTGTCGAACCCGCCGTCGCAGCGCCCGCTGCGACCCCCTCGAGCGCGCACATGCTCTGGGTGGGTGTGGCGGTGCTGGGGGCGCTCCTTGCATTTGCGGCCGGTGTAGCGCTTCCGATTTGGCTCCAGAGACGCCGCCCGGGCGATGCGCGGCGCGAGGCGCGCTACCGCGCCTATCTGGAGCAATCTCCGAATGGCGTGCTCATCGTCGATGCGGCGAGCCTGCGGGTCGTCGATGCGAATCCTGCGCTCCTCGGCGCACTCGGCTACTCCGCGGCCGAGATCGCCGGATTGCCTCTCCCGCAGATCCTCACGGACGAAAGCGGGGACGCCGCGAGCGTCGTAGGCAAGCTGCGCAATCCCGATCCGCGGCTGCCGACGCCGCTGCGTCAGCGGTGCCGCAACGGCGCCTGCCTCGAGGTGGAGGCGACCGGATTTCCGATGAGCCTCGATGGGCGCTCCGTGCTTGCCTTCACGATCAGCGACGTGAGCCTCAAGCGCAAGATCGAAGCACAGCTCCTCGAGAAACAGCAGCACCTCGACCACCTCGCGCATCACGATCAGCTGACGGGTCTGCCGAACCGCCACCACCTCACACACCGCCTTCCCGGTGCCATCGAGGAGGCCAAGCGCAACGGAACGATGCTTGCCGTGCTGTTCCTCGATCTCGATCGCTTCAAGGACATCAATGACTCGCGCGGCCACGAGACCGGCGACAAGCTCCTCAAGACCGTCGCCGAGCGGGTGCGGGCGACAGTGCGCCGGGAAGACATCGTCGTGCGCATGGGGGGCGATGAGTTCATCGTGATCCTGCAGGCGATCCGGCAGGCACAGCTCATCCACGACATGGCTGCCCGCATCAACGAGGCCTTGAGCGCACCGGTCGTCGTCGACGGCCGCCCGCTCGTTGCCACGGTGAGCATCGGCGTCAGCCTCTTCCCACGCGATGGCACCGACATGGGCGAGCTGCTGCGCCACTCCGATACCGCGATGTATCAGGCGAAGGACCGGGGTCGCAACAACTTCCAGCTCTTCAGCCCCATCATGGCGCGCAAGATCCGCGAGCGTGTGGCGGTTGAGGCGAGCCTGCGCGCCGCGCTCGAGCGCGGCCAGTTCGACGTGCATTATCAGCCGATCATCGACATCGCCTCCAACAAGGTGATGGGCCTCGAGGCGCTGCTGCGCTGGAAGCATCCGACGCAGGGCTACGTTCTGCCGGGCCGCTTCATCGATGTGGCCGAGGAGACGGGTCTCATCGTCCCGGTCGGGGAGTTCGTCCTGCAGCGCGTGCTGCAGGATTCGAGCTACTGGCGGCGCGCGGGGGCTGCGCCCGTCCCCGTCGCCGTGAACATCTCCGCGGTGCAGCTGCAGCGCTCGAACCTGCGTGACAAGATCGTTGCCCTCACCCAGGCGCACAACGTGAACCCGAACATGCTGCAGCTCGAGCTCACGGAGAGCACCATGTTCGAGCGGCGCGAATCGCGCGGCGGGGAGTCGCGCCGCGATGCCATCTCGCAGCTGCGCGATCTCGGGGTGAGCATCGTGATCGACGACTTCGGCACCGGCTACTCGAGCTTGGGCTACCTCAAGCAATGGCACGTGGACTACCTGAAGATCGATCGCAGCTTCGTTCGTGATCTCGTGACGGACATGAGCGATCTGGCGATCGTCGGCGCGATCATCGCCATTGCGCGCCACCTCAACATCAAGGTAGTCGCCGAGGGCATCGAAGGATGGCAGCAGCTCGAGAAGCTGCGCCAGCTCGGCTGCGGCCTTGCGCAGGGTTATCTCTTTGCCAAGCCGGCGCCCGCCGCACAGTGTCTGCGGCTGCTCACCGGAGTGCCGCTCAAATTCACGGAGGAGGGTGGTCGGGTCAAACTGACGAATGAGGCCACGCGGCCAGGGGAGTTCGAATTCATCCCGACGCTCACGGGTACGGGGAGCTGAGGACCGGCGGCGCGCGGTGCGCGCGCAGGATCTCGTGCAGCAGCTCGAGGGTATCGGCATCGCCTGCGGGCTTGTCCACCCTCCAGCGCGCGATTCGCGGAAATCGCAGTGCGATTCCCGACTTGTGACGGTTCGAGGCGGCGATGCCTTCGAAGGCCACCTCGAAGACCTGCGACGGCTCGACCCTGCGCACGGGCCCGAACTTCTCCTCCGTATGCTCGCGAATCCAGCGGTCGAGCGCCTGAATCTCCTCATCGCCGAGTCCTGAGTACGCCTTTGCGACGGGGAGGAGCTCCTCCCCGCGCCACACCCCGAAGGTGTAGTCGGTGTAGAGATTCGAGCGCCGGCCGTGGCCCGGCTCGGCATAGAGCATCACCCCATCGAACGAGTACGGATCGACCTTCCACTTCCACCACGAGCCTCGCTGCCGGCCGGTTCCGTACGCGGAATCGAGCGCTTTGAGCATCAAGCCCTCGACGCCCCGGGAGCGGGATTGCTCACGAACATACGCGAGCTCCTCCCAGCTCTGCGCCTCGACGGCCGGTGAGATCGCGATGAGCGCGCCAGGTCCGGATGCCGGTGCGAGCCTCTCGAGGAGCCTCGCCAGTCGCTCGCGGCGCTGGCGCAACGCAAGCGCGCGTACGTCGTGCCCCTGCTCCTCGAGCAGGTCGTACGCGAGAAAGCGTACTGGCACGCGCTCGAGGATCGCGGGCACGAGCTTCTTGCGGCCGATGCGCTGCTGCAGGTCCGCGAAGGGCTGCACGTTGCCACCGCGCCAGGCGAGGATCTCCCCATCGAGCACGCTGCCGTCGGGTAGCGCCGCCGCCGCGGCTGCGATCTCGGGGAAGTGTCCGGTGACAAGCTCCTCCCCGCGCGACCAGAGAAAGGACTCGCCCTTGCGGCGGATGAGCTCGCCGCGGATGCCGTCCCACTTCCACTCGGCGAGCCAGTCGGCGCGTGGTCCCAAGCTCTCTGGGGCAGCCTCGAGCGGGGAGGCGAGGAAGAACGGATACGGGGCTGACTCGTCTGCGCCCGTTGCGGCGACCTCCCGCGAGCGCAGCGACTCCCAGAACCTCGCGCTCGGCTGCCACTCGCCCATCAGTCTGCGCGCGAGATCGGTGCGCGGAACATCGAGGGCCTCCGAAAGGGCGCGCGTGACGAGAAGCTCGGAGACCCCGACTCGAAGCTCTCCGGTCAGAAGCTTGTTGAGCAGAAAGCACTCGCGCGAGGGCAGCGCGCGCCACCAGGCCGTGATCTGCGCGCGCTGCACCTCCTCAGGCTGCCCCCGCAGCGGCAGCACGCGCTCCTCGATCCAGGTGGCAAGCGGAACGTCCGGACCGGTGGCGATCGGCTCTCCCTCGATGCGTTCGGGACTCCGGGGCGCCGCGCCTTCCATGAGGAGCGCGATGGTCTCCGCAAGGTCGCCCACGCTCGCGTAGGCCTCATCGACCAGCCACTGCGGCAGGGCCGAGGCGTCGATCAGCCAGCGCCTGAGCAGCGCAGGGCCGATGAAGCGCTTCAAACGGCGGCCGGAGAGGATATAGAGGGCCCACGCGGCATCGGCGGGAGATGCCTCCTCCAGGTAGCTCACCATCGCATCGACCTTCTCGCGCGTGGAGGTCGTCGAGTCGAGCTCCTCGTAGAGCTCGCTAAAGGCTCGCATCGGGACCCATGTCGAGAGGGGAGGACTCGAGGCCTTGCTCGGTGAGGTAGCGCGCGAGCGCGTCGGTGTACCCGTGCATCGTCAGCACGCGGCGCGCCTTCGTCTCGTGGCACGTGGCGATGAGCGCGGGCCAGTCGGCGTGATCCGAGATGACGAAGCCGCGATGGTAGCCCCGGCGGCGCCGCTCTCCGCGCAGCCTCATCCAGCCCGAGCAGAAGCCACTCGAATGGGCGCCCAGGCGGCGGACCCAGGTCGTCCCCGCGGCACTCGGCGGGGCGAGCACGAGTGCTCCGCGATACTCCGTGCTGCGTTGCGCGGTCGCGGGGGGCGTGGGCGGCATCGAGATGCCCGCCGCTCGATACAACTCGATGAGCTCACTCATGGCGCTGTGCACGTGCACGGGATCGGAGGTAAAGGGGGCGAGCGCTGCCAGAATCCGCTGCGCTTTGCCGAGTGAATAGCAATAGAGCACCGCTGCGAGCCCTTGCTCGCGGTTCGAGCGCCACCAGGCGAGGATCTGCTCGATGACCGTCCCGACGGGAGGCCAGCGATAGACGGGCAGAGCGAAGGTCGACTCGGTCACGAAGACATCGCACGCGAGCGGCTCGAAGGGTGCGCACGTCGGATCGGCCTCGCGCTTGTAATCCCCGGAGACGACCCAGACACGCCCCTCGTGCTCGATGCGGATCTGCGCCGAGCCGAGGATGTGCCCGGCGGGATGCAGCGAAACTCGCGTCGCGCCGAGGGCGAACGGAGCGCCATAGTCGAGCGGGATGAGCTGGGGCCGGCCGCCCAGACGCGTATGGGCAATGGCAAGGCCGGGACGTGCGAGAATGTAGCGCGAATGGCCGGGTCGCAGATGATCGCCGTGGCCATGCGTCACGACGGCGGTCTGCACGGGCTGTGCAGGGTCGATATAGAAGTCACCCGGCGGACAGTGAAGTCCTCGGGGAGTCATCACGATCAGCTCCGGGACGTTGCTCATGATGTCGATTGGGGCGCGGCACGCACCGCGCGAGGAGAGCAAGTGCAGCAGGCACAGTGCGCTGGCGCCGTGCTGATGGTGCGGCCCGCGGCGTTCGATTACAACCCGCAAACCGCCGGCACGAACTCATTGCAGCGCCGGGCGGACGGCCCGAGCGCGGCCGTGCAGCAGCTCGCCCGCGACGAATTCGAGCGCGTCGTGCGCAGTCTGCGCAGCGAGGGTGTGCGGGTGTGCGTGGTCGAGGACACGCCCGAGCCTCCCAAGCCCGATGCGCTCTTTCCGAACAACTGGGTGAGCTTTCATGCGGACGGGACGGTCGTGCTCTACCCGCTGCAGGCCGAGAACCGCCGGGCCGAGCGCCGGCGCGAGATCATCGATCGGGTGGCGAAGGAGCTCGGGTTCCCGGTGCGCCGCACGCTCGATTTGACCTACCTCGAGGCCGAGGGCCGATACCTGGAAGGGACCGGCAGCCTCGTGCTCGACCACGAGCAGCGCATCGCGTACGCCTGTCGTTCCCCGCGAACGCACGAGGAGGCGCTCGGGGAATGGTCGAGGCAGATGGGTTACGAGCCCGTGCTCTTCAGCGCCGCAGGCCGTGACGGCAAGCCCCTCTATCACACGAACGTGCTCATGTGCATCGGGGCGCGCTGCGCGATCGTCGGTGCCCAGTCGATCGTGCCGAGCGACCGCGAGCGCGTGCTCCAGCGCCTCCGGGGCTCCGGGCGCGAGGTCATCGAGGTTGGACCCGAGGCCATCGAGGGCTTCGCGGGCAATGCGCTCGAGCTTGCGAGCTGGGACGAGGCGCTCGGTGATTGCAACGTGCTCGTGATGTCCACGACCGCTCGGGCGGCGCTCGGCACTCAGGTATTCGCACGCCTTGCAGCCTGCACGGACAATGTCCTCGCGGTGCCGTTGCCGACGATCGAGCGCGTGGGCGGCGGCGGTATCCGTTGCATGCTCGCCGAGGTATTTTCGCCCCCGTGATCGAACTTGTGCTCAAGGCGGTGGCGAGCTATCTCATCGGCTCGATTCTCGGCAGCCTCGTGCTCGGCCGGATGACCGGCCGCGGGGACATCCGCGCGCTCGGCAGCGGCAACCCCGGTAGTACCAATGCGCTCAGAGCCTACGGCAAGGCATTTGCACTCGGTGTCGCCGCGATCGACATCGGCAAGGGTTGGGTCGCGACCCGCTGGCTGCCCCCGCTCATGCTGCCCGTCGCCTTCGCATCGGGTGAGGTGCGCGAGTGGATCCCCGCTGCCTGCGGCGCGGCGGTGATGCTGGGTCATGCTTATCCGGTGTGGTTCGGGTTCCGCGGCGGAAAGGCCGTCGCGACCTTTCTCGGCGCCGTGCTCGGCGTCGTGCCGCGGCTCGTGCTCCCCATCATTGTCGTGTGGGCGCTGACGATCGTGCTCACGGGTTTCGTGGGACTCGCCTCGATGGTTGCAGCCGCTTTACTGCCGCTGTTGCTTGTCTCAGCGCACCTCGCCGCCGATCGGCCGTTTGTGGCGTTCTCGATCTTTGCCGCGCTGCTCGTCATCTTCACCCATCGCGCAAACATCGTCCGGATGCGCGCTGGGTGCGAGCCTCGCGCGCGGCGCGTGTGGCTCTTTGGCCGGCGTGCAGCGTCCTGAAAGCATGGCTCGGGCGCTCAGCAGGACACGCGTCTCGGGCGGCGGCCGAGCGCTCCCCGCGCAGCTTCACGCACAGCTCTCGCGCGGGGGATTTCACTCCGGTGCCGAACTCGCGCGGCGCCTCGGGGTGAGCCGCACCGCGATCTGGAAGGCGGTCGCCTCGCTCAAGGAGCTGGGCGTTGTGGTGCACGCGGTGCGCAACCGGGGCTACCGGCTTGCCGTCCCCTGCGAGCCGCTCGGGCCGGAGCAGATCCGAGCGGCACTGCGCAGCAGCGCGCGCGAGCGCATCCGGCGTCTCGAGGTGGTCTGGTCGCTCGCCTCGACCAATGCGGCGCTTCTCGAGCGCTCCGATCTGCCACCCGGTGCTGTGGATGTGCTCCTCGCCGAGCATCAAAGCGCGGGGCGCGGCAGGCGGGGACGAGCGTGGCTCGCACCGCTCGGCGGCGCCATCTGCCTCTCGCTCGGCTTCAGCTTTCTGCGGGTGCCGCGTGATCTCGCAGCCCTCGGCCTCGCGGTGGGTGTGTGTGCGCGGCGCGTACTCGGCAAGCGCTCGAGGGAGCCGATCGCGCTCAAATGGCCCAACGACCTGACGATCGGCGATCGCAAGCTCGCGGGCATCCTCATCGAGCTGCGGGCCGAATCGGAGGGACCGGCATACGTCGTGATCGGCCTCGGCATCAACGTGGCACTCGGCCGGCAACTGCGGGAGAAGGTCGAAGCGACCGGCACGGTGCCGACCGACCTCGAAGCGGCGGGCGCCGATCCCCTGCCGCGCAATGCGATCGTCGCAGATCTCGTGAGCGAGATCGTCGAGGGACTCGTGCGATTCGAGCGGGAGGGATTGCGGCCCTTCTTCGAGGAGTGGAGGGAGGCGGATGCGCTTCGTGGCCGGCCCATCAACGTACACTCGGGCGAGGCGACGACGCGCGGCATCGCGCGCGGGATCGATGCGAGCGGCGCGCTGCTCATCGAGACGCCTCACGGCCTCCAGAAGCTGCTTTCGGGAGAGGTGAGCGTGAGGCCGCGAGCGTGACCCCATGAGCGTGCTGCTCATCGACATCGGCAACACTCGCATCAAGTGGGCGCTCTGGCATCGCGGGCACCTCTCGCCCATGCAGGCGGCATCTCACGCCGGCTGGTCCCTGAAAGATTACGAGCGACACCTCTTTGGTCGCCCCGGCAGGCGGTCGTCCGTCCCGGCCGAGGTCATCGTAGCGAGTGTGGCCGGACCGCGCGTGAACCGGCTGGTCGCCGCGGCGGCACGGCACGCCTCGGGCGCTCGGGCGCGATTCATCGCAACCTCACGCCGCGTGGCCGGCGTCACGACGCGCTACCGCGAGACGTGGCGCCTCGGAGTCGATCGCTTCGCAGGCGTGATCGGCGCGCGCGGGCTCCTCGGGGCGACCGGTGCATGCGTCATCAACGCAGGGACGGCAGTGACGATCGATCTGCTCGACCCGCAGGGCGTGCATCGGGGCGGTGCCATACTGCCCGGCCCGCGACTGATGGTGTCGAGCTTGCTCGACGGCACCGTGGGAATCGGGAGACGCGCCCGCGAGAACTCGACGAAGCGCCGCGGCGGTCGCGGCAGTCAGGGGGCCCTCTTCGCACGCAGCACGCGTGATGCGATCGAGGGGGGCGCGCGTTACGCCGTGGCGTCGGCCGTCGACCGCGCGGTCGTCGAGGCGCGGCGGGTGCTCGGAAGGACCCCGAAAGTGCTGCTCACGGGAGGGGGGGCCGATGAGCTGGAGCCGCTCATCCGAGCGCGGCACGTGCGCGTGCCGGACCTCGTTCTGCGGGGGATCGCGGCTCATGCCGGACTTGCGCTCCGGAGGGTCGGACGTGCTTGATAGAATATCCTGGGGACCCTGAAGCTTGAGCTTGCGAGCCGCATTCGTTCTCCTGCTCCTTGCCAATCTGGCGTTCTTCGGCTGGGCGCATCTTGTGGATGTGCCTTCGGAGCCGCTGCCGGATGACAGCATCCAGCATTTGCCGAAGCTCAAGCTGCTGAACGAGGTGCAAATCTCTGCCGGCACGGGGGAAGGCTCCGCGCCCGCTGGCCCTGCTGCAAGCTCAGCCGCACGGCGGGCTGCGACGCCGCGTGCGATCGCACCCGGTGCGCCACCGGCGGCCGCGGCGTCAAGCCAGACGCCGACAGGCGCGGCCGCGCTACTTGCCCGCAACTCCTCAGGCGTGCCGTCGGCCCAACGCTGCGTCACGGTAGGTCCGTTCAACGATCCCGAGCGCGTAGACCAGGCCGCCGATCTTCTCAAGGAGCGCGGCTTCAAGCTGCGCAAGCGCACCGCCCAGAGCCCAGAGGTCGGCTACTGGGTGTATGTCGGTGACCTCAAGTCCGATACCGATCAGAGCGCCGTGGTGCGCCGGCTGCGGCAAAACGGGATCTCCGACGCCCACGTGATGCCCGACTCGGACAAGGGCCGGCGCGTTTCGGTCGGCTTCTTCACCGAGCGTGACGGCGCCGAGCGTCGAGCGCGCGCCGTACGCGGCCTCGGGTTGCATGCCGATATCGACAAGCGAACCCAATCTGCCGCTGCGCACTGGGTGGATGTGGATCTCGACTCGAGCACGCAGTCGCTCCCCGCGGAGGGCCTGCTCTCGCTCGAGGAGGTCGGGTCGCGACTCGAGATCAAGGAATGCCCGACGGACGCCCGGGTGACCAGCTCCGGCGAGCCGCAGCCCGCCTTACGATAAAATAGGTCCCGCCAGCCCGTAACGCCGGCTTAGCTCAGTGGTAGAGCAGCGGTTTTGTAAACCGTTGGTCGGGGGTTCAAGTCCCTCAGCCGGCATCAATTTTACTCTCTCAACTTCAAAGACTTAGACGCGCTTTCCTGCGCCGAGCTCCCTCGAGAACCGTTGCTTGTGGGGACTTTTGTGGGAATTTTCGTCTCACAAGCCTTCTCTGCCGCCGCGATCAGATTGGCAAGCTCGGCCGCCCAGTAGTGCGTCGTGATCCGACTGCTCTTGTGTCCGAGCAAGTCCTGTCGATCCTCGAACGACACGCCCGACGCCCGGAGCCGGCGCCCGAAGGTGTGCTTCAGATCGTGCACGCGCACGTTCCGAAAACCCTCCGGTGCCGGATGACCGGTCGCCTGCTCCCACTTGTTCGCCGCGCGCTCGCGTGCCTTCCTCCAGGCCGCAGTCATCATCCGCTCCAGTGGCCTCCGTACCGCCGGGGCTTGTGGGTCACCCGGCTTCACCCTCCGAGAGGGCGGGCTGTAGGTGAACACGAAGTTCCGGTGCAGCCCTCGCTGAGATTCGATGATGGACCGAGCGACCCGATTCAGCACGACGAGGCGATCCTGTCCATTCTTGAGCAAGGCCATCCTGGCGAGGTGCTCCGGCAACTCCTGGAAAAAAGAAAGCCTGTTCGTCCCGCGAAAGCGGATACGGCGAGCGGCCGTCCGTGACCTTCAGAAGCTTGATCTTCGGCGCGTACTCGAGCCACGTCAGACCCTTCTCGTCTCGCCATTCGGAGGCGGCCAGATTCAGGATATGACGCACCAGAGAGAGCGCGTTGTTGATCGAGCGGGTCTTCACTCCCTTGGCCCGCCGCTTCGCGATGAAGGACTGCAGGCTCCCCATGTGGACCTGACGCAGCATCAAGTCCCCGATGAAGGGAGCGAGCTGCTTCAAGAGCTTGGCATCGTCGGCAAGGCTTCGCTTGTGCTGATTCTCCTCGAGGAACTTGGTCGCCGCTGCGCGAAAGGTACGATCGGTCCGCAGCCCATACACGCTTGCCATGCGGACCTGGTCAATCCGCTTGGCCATGTGTTCTAGGGCCTCGGCAAGGTTGCCTGTTGAAGTGCTCTCGCGAATGCGTGTGCCTCTGAACAGTTTGTCGATGTGCCAGATCCCACACGCTTGATGAGGCCTGACGTTCTGTGCTTTCCCATGGCTTTATCCTTTCAGAGTGAGCCGCGGGACGCCCGTTGCGGCGCTTATGTTCCTCGGCCCATGCATCGACGGGGAATCTAGCGCGCGATCATATCGAAGCGTTGGGGAGTGTCGGATGAGCGAATAGGAAGGTCCCCGAGAACATGGTCGTTTTCGTTTACGGGCGGTGTCGGATCAGTGGGACGGTGGGTGGTCATCGAGGGTAATTCCATGCTGCAGCAGCCTGCGGCCCGATAGATTCCGCCGCGCTTGGCCTGCTAAGACGCACTGCCAGCGCGCTCTGGCATCGCGGACCGACGATGCCGGGTGTTATATTCGACTCTCCGCGGCGCTTCGGGGGAGATCAGTCAGGAGAATCAAATCATGAGGCGTGTCTTCGGCCTTGCAACTGTCCGCGCGCTCCTTGTTTTCGCCATTACCGGATTGATTCCCGCGCTTGCGGGATCGCAACATGCACCGCCCCTGACGCCGCAGGCCCTTATGAGTCAGCTCAAGTGGCGTTCGGTGGGGCCGTACATCGGTGGCCGCGTCATCGCCGTGACCGGTGTTCCCGGGAACGCCAACCTGTTCTACGCCGGGACGGTCGGTGGTGGCGTGTGGAAGAGCTCCGATAACGGGGTCAAGTGGGAAAACATCACTGACGACAAGCTACCCGGGCCAAGCGCCAGCATCGGGGCGATTGCCGTGGCGCCGTCTGCGCCTTCAACACTCTACGTGGGCACCGGCGAGGACGATATTCGCAACGACATGATTCCCGGCGATGGTATTTATAAATCCACCGACGCGGGGAAGACGTGGGAGTACGCGGGCCTGCGCGAGACGCACTCGATCAGTGAGATCGTGGTGAGCCCGCAGGACCCGAACGTGCTCTATGCATCCTCCATGGGACACGTGTTCGTGCCCGACCCCGATCGCGGGGTATTCAAGTCTACGGATGGAGGCAAGAGTTGGAAGAAGATTCTGTTTGTGAACGACAAGACGGGAGCTATCGATCTGGTGATGGATCCAAGCCATCCGCAGGTGCTGTATGCCGCGATGTGGCAGGCGCAGCGCATGCCCTGGGGGCTGATCAGTGGCGGACCGGCGAGCGGACTTTATAGGACGACCGATGGCGGCGAGCACTGGGCGAATCTCAGCCACAATCCCGGACTG